>Ga0364893_10140_pt1 | contig 45247 bp, 40 predicted proteins | sample ExccelJu500001D3_FD_206943 | JGI IMG/M metagenome (GOLD analysis project Ga0364893, IMG submission 206943) | Enriched cells from Trout Bog Lake Hypolimnion, Wisconsin, USA - BchlTB.July16.5000.01.D3 | ecosystem: Environmental > Aquatic > Freshwater > Lake > Hypolimnion/Profundal zone | place: USA...
AGCAGGATAGCCATTCATGATCAAGAAACCCATCAAGATTGAAATCAAGCCAGAGAGAGCCAACCAAAACCACTCATTGAAGTGGCGGTGCTGAAATGCAGATACCAAACGCAAAAAGCCGGTAATAAAGAAGATGGCAGCTAACCAGAGGGTAATCACCTCTAATGCCGGAATTGGAAATACCCAAGTAAAGAGTCCGGCAGCAATGTAAAGAATCGACAAGATCACTTGAATACCGACACTCTGCCATCCTTTAGATTGAATCGCGTGCACGAATTGCAAACCGCCGCCAATCACCAAAAATGCGCCCAACACATTGACTGTCAAAAAAGAGAACAAGACTTGTCCAGCAACACCAATCATGCCCAACACAATAAATAGGATGCCCAAGCCAATAAGGTAACCAGGTGCTTTAGCAGCAGCGCCCATGACAGCTGCACGAATATCTTTTAATTGCGCAACGGATAAATCGGTCATATGACTTTCTTTCTTCAACAGGGTTAGAGCCTCTACTGTATCAGCCCTAGACGTAAAACAAGGTAATAAAACCAGTATGCTGTATCTTTATGCAGTCCGTCAGGCTTACCGGAGAATGAGATGAACGACAGTACGACCATTGCGATGGGCATCATTGCCATGCTGCTGCCTGTATTTGCAGGGCGCTTAGTGTGGCGCCGCTTTGATCAGTACTTTGGCCGCAATGATGAGGCTTATCAAGACACCCTCCCCTACTTTCTGAAGAAAATAGGCGCTACTGCCCTCATCGCTTTTGTATTGCTCTGGATTGGGATGAGTGTGGTCTTTCATACTCAATAGTGCAAATCTGGGCATATCGCCCTACCGAAGCCTAAAAAAGATTTAGGGGTCGGACTGGTAAAAAGCACCGCAATAAACTCAAGTCAGATAAAGAGGCGCTGATGAAGTATCCCATTGCAATTGAACCTGGAAGTTCCAAGACGGCCTGGGGTGTCATCGTCCCCGATCTACCTGGATGTGTTTCTGCTGCTGATGGCGGGATGGATGAGGCCATCGAGCTTTGGATTGAAATGGCGCTTGATGATGGTAAAGATCTGCCTAAACCTAGCTTAGTGACGGATCTTCAGAAGAAAAAAGAATTTAAAGGGTTTATCTGGGCCACGGTGGAGATCAATCCTGCCTCAGCACCTGATCCCATTCTGTGAGTGCCCACACAGAACCTGAGGCCTAGTGATTCATAAAAAATAAGTGTTATAATTAAAACAAATTAAGTTTTATTTAAAACAGATACACTACAACATGCAAGTACACGCTGAAACACCCCAAATCATTGACCGCGGAGCGCTGGCCAAAATGGTCATGCAACTAATGGATCACTGGGATCTTCCTACCGAAGATCAACTTGCACTGCTGGGCTTAGCTTCTAGTAACCGCTCAGCCCTTGGACGCTATCGTCAAGGCGAGCCTATCAGCCAAAACGTTGATCAATACGCGCGTGTTGGCCACCTATTGGGAATTCATAAAAACCTTCGCATTCTATTTCCTCGCAATAAAGAGTATCTATATAGCTGGATGAAAACTAGGAATAAGGCCTTTGAAAATAGAACCCCTGTCGAGGTGGTTAGAGAGCTTGGGTTTATGGGCCTGCTGATGGTGCGGTCCTATTTAGATAGAGCAAGGGGCAGCTAATGGATAGCCTTTTTGATGGATTAACTCTGGTTGACACCCATCAAGACTTGGCTCGAAACATTATTTCCCTTATTGAGAGTGAAAATCTTTTTGATGATTTGAGTGATTCCCCAAAAGACTGGGAAACCGCTCAAATGGTTGAGCTTGACCACAAGCCATCCCCATTTGAATCGCCTGTGCCTGCAATACATCGCCCATTCGAGGATGCTGTATGGGACAACGCCATTACCTACCCATTTAAGCATTGGATGCGTAGCCGTTTTTCAGATGGCTCTTTTGGGGTTTGGTACGGCGCAGATTCGCTAGAAACCAGTATTTATGAATCAGCGCATCATTGGTATGCTGGCCTTCTAAGTGATGCCGGATTTAATCGACCAGGCGCATATGTTGAACGCAAGGTCTATTGGGTTAGGTGTGACGCTGCATTAATTAATCTCAAAGAAAAGGTTCTGTCTCACCCCCAATTAATGGATCTAAATGACTATAGCTACACCCAAACCGTTGGGGCTAGATTGCATCATGAGGGGCATCCAGGGCTTGTGACAAGGTCCACTAGAAATCTAAGTGGTGACACTTTTGCAATCTTAAAAGCCCAGGTGCTTTCTGCGCCTCGTCATGCTGCGTATTATTCATATGAGGTAACCAAAGACGGTATCGCGGTTCTGCTTGATGGCCGAACAATGTCCTTAAAAATTAACCTGGATATAAAAAACTAAATAAACCACGGGTAAAAAATCTTCAAAGGTTTTGAAGGCCGGGATGGCTCTCGGGACATTTAAAATGGTCAAAGACAGGCAATCCAGAGTCAAGACCACTGCATAACCGAATCCAAAGCAAAGTCGTTATGTCAGCGCAAGTTCTCAACTTGCAATTTATAAGTCCCCACACGACATTGAGACCTAAGCCACCAACTTAGTACTTTTTTCTGCATTCTTTATACCAATTTAGATATAAAGAGCCAATATTTGAGTATTTGAAGTAATAATTAAAATCCTAGACAATATGGGGCTATGTACAAATACGACCATATTGACCAAACCCTTGTAGATCAACGGGTTGCCCAATTCAGAGACCAAGTAGAGCGCCGCCTCAATGGCACCTTGCCTGAAGAAGAGTTTCGACCACTGCGCCTGCAAAATGGTCTCTACCACCAACGTCATGCCTATATGTTGCGCGTGGCCATTCCTTATGGGCTCTTAAGTGCCAAGCAATTACGCATGCTTGCTCTCATCGCGGATAAATACGATCGGGGTTATGGTCATTTCACTACCCGCCAAAACATTCAATACAACTGGGTAGAACTAGAAGAGACTCCCAACATCTTGGCTGATTTGGCCAAGGTGGAGATGCACGCTATTCAAACTTCTGGCAACTGTATTCGTAACATTACTAGCGATGCCTTTGCTGGGGTTGCTGCCGATGAGTATGTTGATCCCCGTCCGATTTGTGAGTTACTGCGTCAATGGTCCACTCTGCATCCTGAGTTTGCTCACTTACCACGCAAATTTAAATTCGCTATCAATGGCGCGAAAGAAGATCGCACCATTTTGTTATGCCACGACGTTGGCATTGAATTAAAGAAAGATGCTGCCGGTCAATTGCTGGCTGATATATATGCGGGTGGTGGCATGGGGCGCACCCCTATTCTGGGCTCTCTCATTAAGCAAGGTTTGCCATGGCAATTACTGCCAAGCTATCTCACAGCATTACTGCGGGTCTATAACCGCTTTGGCCGTCGCGATAATTTATACAAAGCGCGTATCAAGATTTTGGTAAAGGCATTAGGCTCAGAAGAATTCGCTCGCCAAGTAGAAGGTGAATGGGCCCATATCGTTGGTGGCGATGATAACTTCACGCAAGCAGAGTGGGACCGGGTAGTGCGGCACTTTACCAAGCCCGCATACAAAACCTTGCCGCCTTTGAGTACTGAACAGTTGCTCGCGCAGTTTGGTTCAGTTGAGGGTAATGAGCGGATTGCATTTAGCCGTTGGTTGGAGCGCAATGTACGTAGTCACCAAGTTCCTGGCTATGCATCGGTCATTCTGTCCTTAAAGCCGCATGGTGTGCCACCAGGCGATGTCACCAGCGCCCAAATGAATGCCATTGCAGATTTGGCAGATCAATATAGCTTTGGTGAATTACGCGCAACTCATGAACAAAATCTCGTGCTGGCTGACGTAGAGCAAGCGCAACTGGTAGCGCTCTGGCGCGCAGCTAAGAAACAAAATTTGGTTCTGCCCAATATTGGTTTATTAACCGATATCATCGCCTGCCCTGGTGGTGACTTCTGTTCATTGGCTAATGCCAAATCATTACCGATTGCCAAGGCCATCCAAGAACGTTTTGATGATTTGGATTACCTCTACGACTTAGGGGAGATCACTCTAAATATTTCGGGGTGTATTAATTCATGTGGTCACCACCACGTTGGCAATATTGGCGTGCTTGGCGTGGATAAAGACGGTGAAGAGTGGTATCAAATTACTTTAGGTGGCGAGCAAGGCAACGATGCTGCGATTGGCAAAGTCATTGGCCCCTCTTTTTATGCCGATGAAATCCCTGATGTCATGACCAACATTATTAATACCTATGTGGGCCAACGCCATGAGGATGAGTCATTCATTAGTACCTATCGTCGTTTAGGTGTTGCGCCATTTAAGGAAGCGGCTTACGCTCATGCCAAGAAAAAAGTAGCTTCTGAGCAAGCTACTGGTGGAGCGGCATGATGAACGAAATCCTGCATTTCCCCAAAGATGGCAAGCCCCATTTTGCGACAAATCAATGGCAGATTCTCAGCTGGGATCAAGATGAGGGTGGTATTCCAGATTTAGAACATGGCCCAAGTAAAGTCTTAGTACCTTTTGCTTGGTGGGTAAAGCACCGTAAAGAGCAAGACATTCTGGCCCGCGCCCAAGCCGGTCAAATTGGTGTGTGGTTTGCTGCCGATGATGACATCCTTAAGCATGCAGATTTGCTTGAAGAAGGTAAAACGCTGTGGCCACTGGTAGCGGCGCACTTCCCTATTTTTAGAGATGGTCGCAGCTTTAGTACTGCGGCACTCCTACGGGAGCGCTACTCCTGGGATGGAGAAATTCGTGCTATTGGCGATGTACTGATTGATCAACTCTTACAAGGTGCTCGAGTGGGTTTTGATAGCTTTGCATTGCGCTCCGATCAAGACAAAGATGTTGCACTCAAGCAATTTGGTCTATTTAGCATGACTACGCAAAATAGCTGGCGCGGCAAGCGCATTACCCTCAGCCTTTGAGAGCGTCCATGCAAAAGCCATCATCGCTCAATAGCGCTTACAGCAAGGTCTACTTAGTAGGCGCTGGCCCGGGGGCTGCTGATCTGATTACAGTGCGTGGTGCTAAATTATTAGCACAGGCAGATATCGTATTTCATGATGCTTTGGTCGAGCCAGAGATGTTGGCATTGTGTCCCCAAGCCATTCAGGTACCGGTTGGCAAACGCTGTGGCAAGCTCTCTTCTGCACAGCAATTTATCAATAAGCGCTTGGTCGATGCCGCCAAACAGCATCAGGTAGTCGTGCGACTCAAAGGGGGTGATCCCATGCTCTTTGGACGTGCGGATGAGGAACTTCAGGCTTTACAGGCTGCCGGTATTGCTGTGGAAATTGTTCCAGGTATTACTGCCGCATTGGCCGGCGCAGCAGCGATTGGCCAATCCCTCACCTTGCGTGGCGTATCTCGTAGCGTAGCCTTTGTGACTTTAGCCCAAGCAGCTGAGCCCCACCTTGAGACAAGTCACTCACCTATTCAACATCCCACAGCCGACACCTTGGTGTATTACATGGGACGCAAAGATGCAGCGCGTATTGCACAAGAACTGATTAGCCATAGCCCCAATCATTCACCACTCACACCAGTTCATATTCTGGAGGCAGTGAGCACCCAGCGAGAGCGTCACTGGTCCAGCACTTTGCAAGAACTAGCACTCGGTGCAGCAGATCATTGGTTCGATACCCAGTCGCCTGCCTTGATCATGGTTGGCGAGGCCCTCAAAGTGAATATCTCTGAAGTAATTGCTGCGCAGCACCAAAAGACAGGCACCTAAACGGGGATTGAGAGTGCTCTGAGGGTGAGCAATTTTATGTAGAATAGCACCCATGTTCTGCCCCAACTATTTTCGTTGGTTCCAATTGTTTTGCACTAGCAAATCAATCAGCGCAAAGCAAAAGCTTATAGAGTTCATAACGAGCGCCTTTGCTGTGGGGCTGTTTTTTGCAACACTACATACACCGATATTGGCAGCAGAAAACAATGCGAGCAATACTTCCACGAGTGCGCCTTCGGTAGCCCTGACTAGTATTGCCCAATACGAAGTACCCAGTGATGTACCAGATAGTTTGCCCAATCATCTCGTGGGCGATCTTGGTGTGGCGGTATATAGCTCGAATATGTCGATTGGCGCAATCGGCACGCAAACCTACCCCCTGCCTTATGCCTTTTTTGATTATGGACGCTTCTTTGCGCGGATTGATACTTTTGGATTTAAAACAATCAAAATGGGTTACGGTTATCTTGAGGTAGCCGGTCAAGTGAACCTGGATAACTACAATCGCAAATCTACTATTACGGGTGCTACTTTTTCAAAATTAGATCCCGTACCGCTTGGACTTGGTAGCTTTCAAGAAACACCCATCGGTGGGTTTTTTATGTATGCGTTTCAGGATGTCAATCGCTCCCAAGGGCAAATCTATCAGCTATTTTATTTTGCCGAGTTTGAATTACCCGCAAATATCAAAATCTATCCACTCCTGGGCGCTGAATACCTTACTCAGCCTTATGCTAATTACTACTATGGTGTGAGCCCTAAAGCTTCGCAAACCTTGGGTTACCCACAGTACACCGTCCCGGGCACCACCAATTATGTTACCGGCTTAATGGTAGAGGTGCCGATTGTGGATGATTGGTATTTCAATGTCTTTGGTAAGCGCAAGTTTATGGGCAGCGGTATCAGCAATAGCCCCATCATGGCGAACTCCTACCAAGACAGTCTCATTGCCTCTCTGGTCTATCGCTTTAAGTAAGCTCTCTAGCTCCAAAATCAATAATGGCTTGCAGAATATTGGGGTCTTCGCCCACTGCGGGTGCAGCACTGATCTGCACCTCAGGAAATTTGGCCTGACAGTCAGAAAATAGCAGTGGAAAGTCATTACGCAAATGGCCGCCTTGACCAAAAAAGACTGGGATGACGCGCACACTAGTGGCTCCAGCATCAACCAAATCAGCGATCGCCTTTTCCAGCGAGGGCTGCATGAGCTCTAAAAATGCCAGTGCCATGGGAGTAGTGGGATGTTGCTCCCTCCATAAAGTAGCCATCCGATCAAAGGGTTCGCGCCAACGAACATCACGGGCGCCATGGCCAAATAAAATAATTGCCTGCATCTTTACTCAATCCCTTTCAATACCGCTCTAAATTGCTATAAGCTTACCCTGTATTCAATCTCCCCACCGAACTGCAATACTTTTATAAAAGATCCTCTATGTCAGACCTACTTAATCACACCTGGTTCATTGCTTTATTGGGGATGATTTTGATTGGCGCCGTTCTCACTGCCGTGCATCATGCAGAAGTGGTCGCCCATAAAACGGGGGAGCCCTATGGCATGCTGATTCTGTCGATTAGCGTGACCATTATTGAGGTGTCGCTGATCATCTCCATGATGCTTACAGGTCATGAGGGCTCGCAATTTATTGCGCGTGATGCTGTCTTTGCTACGGTGATGATTGTGACCAATGGGGTGATTGGTTTGTGTATTTTTGTAGGCGGCCTCAAACATTATGAAATGGCTTTTCGTAATGAAGGGGCGCTCTCTTCCTTGGGCGTACTCACCGCCTTAGCTACTTTTATTTTGGTCATGCCAGTAGTCACCATCAGCACACCTGGCCCCGACTTTACCAAGAGTCAATTAGCCTTTGCAGGCATTGCGTCTTTTGCTTTGTATGGCGCCTTTTTATTCTTTCAGACCGTGAGTCATCGCGATTACTACTTGCCGGCTAGCGCAGAGCACATAGCGGATGAGACAGTGCATGCGGATAAGCCGAGCAATGCCAAGACGGCAGTCAGTCTTATTCTCTTATTGGTATCACTGATCACGGTAGTGGGATTAGCTGAGTTACTCAGCCCTGCCATTGAAGCAGGAGTACAAAATGCGGGAGCACCTAAAACGGTGGTGGGTATTGCCATTGCGCTTTTAGTATTGTTACCAGAAAGCTATGCAGCAGTCAGAGCCGCGAAAGCCAATCGCCTGCAAAGTAGCCTCAACCTCGCTCTGGGATCAGCATTGGCCAGTATTGGTTTAACTATCCCCACGGTGGCAGCCATTGCGATTTTCTTTGATCTGCCATTAAGCTTAGGTGTTAGTGACCTCAATATGGTCCTGATGTACCTGTCGTTCTTTATTGGCGCACTGACCCTAGCCATTGGTAAAACAACTCTCTTACAGGGGGTGCTGCATCTGATTATCTTCTTGGAGTACTTATTCTTGAGCTTGGTGCCTTAAGCAATCACAAGCTACTTAATAATGTCTAAGATGCTCAGAGCCTGCCACTACAAAGCTACCAGACTCATTTCAATGCGAAATGGGCATACTCTTTTGTGGAAATATTAAATCAATAGCAAAAGTTTCCTTACTACAAATATAAACAGTATTTAAGCTTAATAGAACCGATTGATACAGTACAGTAACAATGATCCGAAAGTTAGAATGAAAAATTTATTGAAAATAGTAAAGTATTCATAAAAATCATTGGCTGCTATGGGTTATTAAAATTACAACTTTGTCTTTATTAGAGATACTGATGATAGCAAGATCAGGATTTTCGCGATGATTGACAAGTTCGGCAGAAAATATTTAATAATCTACCAAGCCTAAAGAATTAGATCCATGCAAGTTATTAAAAACTGGCAAATATCATACTAACCTGCAGCGTACCAGAGTTCATATGCTCGAAAAACCGTACTCAATTTATCGCTAAAAGTTGCGTACTCAAATATCTAGCTTGAGGTAAAAACTACTTACATTGAATTGTAATACCCCCTCCTAAGTTGACATTCCTAAAGAGGAAAATTCTGCTTGTTGTCGATAGCGTATAGGCGACAACTTCCCTAGTGCTGCATGAGGACGATCCTCGTTGTAAACCTTGATCGATCGCTCAGTGATGTCTTTGACTTGATTAAGATTTTCAAAGATATGGGCACTGAGTACTTCATGACGATAAGTGCAGTTAAAACGTTCAATAAAGGCATTTTGTTGGGGCTTACCGGGTTGGATAAATTTGAGTTCAATGCCTTTAGATTCACACCAACCCATGAACACGGCTGACCGAAGTTCGCTCCCGTTATCCAGACGTATGGCTTTGGGCAGGCCATGGATCTCTTCTAGCTGCCCCAGTGTTCTGACTACCCTGGCTGCTGGCAAACTCAGATCAATTTCAATGGCCAGAACCTCTCGATTGGATTCATCGATGATGTTCAGAGTCCTAAAGGGTCTACCATAATACAAGGTGTCATACATAAAATGACCGAAGAGCATCCCTGCGGGACCAAAGCCCAGATAGCATTAGCTTCATTGGGAGGGTAATCGCCCCTTAAAACCAAAGTAATCAGAAGTAGAATTTTCTCGAAGACAGAGGAGTTCTACATGAAGCGTTCTAAATTTACCGATGGCCAGATCATGGATGCCCTAAAACGGGTTGATGCTGGCTTGGCTGTTCCAGAGGTCTGTCGTGAACTGGGTATCAGCGCAGCTACTTTCTATAAATGGAGAGCCAAATACGGTGGCATGGATACCTCGATGATGGCTCGCATGAAGGAGCTTGAAGCCGAGAACGCCCACCTGATGAGGATGTACATCGAAGAGAAGCTCAAAGCGGAGATCGTGACTGAAGCTCTCGCAAAAAAGTGGTGAGGCCGTCTCACAGGCGTGAGATGGCCCAGCGGGCGGTTAGAGATAGAGCAATCCCCATTCGCCTGGCTTGCGAAGCCTTTAGGGTCAGTGAGTCTTGCTACCGCTATCAAGCTAAGAACAATGCAGAAAATGAACTCATTGCTAATTGGTTGATCCGCCTAACGGACAATAACCGCTCATGGGGCTTTGGTCTTTGCTATCTGTACCTGCGCAACGTCAAGCACTTCACATGGAACCACAAACGCATCTACCGTATTTACAAGGCTTTAGAGCTCAACTTACGCATTAAACCCCGTAAGCGTTTGGTACGGGATAAGCCCGATGCCTTGGTGGTGCCGCTCACCATTAATCAAGTCTGGTCAATCGACTTTATGCATGACCAGTTGCAAGATGGCAGATCCATCCGACTGTTTAATGTGATTGATGACTTTAATCGAGAAGCCTTAGGGATTGAAGTGGACTTTTCATTGCCGTCAGAGCGAGTGATCCGCAGCTTAGACCAAATCATTGCTTGGCGAGGTAAGCCTTGTGTGATTCGAGCAGATAATGGTCCTGAGCTCATTAGCGGCAGACTCATGGAGTGGGCAGCCAAGCATCAGATCCACATTGCCCACATCCAACCAGGCAAACCACAACAAAATGCCTATGTGGAACGGTTTAATCGCACCGTGAGATATGAATGGTTATCTCAGCATTACTGGGAAAGTATTTACGAAGTTCAGGAGTTTGCAACACAATGGATGTATAAATACAATCATCAACGTCCAAATATGGCATTGGGCGGTATTACCCCGAAACAGCGACTGGCCATGGTTGCTTAACTAACTCTACCTCTGAGCTCGGTTAAAAATGGGGGGATTACCATCCGACCCGACGATGTAGATGTATCAATACTCTGTTGATTGAAATACAAGTCAATCTTGAGTTCATTGAGTTCATTCATAACTTCCACCAAATGACTGACTGAACGACCTAATCTATCTACCGACCAGACTAGAACCATTTCAAACTTACGTTGAACACCATCTTTCAGCATCTGATCCAATCCCGGACGATCCTGACGTCCCTTAGAACCCGATATGCCGTTATCTGAGTAGATTTGTGTGATCTGGTACCCACATCTATCCGAATACTCTCTAAGAACTTGTATTTGGTTTTCTACGGTCTGTTTGGTCGTAGAGACTCGGACATAGATACAAACTCGTTTAGACATGATTTAAACCCTTTCTGAACCTGTTTTTGGAACAGAGGAAGGTAACGGAAGGAGGAGGAATTACAAGAGTGTTCTTAGTAAGAACATTTCAACTTGAAACATGGGTTGAAAACATGGGTTGAATGGATAAAAAAAGTCCTCGTAAACTATTGATTTACAAGGACTTTGCACTACTGGCGGAGAGGGAGGGATTCGAACCCTCGGTAGGTTTGACCCTACGCCTGATTTCGAGTCAGGTACATTCGACCACTCTGCCACCTCTCCGAACTGAAGGACAATTATAGCTTTAGGGGCTATTTTTAATTATGCGGCTTGGTTAGATTGGTTTGAGCACTTCAAGACCGCCCAAATAGGATTGGAGCGCTTTCGGAATGGCAATACTGCCATCAACCCGTTGTTTGTTCTCAATCAATGCCACCAATGCTCTACCCACTGCAAGGCCTGAACCATTCAAAGTATGAACCAACTCTGGCTTGCCTTGGCCAACCTTAAATCTGGCCTGCATACGACGTGCCTGAAAGTCGCCCATGCTTGAGCAAGAGCTAATCTCGCGGTAGGCATGCTGTGAAGGCACCCATACCTCTAAGTCATAAGTCTTCGTGCTGCCAAAACCCATATCGCCCGTACAAAGCAATACCTTTCTATAAGGCAATTCAAGCAACTCTAGAATTTTCTCTGCATGAGCAGTTAAATCTTCTAAGGCTTGCATGGAATGCTCGGGTCTAGTGATTTGCACCAACTCCACTTTATCGAATTGATGCTGGCGAATCATGCCGCGCACGTCGCGACCATAGCTACCCGCCTCAGAACGGAAGCAAGGAGTGTGAGCCACAAACTTCAACGGCAAGACATCAGCATTGACGATTTCGTCGCGAACTAAATTGGTTACTGGAACTTCTGCTGTTGGAATCAGGTAAAAATTTTCAGTCTTCGCTTCGCCACTCTCGTCTTCACCACCCATCTGACGAGGCACCTTAAATAAGTCCTCTTCAAACTTGGGCAACTGACCTGTGCCCCGCATGGAGGCGGCATTTACCATATAGGGTGCATAAACCTCTTGATAATCATGATGTGTAGCATGCGTATCAATCATGAATTGCGCGAGCGCGCGATGCAGTCTTGCAATTGGTCCCTTAAGCACCACAAAGCGTGAGCCGCTAATCTTGGCTGCGACTTCAAAATCCAAACCGAGCGGGCCGCCAAGATCCACGTGATCTTTGATCTCAAAATCAAAGATAGGTTGCTCACCCCAACGCTTCACCTCTTTATTCTCCGCCTCATCTTTACCAGTTGGGACAGACTCATCAGGAAGATTTGGGATGCCCATGAAGAAATCGGAAATCTCTGCTTGCAATACAGAAAGGCGTGCAGCACCAAACTCCATATCCACATTAATCTGGCTTGCCTCCGCCATCTCAGCAGATGCATCTTCACCCCTGCCTTTTTTCATACCAACGGCTTTCGCCAATTGATTGCGCTTAGCTTGTAATTCTTCAGTGCGGGTTTGCAAAGATTTACGTTCAGATTCTAGGGTATTGAATTTCTCAACATCAAGCTGAAATTTACGCGTTGTCAAGCGTGCAGCAACAGCGGCGATATCTTTACGGAGTAATTGCGGATCAATCATGTAATGCTCTATGGGTTATGAGTTTAATAAGCTCTAGTTTAAGCGTAAGACCTCAGCCCCGGCAGGCGGGGTAAAGGTGAAGCGATTTGCAGGCAAACTGACATTGAGTTGAATCTTATCCAGAGTAACTAAAACCACACTACCCAAGCCATCAATCAACTCTAGCGCTTTAGGAAGCCCATTAGCCATCCCAACGGAGATCTTTGTATAAGGAAGATCATTACCACCCTTGGCATTTGGATCTTTTTTGGGAACCAGCGCCACCCATTTCATACCCAGACGCTCTTCACCATCAACTAAATCAAAATGCTGATCCAAAGATGATTCCCCGAATAAAATGGCCGCTGGTGTTGATGCTAGAGCTTGTCCTGCAGACCTAAAAGTAGCTTGGTTTAAATCCTTGTCCCACAAGATCAATTGCCTGCCATCAGCAATAAGCTTTTGTTCAAAAGGCTTTTGCGTATCCCAAACAAAACGGCCCGGCCTCTGAAAGGCAAAGTGACCCTGTGTTTGGCGCACTACTTTTAAACCTTTGTCTTGCGGCTCATTTGCCTTGGGTGCGCGCAATTGTTGTTGCACAAAATCACCTTCGGCTGTTTTAGAGTTACGAACAAATTGACGCAACTGCTCAGCGCCACCGTCGCCCTCTGCGGCTTGAATAATATTTACTGAAAACAGCAGGGATGCGCTTACTACAAACGCTGATAAAAATCTTTGCAAAATAGCTACCTTATTCAGAAGGGCGATGCAGAATTTCACGGTTACCGCCATTGCCCATCTTCGATACAAGACCTGCTTTTTCCATATCTTCGAGTAAGCGTGCTGCACGGTTGTAGCCAATGCGCAAATGACGTTGGACCAGCGAGATAGAGGGGCGCTTGTTATCCAACACAATAGCAACCGCTTGATCGTAGAGGGGGTCAGCTTCGCCACCGCCCTCGCCAGTCAAGGCATCCATATTGGATTCATCTACACCCTCGAGCACACCATCGATGTAGTTGGCTTCGCCCTTTTCTTTGAGCCACTCAACCACACGATGCACCTCGTCATCCGAAACAAAGGCGCCATGTACGCGCACTGGCAAGCCATGACCCGGAGCCATGTAAAGCATGTCGCCCATACCCAAAAGCGCTTCAGCACCCTGCTGATCAAGAATAGTGCGGCTATCAATCTTGCTACTGACCTGGAATGAAATACGGGTTGGCACATTAGCCTTAATCAAACCAGTAATCACATCGACGCTTGGTCGCTGCGTTGCTAGTATCAAATGGATGCCCGCAGCCCGCGCCTTTTGGGCGATACGGGCAATCAACTCTTCAATCTTCTTGCCGGAAACCATCATCAAATCGGCTAGCTCGTCAATCACGATCACGATCACCGGCGCTTTGTAAATTGGTTCGGGATCATCTGGCGTCAAGCTAAATGGATTGGTGAGCTTCTCACCTTTTTCTTCGGCTTCCAAAATCTTCTTATTAAAACCAGCCAAATTACGCACGCCAAACTTGCTCATGAGTTTGTAGCGACGCTCCATCTCATTAACCGCCCAATTAAGGGCGTTATACGCCTGCTTCATGTCGGTTACTACTGGACATAACAAGTGTGGAATCTTGTCGTACATTGCCATTTCCAGCATCTTCGGATCAATCATGATCAAACGTACTTCATCAGGCTTCGCCTTAAAAAGTATCGACAAAATCATGGCATTAATACCAACCGATTTACCTGCGCCCGTTGTGCCCGCTACCAAACAATGCGGCATCTTGGCCAAGTCGGCTACCATTGGACTACCCGAAATATCCTTACCCAAAGCCAGGGTCAACAATGAGTGATTGTCGTTGTAGACCTGTGAAGTCAAAATCTCGGAAAGGTAAACCGACTGACGAGTGGGATTTGGCAATTCCAGGGCCATACATGTTTTGCCAGGAATAGTTTCCACCACGCGCATACTAACCACACCTAGCGAGCGGGCTAAGTCTCGTGAGAGATTGACAATCTGACTACCCTTTACACCGACTGCAGGATCAATCTCGTAGCGAGTGACCACTGGACCAGGATACGCAGCGATCACCGTTACCTGAACATTAAATTCTGCTAACTTGCGCTCGATCAAGCGCGAAGTGAACTCCAAGACATCAGCGGAAATGGTTTCTTTCACCTCCGGCACTTCATCAAGCAAAGCCAATGGTGGCAACTCTGAATCCGGAATATCCACAAATAGAGGCTGCTGCTTTTCACGCTCAACTCGAGCACTCTTTGGAATTTCTGCTGAAGCGCGAACAATTTGTACTGGTGCCGCAACCTCTACACGGCCACGAAACTCCTCCACAAACTCTTCACGCTCTTCGGCGGCTACTTCGCCTAATTTACGATCTTCTTCACTCTCGCGACGTTCGCGCAAACGGATATAAGCCAACTCTAAATAGCGCCCTACCTTTTCAGATACATCTAACCATGAGAAATGCAAGAATAAAGAAAGTCCAGCGCAAAGCCCAAATAGCAATACCAAGGTAGCCCCAGTAAAACCCAGAGACATCTGTAGGGGATCGCCAACCAACTCACCCAAAATCCCGCCAGGAGGTCGTGGCAGCTGCCAACTTAAAGAATGAAGGCGAATAGACTCCAAACCCATGCTGCTAAACAAAGTCAGCCCAAAGCCCAACCAACGCACCAATAAGGAGTCTTGCTTAGCTTCTGGGTCTGCAGGCAACGGAATACTCCAAAGCTCGCGCCAGCCATTTAGGACTCGGCGCCCGAACAGGGCCACCCACCAAAATGCCGATACCCCAAAGATATAGAGCATTAAATCGGCAATATAGGCTCCAAAACGGCCGCCTAGGTTCTTGGGGGCTTCAAAACTAGCGTGAGACCAGGCTGGGTCAGCCTTGGAATAAGTTACCAAAATGGCAAATAAGGCCAAACAAAGCCCTAGAGAGATAAACCAGCGAGCCTCTAGGAGAAGGCGGGGCATCCTGCCCTGCCCCTCGTTTTCAGGAGGCTGGGGGCTCATTGGAGCTTTGGACTTCGGATATGCAGTTCTAGCCATGTTCTGCTGATTGTAAACAAGCAAATCTATAATTTGGATATGACTACAAATACCCCAAAACACTCCAAAGTCCTAATTCTCGGATCTGGCCCTGCTGGCTATACAGCCGCGGTTTACGCTGCTCGCGCCAATTTACAGCCCACCCTCATTACCGGCCTCGCTCAAGGCGGTCAATTAATGACCACCACAGATGTGGAAAACTGGCCGGCAGACCCAGATGGGGTTCAGGGTCCAGAACTCATGGATCGCTTCTTAAAGCACGCTGAGCGCTTTAATACTGAAATCATTTTTGATCATATTCACACAGCGGCTCTTACTGAAAAGCCAATTCGCTTAGTTGGCGACTCCGGCACTTACACATGCGACGCTCTCATTATCAGCACAGGCGCATCGGCTCAATATATTGGCCTACCAAGCGAAGAGTTATTTATGGGTCGAGGTGTTTCTGGTTGCGCAACTTGCGATGGCTTCTTTTATCGCAACCAAGATGTGTGCGTAGTAGGCGGCGGCAACACCGCAGTTGAAGAAGCTCTCTATCTCACCGGCATCGCCAAGAAAGTGACGGTCATTCATCGTCGCGACAAATTCCGCGCTGAACCAATATTGAATGACCGCTTAATGGCAAAAGTTGCTGAAGGCAAGGTGGAGCTCAAACTCAACTCAACTCTTGAAGAAGTGATCGGAGATGAAAAAGGTGTCACTGGTGTGCGCATCAAGAAACAAGATGGTGGCACTGAAGATATTGCTGTCACCGGCGCCTTCATTGCTATCGGCCACAAACCAAATACCGAATTGTTTGTTGGTCAGTTAGATATGAACAACGGCTACCTCAAGACCCACTCAGGCTTAGATGGCAACGCTACTGCCACTAACATCCCTGGTGTATTTGCTGCCGGCGATGTACAAGATCACATCTATCGCCAAGCCATTACCAGTGCTGGCACAGGCTGTATGGCGGCATTAGATGCACAGCGTTATCTAGAATCTCTTTCTTAAGAGTTCAATTAAAGTTAAAAACGCCTAGCATTGCTAGGCGTTTTAGTTTGTCGCAACTCTTTTAGAGTTTTGCAATCTTTACATACCCTTCATTAATGAATGATTGGCAACAATGGCACGATGAGCAATGCCACGATGTTAATAATCTTAATGAGCGGGTTAACAGCAGGACCAGCAGTATCTTTGTAGGGATCCCCTACAGTATCGCCCGTAACCGCTGCTTTATGCGCTTCAGAACCTTTGCCACCGAAGTTTCCTTCTTCGATGTATTTCTTAGCGTTATCCCAGGCGCCACCACCAGTACACATAGAGATCGCAACAAACAGGCCTGTTACGATCGTGCCCATAAGTAAACCGCCCAACGCTGCAGGTCCAAGAATCAAACCAACCAAAATTGGAGCAACCACTGGCAAGAGTGAAGGCACAATCATTTCTTTAATCGCAGCCGAAGTCAGCATATCTACTGCCTTGCCGTACTGAGGTTTTGCAGTGCCCTCCATAATTCCAGGAATATCACGGAACTGACGGCGCACTTCCTCAACCACTGCGCCAGCACAACGACCTACCGCTTCCATCGCCATCGCACCAAACAAGTAAGGAATCATGCCGCCGATAAAGAGGCCAATAATGACCATGTGATTAGATAGGTCAAAAGAAACTTGCTGGCCAATGGACTCGAGTGCATGGGTGTAATCAGCAAACAGCACTAATGCTGCCAAACCAGCAGAACCAATCGCATAGCCTTTAGTAACTGCTTTTGTAGTGTTACCAACCGCATCCAATGGATCGGTGATATCACGAACAGATTGCGGCAAACCAGCCATCTCAGCGATACCACCGGCATTATCAGTAATTGGGCCATAAGCATCGAGCGCAACAACGATACCAGCCATGGACAACATGGCAGTTGCTGCAATTGCAATACCGTAGATACCTGCCAGCCAATATGCCGCATAAATCGCAGCACAGACAAATAACACCGGGAAAGCCGTTGACTTCATTGAAATACCTAAGCCAGCGATGATGTTGGTGCCGTGCCCTTTAGTAGAGGCTTCAGCAATGTGCTGCACTGGCTTGAACTGCGTACCAGTGTAGTACTCAGTAATCCAGACCAATGCCGCAGTGAGCAGCAAGCCAACAACAGTCGCAGCAAATAAGCGCCACTGACTACCAGGAATACCCAAAGCATCGTCAGGCATGATGAAGTTGGTAGCGAAGTAGAAGGCAATCAAAGAAAGAACCCCAGCAACAATTAAGCCCTTGTATAAAGCTGGCATGACATTTTTCATACCGGGCGACGCTTTAACAAAGGAACAACCAATGATCGAAGCAATGATCGAAATTCCGCCCAGGACTAGAGGGTAGATAATTGCCGCAACTGGCGCACCGGACACCATCAAAGCGCCCAGCACCATCGTCGCAATTAAGGTTACCGCATAGGTTTCAAACAAGTCAGCCGCCATACCCGCACAATCGCCAACGTTATCGCCTACGTTATCCGCAATGACTGCCGGGTTGCGTGGATCGTCTTCTGGAATCCCAGCCTCAACCTTACCAACCAAGTCGGCGCCAACGTCAGCACCCTTAGTAAAGATGCCGCCGCCCAAACGAGCGAAGATAGAAATCAATGAAGAACCAAAAGCCAAACCAATCAATGGGTGCAATACCGACGACAGGTCTTGACCAGCGCCGATAGATACCAAGAACATAAAAAAGAGGCCAACGCCCAAGAGTCCAAGGCCTACTACGAGCATCCCCGTAATAGCGCCACCTTTGAAGGCTACATTTAAGGCGTCATTCATACCCTTTGTTGCAGCCTGCGCAGTACGAACATTGGCCTTTACTGAAACATTCATACCAATAAATCCGCATGCACCTGAAAGAACCGCGCCAACCACAAACCCAATCGCAGTCGCAAAATCTAAAAAGAGCGCAATGAGTATGGCAAGTACGATCCCGACAACTGCAATGGTTTTATATTGGCGCGATAAATAGGCTGCCGCGCCCTGCTGAATTGCCCCTGCAATTTCTTGCATCTTGGCATTGCCGGCATCTTGCCTCAAAATCCAGCCGCGCATCACAAAACCGTAAATCACGGCTAGGACACCGCACGCCAAGGCAAAATACAAGCCTAAAGTGACATTAGTCATGCTTGAACTCCCTAAAATTTGATTTTTTAATGTTTTGTTTCTAGCGCCTATTCAGATCTGGTTCCTGAAAGCTATAAACTAGAGCTTATAAGCCTTATCAGTATGTAGCAGAATCACTACTCTAAATCCTTATTGGAATCAGGGTATTTACTAATCACTATTCGGAGTATGTATGAGTCTCGACAACGTCAAACCAGGTAAAAAAATTCCTGAAAGCTTCAACGTCATTATTGAAATCCCGATGAATGCGGACCCGATTAAGTATGAAGTTGACAAAGAGAGTGGCGCCATTTTCGTCGATCGATTCATGGGTACCGCAATGCACTATCCCTGCAACTATGGTTACATCAATAAAACCATCGCTGGTGACGGAGATCCAGTTGATGTTCTCGTAATTACCCCATTCCCATTGATTCCTGGTGTTGTAGTGAGCTGCCGCGCAATCGGCCTTCTAAAAATGGAAGATGAAGCTGGTCAAGATGCAAAATTATTGGCCGTTCCAGAAGATAAAATCTTACCTATCTATACCCACTGGCAAAAACCAGAAGATATCAATCCATTACGCCTAAACCAAATTCAGCATTTCTTTGAACACTACAAAGATCTCGAACCTGGTAAGTGGGTAAAAGTGGCTGGCTGGGGTGGCGTTGCCGATGCTCATACAGAAATTCTGGAAGGCATTGAGCGCTATAACAAAGCAAATCCATAATTTGCTCAGTCAGTCATTCTTAAAAGCTTTATAAATCGAAGTGAGCGCGCAGAAAATTGCCCTGGCCCAAATCAATCCACTATTAGGTGATTTGCTGGGCAATGCGCAGCTCATTCACAAGGCGTCCGCAGAGGCCTTTATTCAAGGCGCCAAGCTAGTCATCACACCAGAGCTCTCGCTCACCGGCTACCCTCCAGAAGATCTATTACTTCGCCCCGCCTTCATTGAGGCAGCGGAACAGCAACTTCATCGGCTAATACTTGAACTGGCGCAATATCCAGACCTTTCCGTAATTGTGGGTCACCCCAAGAAAACCACTGCCGGCTTGCAGAACTTTGTTTCCGTTCTACGTAACGGCAAAGTCATTGCTGGCTATGCAAAACAAAAATTGCCTAATCATGAAGTTTTTGATGAGGTGCGTTACTTCGTGCCCGGCAATCAAGCCTGTGTATTTGAATGCGATGGCATTCAATATGGGCTCATTCTCTGTGAAGATGCTTGGCACACCGGTCCCGCAAAACAATCCCATGCGGCTGGCGCCCAAGTATTACTAGTGCCCAATGCCTCTCCTTATCATTTGAAAAAAGAAGCATTACGCATTGAAGTCCTACGCCAACACATTGCACTGACTAAAATGCCCTTGATTTATGTCAATGCAGTTGGCGGCCAAGATGAACTGGTGTTTGATGGCGGGTCTTTTGCGCTGAACTCTCACGGCGAGTTAGTCATGACCATGTCACAGTTTGAAAGCGCCCTTGGCTTTGTGAGTATCAATAACCATAGTGAATTAGAAAAAGGAAGCATCACTTCACCGCTCAGTGTTGAAGCTCAAGCTTATCAAGCATTGGTTTTAGGTGTTCGCGACTACATCCAAAAAAATGGCTTTCCTGGAGTCATCATCGGTTTATCTGGCGGTGTCGACTCAGCGTTAGTACTGGCAATTGCAGTAGACGCTCTAGGCGCCGATCAGGTGCGCGCTGTCATGATGCCCTCACGGTATACCGCTGACATCTCCTGGATTGATGCCCGCGAAATGGCTAAAAACCTTAATGTGCAATACGATGAAATTCCGATTAGCGAAACAGTGGATGCCCTTGAAAGGACTTTAGAAGAGCAATTTAGAGGTTTGAAGATCGATGCCACCGAAGAGAATCTTCAGGCACGCGTGCGGGGCACCCTTCTCATGGCGCTTTCAAATAAAACAGGTCGCCTAGTATTAACAACTGGCAACAAGAGTGAAATGGCTGTTGGGTACTGCACGCTTTATGGGGATATGGCTGGTGGATTTGCGGTTATCAAGGATATTGCCAAGACCCTAGTTTACCGACTCTGCGCGTATCGCAATAGCATTGCGCCGATTATTCCAGAACGGATTTTGACCCGCGCCCCATCCGCCGAATTACGTCCCGACCAAAAAGACCAGGACAGCCTTCCGTCTTACGAAGTACTTGATGGCATCGTTGAGCGCTATATGGAGCAAAATCAATCCATTGAGCAAATCGTCGCTGCGGGTTTTAATCCCGAGAGTGTTGAAAAGGTCACGCGCCTCATTAAACTTAATGAATATAAGCGCCGTCAGGCACCCCCAGGCGTAAGAGTCACTACGCGCGCATTCGGACGCGATTGGCGCTATCCCATTACCTCTAAATTCAGAGCTTAAACGAACCAAAAAAGAGGTTTATACGCCCCCCTTACTGGTAAGCGCTCTTGGTTCTAGGTATGATTACTGTACTAGGGGGAATAAATGAAACTTATTACATCAATCATTAAACCATTCAAACTGGATGAAGTTCGCGAAGCCTTGGCTGCAGTGGGCGTCACTGGACTTACCGTTACCGAAGTCAAGGGTTTTGGTCGCCAAAAGGGTCATACCGAACTTTATCGTGGCGCAGAATACGTAGTCGACTTTTTGCCTAAAGTAAAAGTTGAAGTGGTAGTTGCAGGCAGCCTCGTTGAAGCTGCCATCGAAGCCATTACCAAAGCGGCGCATACTGGAAAAATTGGCGACGGCAAGATTTTCGTCAGCCCGATTGAACATGCTATTCGCATTCGCACTGGCGAAACCAACGAATCAGCCGTTTAAGGATTAGCGGAACTGAGAATCCGTAGGAGTCGAAAGCTGCACAATGTCAGCCGACTCCAACAAAATTGTTTTTCCATCTATATTTGCAGGGCGAACTTTAACCCCCTGAAAAAATATATCCACCTGCGCGAGTCCTGAGCTCAAAATCCTAAAGGGTGGATTTCCATAAAAGGATGCCCCTACACCAGGCTCTATGGTTTTATTTTGAATCTTGCCCGAAGCATCAAGCACGCAAATCACTTGCTTGGTTTTGGCTTGCACATAAACCAAGTCAGCAGCTTTTTTAGGTGAATAAGGTCTATAACTTGGGACCGAGGCATCCGCAACCGGACAAGCCTCGGCGGAAGCTGAGGCATCACCAACCGTCTGCGGCGTTGATGCCGGGACTGGATTAGGAGTTGGCACGGGATCAAGCGCCTTTTCAAGCACCTCTTCCTGAACAACGACATGCTCTTCTTTTTTATCAGCCCAAAAAAATGACCTCAAGTTAATAACGGAAAATGCCACCACCGCAACCAAACTTAACCAGAAAAATAAATACTTTTTTGATTGTCGCTTTTCAGTCTTCGCGCCAATCAGCGAAGACGAAGAAATGGTCCCTACCACTTGATGTTGCTTCTGACTTTCATTTGCTTCCCCCGCCGCTGTAATTTTCGATTCTACAGGTGCGAAATTTTTCTTTGAAGTCTTTAACTCAGGTGTTTCAGGTTCCGCTAAGGTTTCTTTTTTGTTTACGACAACATCATCACCGTAATCAAAGACGTCTTCTTCTTTCAGCCCTAAAAGTGTTGCTACTTTTTTAGCGGCAGTGAGCTTTATCCGGGCCCCATAAAATGAGCTCATTTCACCGTTTTCAATTTGCTCAATTTGGCGCACGGAAAGACAGGCTTGACCAGCCAAGTCCTTTGTACTAAGCCCAAGTCCTTCCCGAGTCTTTACAAAGATCTCTTTTCGGATTTCGGGAAGTTTAGTCAGCGGCTTCATCTACAAAAGTACACCGTTGTATTCTTTCAAATGAGTAAAGATACTATTCCCAAAGTGGCTTAAAAAGAATTAGCCACTCGGCTAACTACTCTGCGCCCCTTCAAGCTCAGACTCAAGATATTTCTTTACCAAAGCCTGCAAAGAGTTAGCGTGCATTTTTTCCATAACCCGAGCTTTATGGACTTTAATCGTAGCATCAGTGGTACCAAGTTGAACAGCGATATCCTTGTTCAAAAGACCTTTGACTAGCCATGAGCAAACCTCTTTTTCGCGGGGAGTTAAGGTGGCGTAATCTTTTTTGGTTTCCACTTCAGTGGAAATTCGCTGCAATTGACGGCGATCGAAGTCAAGCGCCTCTGTCACTGCTTTTAGCAGTTCCTCAAGGTTAAAGGGCTTAAACAGAAAATCCAAAGCCCCCTTCTTTAGGCCCTTAACAATTTGATGGGGATGACTTTGACCACTCACAAAGACAATGGGTGTTTTGCGCCCCAATTGCTGTAATTTCTCTTGAAGATCCAATCCGGTCATGTCGGGCATCTGCATATCCAGCAAAATAACAGCGGGCGCCACTGGAATAGATTTCTCCAAAAACGTTATCGCCGATGAATAGTCCTCAACGATATAGCCAACTTCACGCAGCATTCGCGTTAATGAAATCCGCATGGATTCATCGTCGTCTATTAAATAAATGTGGCCAACGGCTTTAGTCATTGAATTCAAAGAGAAAAATTAATAAATATGGCAATGTACCGCAGTACCTTTTTGAAGGATATTAGCCTTAAAGCTAATATTTACCTATTAAGATCAACAGACTAAGTGGTTTTAGAAGGGCTTTCATATTGCGGTGCAATATGAAAGCCCTTCGAATCTTGATCCAAGAGGAGCGCAACAAAGCCCTTCTCACGGCACAATAGAGCCTTTCCATAAATCCTTATTCTGGAGTAATCACAGTATGAAACGCCTCAACGAACGCTCGCGCAATGTCACCGAAGGAGTTGCTCGCGCACCCAATCGTTCAATGTATTACGCGATGGGTTATCAAGAAAAGGATTTCACCAAACCAATGGTAGGCGTTGCTAATGGGCATTCCACCATTACCCCTTGCAATAGCGGCTTACAAAAATTAACAGATGCGGCAGTTACGGCTCTTGAAGAGGCCGGCGCTAAAGCGCAAATGTTTGGCACACCAACCATCTCTGATGGTATTGGTATGGGTACTGAAGGCATGAAATACTCCCTCGTGTCACGTGAAGTGATTGCTGACAGCATCGAGACTTGCGTAAATGGTCTTTGGCAAGATGGCGTTGTAGTAATCGGTGGTTGCGATAAGAATATGCCCGGCGGCATGATGGCGATTGCACGCACCAATGTGCCAGCAATTTATGTATACGGCGGCACTATCAAACCAGGCCACTTCAAAGGTAAAGACCTGAATATTGTTTCCGCTTTTGAGGCGGTTGGAGAATTTACTTCTGGAAGAATGAGCGAAGAAGATCTAAAGGGCGTAGAACAACACGCCTGCCCTGGTAGCGGCTCTTGTGGCGGCATGTATACAGCGAACACGATGAGCTCCTCCTTCGAGGCTTTGGGCATGAGCCTGCCCTACTCTTCAACCATGGCCAATGAAGATGCGGAAAAAGTAGCAAGTGCCGCAGAGTCTGCGCACGTCTTGGTTGAAGCCATTAAGAAAAATTTGCGTCCACGCGACATCATCACCAAGAAGTCGATTGAGAATGCCGTGAGCGTGATTATGGCCGTAGGTGGCTCAACCAATGCAGTTCTGCATTACCTGGCAATCACTAGCGCAGCTGAGATTGATTGGACGATTGATGACTTTGAACGTATTCGCAAACGCGTTCCCGTGCTTGTCGATATGAAACCATCGGGAACCTATTTGGCCACCGACCTACATCAGGCAGGCGGCATTCCACAAGTAATGAAAATCTTGCTAGATGGCGGCCTCTTGCATGGTGACTGCATCACCATCACCGGTCAAACCATTGCCGAGGTACTAAAGGACGTTCCTTCGACACCTCGGGCAGATCAGAAAGTCATTCGTACTTTGGATAACCCAATGTACAAACAAGGTCACTTGGCGATTCTGAAAGGCAACATCTCCCCGGAAGGCTGTGTCGCCAAAATTACTGGTCTCAAAAATCCATCCATCACAGGACCAGCGCGCGTCTTTGATTCTGAAGATGACGCAATGCAAGCCATCATGGAACAAAAGATTAAAGATGGTGACGTGGTCGTTATTCGCTATGAAGGCCCTAAAGGTGGGCCTGGTATGCGCGAGATGCTAGCCCCAACCTCAGCCTTGGTTGGTCAAGGTCTCGGCGAGTCAGTGGGCCTAATTACCGATGGTCGCTTCTCAGGTGGTACCTGGGGCATGGTAGTTGGTCACGTCGCTCCCGAAGCATATGTAGGCGGCACGATTGCCCTCATTAATGAAGGCGACTCTGTCACGATTGATGCGCACAAACTTCTGATTCAGCTGAATGTCAGCGATGAAGAGATTGCGAAGCGCCGCGCGGCATGGGTACAACCAAAACCACGCTACACCCGTGGACTGCTTGCCAAATATGCCCGCCTAGCAAGTACAGCAAGTAAAGGTGCGGTAACCGATTTAAATTTGGATTAATCAGTCTAGCTTAGAAAAGCCCCTAGAAAAAAATCTAGGGGCTTTTTAATTTCAGGCGTTGAGATATGAATTAATGCATATTCATACCACTCATTGCTTTAACCGGAAGCTTTACTTCAACTTCTCCTGCTTTGGCAAACTTTAGCTTTACAGGAACCACTTCTCCAACTGCAAGCGGTGTCTTAATATTCATCAGCATCAAATGGTAGCCGCCTGGCTTAAGCTCAACTGAGCCGCCAGCAGGCACGCTAATATCCTTTACTTGACGCATTCTCATCACATTGCCATCCATGGCCATTTCATGAATTTGCACCTCAGCCGCTACAGGTGAGCTCGCCGAAATTAATTGATCGACAACGCTACCACTGTTTTCAATTCTCAAGAAACCGCCGGCTACTTGCTGGCCAGGAACAGTTGCTCGCGTATAGGCGTTTTCAATCTCTAGACCTCCCACTTTGGCACTCTGAGCGTATGAGGGGGTGGCAAAAGTTAATGCCACTGCCAGTGCGCCCAAGGCTAAAAGTTTTTTACTCTTTGTCTTTTTATTACTTATCATTAGCTTCTCCTGTGAATTGATTTTCATGAAATACTAATAGCAATGTGTAAATACTGTTTTCTTCTTTTGGCCATGCTGATAGCTTGCTTATGCAATACAGCATTTGCTGGCGCAGAAGTTGGGCAACTTGCACCCAATATAGAGGGAACCCTTTTGGATGGCAAGACCTTCTCCCTAAGCGCCAATAAAGGCAAGGTAATCTTGGTTAACTTCTGGGCCAGTTGGTGCGAGCCCTGTAGAGAAGAAATGCCGATCATTGAAGCCTATCTAAAGAAGAACAAAGCCAAAGGGTTTGAAGTGCTTGCTATCGCCATGGATAAACCATCGGAGATTGAACAAGCCCGAAAGATCATACAAAACTATTCCTTTTTATCTGCGGACAAAAAACAAATGAACTACTCGGGCTACGGCAGAATCTGGCGCATACCAAGTACATTTATCATTGACAGGCAGGGAATCCTCAGAAAGAATGGCATGACCGGGGATGCTCAAGTCGACGCCAAACTTCTTGAAGAAATCGTTGCCCCGCTTTTATCAGCCCAGTAATTAGAAATGCACTCTGACGCCCATTGAGGCAACGAAAGTTGGTGCCAACTGAATACCATTCAGGTTTTGATATACCGGTAGCTGCACGTTGGCATACACCTGTGTTTTATCAGAAACTCGATAGAGTAAACCCGGGGTTAGGTAAAGCAAGTTACCACCCGTCGACCATGTATCAGCAGCATTTCCACTGTCCGCTGTTTTATTGACATAGTTGAATTGAACAGTAGGCACCCATTTCTCAAAGCCTTGATAGTTTGTACCAACGTTCAGATTCAATCCATTACCGGGGCGATACGTACCTGCGCTAGGTCCTGCAGGGGTTGACGGTTCAGTGGTGGGAATTACCGTAGCCTGATATTGAATGTTTGCAAAATACCCCCAATCCTCTGTATTAGGGATAAAACCAAACTTGTAAGCACCCAAGATTACATCCGTAGTGCCAGTCCCCAATTGAAGACCCGGGTCTACGACAGTGAGCCCAGGGTTAACTGTTTGATTATTGAAGGGCGCTGTTTGATTATTAGCTCCGGTGGGTAGCTTAACGCCAAACTGCAAACCCCAATCTTTTTCTTCAGCAAACCCAAAGAAACGGCCGATAACTTTAATATCACCAAAACCACTTGCTTGCGAAGTGTAGCCATTGTCGCCACTAGGCCAACCAGCAGATCCATCGGAATTGGCAGACCCATAAGTCATATGATTGCGCTGAATGTATGGGATCACCACTGTAGCCCCCCAGGATTCGCCGTTGTTATAGTCCAATGACCCTGTTAAGTAATTATTTTGGGTATACCCCTCAACCTCGGCCAGGCCGCCAGTTTTTGGATTGATAGTATTTACAGCCTGGCCTTGTGAAATTGTTCCAGTGCCAGAACGCAATTGATTCTGATTGAGCATATCCATACGAATATCTACAGTCCAACCTTCGGATGAACCCATTCCTTGAGTGCCCACGTCGGTGTTTAAGCTACATCCGCAACTAGCGCATGCCATTGCTCCTGCGGCCGGCAACATGATTGCCATCGCAACTATGATTTTTTTAAATCTCATTTAAAACTCCACACAATTTAACGGCAACAACGTTGCCCACTACCCGGCTTTGCCAGGTCCTAATGAACTTATTAGACTTGTGTAGGAGGTGCGGCTGAAGGGGGTATCAACCAAACAGTAAGCAGTTTGGGCGATTGATAGAAAAGCTGGGGTAGCATCCCAAAATGTTGCGGCGCCTGAAATTGCAAATTGGTATTAAATGAAGGAATAATGCTGGCATGAGCAATGCAATACGGACAAGGCTTGATAGAGTTTGCCAGATCAGTGCGCTCATCATCTTGCACTTGAATCTGCATTTTGCTGCCGTCAACGGAACAAATCTCCATCGCGAAACCTTGACCGCCTTTTACTAGCGACACCGCCTGAGAAAGGGCTGGTGCAAGCGCACTCATCGCGATAGCTGCAGCAGCTATCCAGTGGACAAGTTTGCGGTGACGAAAGTTCATGATGGAGCTATTCTATCCGACTTCTCACTAGATCCGCCCATACAAAAAGGGGTCCGCAGACCCCTTTTCTAGAGCTTCATGAGGCTTAAGCAGCGTTTTTATTCGCCGCATCAATAAAGCGCTTACGATATGGCGCCAAAATGAATTTGGCTGCAATTGCGGCGCCAATTGACATTGTGGCAGCAACGATAAAGACTTTATCCCAGTTACCCGTAGTGGCCAAAACTGAAGCTAGTGGCACAAGCAATGAAGCCGTGCCTTTGGCGGTATACAGAGCACCCGCGTTACCGGCAGCGTTTTTAATGCCGAAGGTATCTGCACAGATTGCCGGGAAAATGGAGAAAATCTCACCCCAGAACAAGAAGATCAGAGCAGCAAAAGTCATAAACATAACGGGTTCGTGACCATACCTCATCAAACCGAGCATTGCCAAGCCTTCACCGGTAAACACTAGGAGCATGGTATTTTCACGGCCGATACGATCAGAAATAAATCCACACAATGGACGGGTAAAGCCATTACACAAACTATCAATTGAGAGCGTCATGGTGAGCAGCGGCAAAGTTGCCCCCAAAAAGGTCACAGGGATAACCGCAAAACCATAGTCCATCGCGATCGGACCAATCTGGGCTGTTGCCATCAAACCGCCAGCAGCCACCGAAACAAAGAGCACATAGATCAACCAGAACAGTGGTGTCGAGAGCATTTGCTTCATGCTGTAGTCGACTTTAGTCGTCACAATACGTGGCGCAGGCTGTATGCCCTTAGGGGGGGTTGGCTTAGTCAACAATAGAGCCAAAATAAAGATCAAAATGCCTTGAGCCAAACCAAAGAAAATGAACGCGCTTCTATAGCCACTCACATTAATCATATTGGCAATCGGAATGACAGTTAAAGCAGCGCCAGCGCCAAAACCAGCAGCAGTTAAGCCCGCAGCCAAACCACGCTTATCTGGGAACCATTTGAGGGCATTACCTACGCAAGTACCGTAAACACAACCAGCACCGATACCAGAAATCACCGCGGCAACATAAAGCACATTTAACGAAGTGGCGTAGCCATCCATTACCCAACCTGCGGCCGCAAAGACAGCGCCAATTAGGACAACTGCTCTAGGCCCAAATTTATCGACCATCCAACCTTCAACTGGAACCAACCAGGTCTCCACAAAGATAAAGACGGCAAAGGAAACTTGAATGGCCGCTTTAGCCCAACCCGTTTCAGATTGCATCGGCGGAACAAACAATGTCCAGGCATATTGCAAGTTAGCGACCAATGCCATACAAATGATTCCGAAAACCAGTTGCGCCCAACGGTTATGCCATGGTTTATTCATGATCTGCGCTTCTCCTAAATTTATTTTTTTTCTTAAATCGACGCTCATTGACCAAGCCTAATCATTCTCAATCAACAAGCCATTAATTATCTTGATAGGGGTCAAGAAAAATACACTACCCCACATTAGTGATTACCCTCACTAAATTCTTGATTTCTAGATAATTGGTGCCGCTTGCCGGAATCGAACTGGCGACCTTTTCATTACGAATGAACTGCTCTACCAACTGAGCTAAAGCGGCGGTGGGGAAATTCTAGCGGAAGCGATCGAGCAATTTTTTACTCGCCTTATCCAGCCGGGTGGAATCTTTGATTAAGAATTGTAGGCCATTCGAGTCGGCAATCAGGAGTGTATTGCCGGCAATGCGGCGAATATCTTCCTCGCCCTTTAGTCGAATACGTGTTGGCCCACGATCAGTCTCAATATCCCAAATGCTCGGCGTAGCAAAAGTCGATACCCTGGATATCTTTTCAATCACTGGCATGAACTCACGCGTAGCCAACTCCTCTTCTATCAGCGCCAGTTCGGATTCCGGGATTAAGGCAATATCCGGGAACCAGCAAAGCTCTTTACCAGACTGATCCATCAAGCAAACGCCCGCTCCAGGAGCGGTAATGGGGAACGCCCTTACAGGATGTATTCCCACATGACGATTGCCTTGCGCATCAATAAAAACAAGGCGCCCTAAAGGGTCTCGCTCGAGCTGATGTGCCGGAATGTTTATCTTTGTATCGCTCATGCGCTTCCACCAATATCTTTAGAAACCTCTTGAAGGAGCTCCTCTTCGCGCACATCAATGCCCTCACCGATCGCACCACCCTCAACTAACTCGGCAGCATGACGCAATTGCGCTTGATACAAGGTGTAGTAAGCGCCTTGCGTCGCCATCAACTCATCATGCGAGCCGATCTCAACAATCTCACCTTTATCCAACACTACCAGGCGATCCGCTTTTCTTAATGTAGAAAGACGGTGTGCAATTGCAATCGTGGTGCGGCCCTTTACTAGGTTATCTAATGCACGCTGAATTTCTTTCTCGGTAGTGGTATCCACTGAAGAAGTAGCCTCATCCAAAATCAAGATGCTTGGATTAATAAGTAGAGCACGAGCAATTGAAATACGTTGACGCTCACCACCTGATAAGGATTGACCACGCTCCCCCACTAAAGAGTCATAGCCTAGTGGCAAACGTAGAATAAATTCGTGGGCATGGGCAGCACGCGCAGCTTCAATAATTTCTTCGCGGCTAGCACCAGGTTTGCCATAAGCGATATTCTCTGCAATCGTGCCAAAAAATAAGAATGGTTCTTGCAAAACCAAACCAATACGCTTGCGATAGTCGGCAATTCCAATGCTGCGTATATCACGCCCATCCAATGTGATTGCACCAGCACTGACATCATAAAAACGACAAATCAAATTGACCAAAGTGCTCTTGCCAGAACCGCTATGCCCTACCAAACCAATCATTTCACCGGGAGCAATATCAAGATCAATTCCCTTGGATACGGCGCGATTGCCATAGCGAAAACCCACGCCACGCATAGAGATTCGGCTTTTTACGCCCTCTAGCGGGGCAGGATTGATCGGCTCGGGAACACTGGAAACATGATCCAAAATGTCAAAGATTCTTTTTGCGCCCGCAGCAGCTTTTTGAGTATGCGAAACAATCCGACTCATCGAGTCTAGGCGAATATAAAAGCGTCCGATATAGGCAAGGAAAGCAATTAATACCCCGACAGTGATATGTCGATGTGCAACTTGCCAAATACCAAAACCCCAGACAACCAATAGACCAGTCTCAGTTAACAAAGTGACTGTTGGTGAGAACAGTCCCCACACGCGATTGACGCGATCATTAATCTGGAGATTGTGACGATTGGAATCCACAAAACGCTTGAGTTCGCGATCCTCCTGAGCAAAAGCTTTTACTACCCGAATACCGGGAATGGTGTCAGCCAAAATATTGGTGACCTCGGACCAGATGCGATCAATCTTTTCAAAACCAAAGCGCAACTTATCGCGCACGAAATGGATCATCCAAACGATAAATGGTAATGGCGCTAGCGTAACCAAAGCAAGCAAAGGATCGATCGATACTAAGATGGCCGCAGTCATCGTAATCATCAAAACATCAGTTATAAAATCCAGCGCATAAAGTGAGAGGAATACACAGATCCGATCTGTCTCAGCGCCAATGCGCGCAATCAAATCGCCCGTTCTCTTGCCACCAAAGTACTCCAATGAAAGCTTAAGCAAATGTTCGAAAGTGGTGTTCCGTAAATCCGCACCAATCCGCTCACTCACAAGAGCGAGTAAATAGGTTTTCCACCAACCCAAACCCCATGCCACTAATGCTGCGCCAAACAAGGCAAGTAAGTACATGCTGGCCAAACGAAAATCAATCGGCTGACCTTTTTCATATGGAATCAAGACGTGATCCATTAATGGCATCGTCAGGTACGGTGGAATTAAGGTGGCGCCCGTTGAGAGCAAGGTCAACACAAACCCTAAAAGCAATTGCCTTTTATAAGGGCGTGCAAAACGCCACAACTTAAATAAGGTCCAGGTTGAAGGCGGCTTGTCATCCTCTAGATCGCAATTAGGGCAAGCATCTGAGTTAGCGGGCTTAGGATTTAGGCAAACTGGGCATACCTGCTTCTCGTATTCATTCACCTCAACAACTTCAGCACTTGTACGACCACGGGAAAGCTGTTTAAAGGCGGCCTGAAGGCGCAAAACTTGGGGATTGACCGCTAGAGTGAAATGCCAAGTTCGCAGCAAACAATCCGCACTCTCCAGCTTAAGATTTCCAACTCCAGCATGATCCCCATGCGCCAAGTGAGCTCCAGCACTCATGGGCCAAGACGCAAAATCTTGACCATCTGTCCAAGCCAAGCCTTGATTGCTCAATATCAGCAGGCTTTTTTTGAAACGTAGATCGCCATCCAAATCCAGCTCAACCCAGGCCAGCAAAGCATCTAGATTCTGAATCGGGGATTTTGATGCCTCTAAAACACCTTGCCAATGGCTCGGCAGTGTGGAGGCGGATGAGGGAAAATATGGCTTCATTGACTCTAAAAGTATAGTGGAGCTAGATTTTTTCTATTTATAGAGTCTGTCAACTTTAATGGCTTGAAAACCGTTAAATTGTCATAAATAAGACTTTTTATGTATTTTTTGCTATTTTTGTGGATTTCCAATAACTACTAGAAACAGAGAGACGGCTGACGGCTCCGCCCAATGAGGCGCCAACCCTTGCGATTCCCTACATGCCCCAGTTACTAGATAAAACCATTGAGATTCTGAGCGTTAAGCATCTTCGTGGACCGAATATGTGGACCTACCACCCCGTTATTGAGGTTTGGATTGATATTGGGGACCTGGAAGACTACCCTTCCAACCTCATTCCCGGCTTCTATGACCGTCTAGTGAAAGCCTTGCCCAGCCTTCAAGAACATCGGTGCAGCTATGGCGAAACCGGTGGCTTTCTGAAGCGAGTCGAAGAAGGTACTTGGCCAGCCCACATCATGGAGCACCTAACCCTAGAGCTCCAAAACTTGGCAGGCATACCTGGCGGCTTCGGTAAAGCACGTGATGGTGACCGCCGCAGCGTTTACAAAGTGATGGTCAGCGCCATCAATGAAGAAGTTACCCTCACCGCCCTTAAATACGCCCGCGACCTATATCTTGCCTTAGCCCAAGACAGCAAAGATTGCGTGGCCGAAGTCCAAGCCATTGTTGAAAATCTGCGTGAGCTTGGAGATGATCTTTTGCTTGGGCCAAGCACCGCTTGCATTGTGAATGCCGCCGAAGAGCGCGGCATTCCGTCGATTCGCCTATCCGAAGGCAATTTGGTGCAACTCGGATATGGCGCGAAACAACGTCGTATCTGGACCGCGGAAACCGATCAAACCAGCGCGATTGCGGAAACAATTTCTAGAGACAAAGATCTAACGAAGAGCTTGTTGGCGAGTGCGGGCGTACCCACCCCAGAAGGCAGAACTGTTAGCAGCCCCGATGATGCATGGGAAGCCGCGCAAGATATCGGCCTACCAGTGGTGGTCAAACCCATCGATGGCAATCATGGTCGCGGTGTTTTTATCAATCTCTACACACAAAAAGAAATTGAAGCTGCTTACGCAGTCGCCATCGAAGAAGGTAGCGAGGTATTGGTTGAGCGCCACATCATTGGTGATGAACACCGACTCTTGGTGGTTGGCAACAAAGTGGTTGCCGCCGCTAAAGGTGAAACTGTCTGGGTTACTGGCGATGGAAAACATACCGTACTCGAATTGATTCAGATTCAGATTAATTCTGATCCACGCCGCGGCACCACCGAAGAGTGCCCTCTCAATCCAGTGCGTATCGATTCCGCAGTGGAGCTTGAGTTAGCGCGTCAAAAACTGACTGGCGCCAGCGTTCCTGCGATCGACCAAAAAGTACTCATACAAAGCAATGGAAATGTAGCCTTTGATGTCACCGACTTAGTGCACCCTGATGTAGCAAGCCAAGTGGCTTTAGCTGCCCGTGTAGTTGGCCTCGAGATTGCTGGCGTTGACTTGGTAGCTCAAGATATCAGCAAACCACTTGAAGCGCAAAATGCTGCAATTGTTGAAGTGAATGCAGGACCCGGCCTTCTAATGCATCTGAAACCAGCCAGCGGCAAACCTCAGCCTGTAGGTAAAGAAATTGCCAACCACCTCTTTCCTCCAGGGACTGACTATAGAATTCCAGTTGTTGGCGTCTGCGGTGAACGCGGCAAAACTCCCGTCACTGAAATGATTGCGCACTTTTTGAGGCTGACTAATCGTTATGTCGGCATCTCGAGTAGCAAAGGATTATCTTTTGGTAATCGCACCATCCCAAACGGCAATGCCACCAACTGGGAAAATGCTCGTCGCACATTATTAAATCGTGCGGTCGAAGCAGCGGTGATTGAGAACAATCACCGCTCAATGCTGATTGAGGGTTTAGCCTACGACCGCTGTCAGATTGGCGTTGTTTTGAACGTAGACCCCAAAGCAAATTTCCCGCAATACGCCATCTTTGATGAAGACCAAGTCTTCAGTATTGTGCGCACCCAAGTCGATGTGGTTTTGCCCACAGGTGTCGCAGTTCTTAATGCTGATGATCCAATGGTTGCTCAAATGGCAGAGCTCTGCGACGGTGAAGTCATCTTCTTCACGCAGAATGCAAGTTCACCAATCATTGAAGAGCATCTCAAGAATGGTGGCCGCGCAGTCTTGGTGGGCAATCAACAACTCACTCTCAAACGTGGCAAGTTAGATCAAAAAAGCATTCCAGTGCCGCGTCATTCAGAACAAAATGCCAGCAAACCATGGGCCACTATGAATCTTGGGGCTGCAATCGGCGCCGCATGGGGCTTGGACATCCCCTTCAACGTCATTGAAGCTGGTGCCGAAACCTTTGTCCCTGATACCAGCACTGCAACAGGAGTCTAATTGGAAATTACCCGAATTCGGATGCTGCGTGGCCCCAATCTATGGAGCCGCCATACCGCCCTAGAGGCGATTGTTTCTTGCGATGAATCTGAGCGCTCCATTGACACTATTCCTCAGTTTGAAACCAAGATTCGCGCGCGCTTTCCTCAACTGGGAAGCATGCGTCGCGGTGGACACAATGAAGCACTCTCGCTGGCTCATGCCCTAGAACATGCGGCCTTAGGCCTGCAAGCACAGGCAGGTTGCCCTGTGACCTTTAGCCGAACAGTGCAAACAATTGAGCCTGGTGTCTATCAAGTGGTCGCAGAGTACACCGAAGAAGTTGTCGGCCGTATGGCTTTTGACTTTGCCTTTGCACTAATTCAAGCGACACTAAATAACGCGCCCTTCGACCTTGCTGCCGCCCTCTCTGAGTTAGAAGCGCTTTACGAAGATGTACGCTTAGGACCCAGTACCGGCTCCATCGTAGATGCGGCAGTTCAACGCGATATTCCATATCGCCGCATGACTGAAGGCAGTATGGTGCAATTTGGTTGGGGCAGTAAACAAAAACGAATTCAAGCTGCTGAAACAAGTGACACCAGCGCAATTGCCGAAGCCATTGCCCAAGATAAAGAGCTCACTAAAAATCTACTCTCCGCCGCGGGTGTATCCGTACCAATTGGCGAGGTGGTCACAACTGCCGATGCCGCATGGCAAGCCGCTCAAAAAATTGGCGGGCCGATTGTTCTTAAACCCAAAGATGGCAATCAAGGGAAGGGTGTTGTAGCGAATATCCAGACCGAAGAAGAGGTGCGCGCAGGCTTTGTAGTTACCCAAACTTTTGGTCGCGAAACCATTGTCGAGCGTTATCTTCCAGGTGCGGACTATCGCCTACTCGTTGTTGGCAATCGGCTATCCGCAGCCGCTCGTCGCGAGCCAGCTCAAGTAGTTGGCGATGGGGTCAATAGCGTCGCTAAGCTGGTTGAGATTGAAAACCAAAATCCATTGCGTGGTGATGGTCATGCGACTGCCCTAACAAAAATTCGCTTTGACGACATTGCCTTAACCCATTTAGCCAGCTCTAAACTCACTCCAGAATATATTCCCAAAAAGGGTGAGCGCGTCCTATTGCGCAATAACGCCAACCTAAGCACTGGTGGTACCGCTACTGATGTCACTGATGATGTTCATCCTGATGTCGCCGCAAGCGCCATCGCAGCCGCGCAGATGATCGGTTTAGATATTGCTGGCGTGGATATTTTGTGCGAGGCAATCTACAAACCCCTGGAATCCCAAGGTGGCGGCATCGTTGAAGTCAATGCAGCGCCAGGATTGCGAATGCACCTTAAGCCCTCTTATGGGAAAAGCCGTGCCGTAGGTGAAGACATCATCAATATGATGTTCCCCCAAGGTGAAAACGGCCGTATTCCGGTGATTGCTGTTACCGGCACCAATGGTAAAACCACCACGGTTCGCCTAATCTCACATCTCCTCAATGAGACGGGTCTGCGTGTTGGTATGACCACAACCGATGGCGTCTATATTAACCATAGGCTGATCGATTCAGGTGATTGCAGCGGCCCCCGTAGCGCACGCAATGTCTTGATGCACCCGGATGCTGACGCTGCCGTACTAGAAACTGCGCGCGGCGGCATGTTGCGTGAAGGCTTAGGCTTTGACCGCTGTGAAGTAGCAGTGGTAACCAATATTGGTGAAGGCGACCACCTTGGTTTGAACTACATTACTAGCGTAGAAGATTTAGCCATTCTCAAGCGCGTGATTGTGCAGAATGTTGCGCCTACTGGAGCGGCTGTACTGAATGCAGCAGATCCTATCGTTGCCAAAATGGGTGACGTTTGCACGGGACGTGTGATTTTCTTCGCACAAAATCAACACCACCCTGTGATCGCAGCTCACCGCGCAAAGAATAAGAAAGTAATCTACTTTGATGGCGTCTATATTGTTGCCTCTAAAGGATCACGCGTGATGTATCGCTTCCCCGTGAGCGAGATTCCATTAACGCAAAATGGTGTACTCGGCTTCCAAGTAGAGAACGCAATGGCCTCCATTGGCGCGGCTTGGGCCCTTGGTCTGGATGCTGAAAAAATTGCGCGTGGGCTCCATAGCTTTGAGAGTTCAGCCAATGCGGTGCCTGGACGCTTTAACCAATTTGAGCATCGCGGCGCAACCGTAATCGCCGACTACGGTCATAACCCTGATGCGATGCGCGCATTAGCTAGCGCCATTCAAGCAATGAAACCCAACAAGAGCCATGTAGTGATTAGTGGCGCAGGCGATCGTCGCGATGAGGATATCCGTGACTTGACTCGTATTCTGGGCAACTCTTTTGACAACGTCATTCTGTACCAAGATCAATGTCAGCGTGGTCGTGAAGATGGTGAAGTGTTAAAACTTCTGCAAGAAGGTTTGGTTGGCACCATCAAGGCAAAACAGGTAAAAGAAATTCGTGGAGAGTTTTTGGCTATTGATACTGCGTTGAACGACTTAGCTGCCGGCGATATCTGCCTGATCTTGATTGACCAAGTAGAAGAGTCCCTCGCCTACCTCAAAGAAAAAGTGCAAGCTTAAGCGCCAGGCACACATCGAACTAAGCCCTCATGCCGACCTAATCAAATCGCCCAACTTTTGGGGGTCAGCTCAATTAATTAGGTTTTTGAGTTTTTAGTGGAAGGGTTCTTCTGTCTTACCAGCCCTAAGCGTGGTATTGACGAAGACGATCAACCTCTTCTTTAGAGCCCAGCATTACCGAAACGCGCTCATGCAAATCGCTTGGTACTAAATCCATGATCAACTCCTTGCCATTAGTAGATGAACCACCGGCCTGCTCCACCAAGAAGCTCATTGGATTAGCTTCATACATCAAGCGTAATTTTCCAGGCTTGTTAGGTTCGCGCCGATCCCATGGATACATAAAAACACCTCCACGCGACAAAACGCGATGCACGTCAACAACCATGGATGCGGTCCAGCGCATATTGAAATCTTTATCACGCTCACCACTAGCGCCAGCAAGACACTCTTCAACATAGCGACGCACCGGCTCAGCCCAATGACGCATATTGGACATATTGATCGAAAACTCTTTAGTGGAGTGCGAAATCTCAACAGCGTGCTTAATGAGAATAAATTCACCAGTGGGTTTATTTAAGGTAAACATCACCACACCATCACCCAGGGTCAAGGCCATAGTTGTTTGCGGGCCGTAGACTACATAACCAGCGGCAACTTGATGGCGACCAGACAATAAGAAATCCGAATCTCGCAATGGCGCGGTTGGATCTTGCTTTTTCAGTATTGAGAAAATGGTTCCGATAGAAACGTTCACATCAACATTGGAGGAACCATCTAATGGATCAAATAGCAGAAGATAGTCTCCAGTGCCTTGCACGGGAACCGGCAATTCCATTTCTTCAGAAGCTAAGCCTGCTAAAGATTTACAAGCCTGCACACCCTCAATTAACAAATCGTTGGCGATCACATCCAATTTTTGCTGAACTTCCCCTTGCACATTACCTGTACCAGCAGAACCCAAGAGGCCAATTAAAGCGCCCTGCGCCACTTCATGACTTAGCGTGCTGCAAGTATCAGCCACCGCAAGCAAAAGCTCCTGCAAGCCCGTAGGCACAGAAACCCCTTTTATCTTGGTCATTTCGAGGTATTGCTTGAAATTGGTCTTTAGGGTAGCTGGGGTGTTCAAAAAATGTCTCCGTTGTATTTCGCATCGTTTATCAGTGTTGCATTTGAAATTAGAATCTATTTTGCCTTGTTCTGGGGCTTAATTTCCCAAAGCCTTAGAAATCACCTCCCTGACATCAGCAGAAAGGGTTTTGCAGGCGGCAACCTCCTCCAAATAAGCATGCATCTTGCCTTGATAGGGTTGGACAAAGAGACGCCAGCGATCCAAGGCTCTTGCCAAACGGGCGGCAACTTGCGGATTAATCGAATCCAGCGCCAAAACCGCCTCAGCCCAGAACGCATACCCACTTCCATCGGCCTGATGAAAACTTGCCGGGTTAGCCATACAAAATGTATGGATCACGCTGCGAACGCGATTGGGGTTGTTCATCTTAAATGCTTCATGCTCACGTAAACGATAAACATCCGTCAGAGTCTGCTCGACACCATCTACTGGTGGACGACTGGATTGCAATGCAAACCATTTATCCACCACTAAAGCATCATCAGAAAAACGCTTATAAAAATCTTCCAAACATTCTTTCGCCGCTTTTGCTCCATGAATCACCAAACCCGCTAGCGCCGCATAGCGATCCGTCATATTGTCTGCATTCTGGTATTGATTGATGGCCATAGAAGACCAGATAGAAGTGTCTGCCTCCAGCAACATACTCAAAGCTAAATTCTTCAGCGCACGCTTGCCTGCACTGACCGCATCCGGCTTAAATCCGTCAGGAGCCTGCATTTGCTGATAAAGGGCGGCCCACTCTAAGCGCAAGCTACTAGCAAGCGCCGCACGGAATGCGCGACGCGAGTTGTAGATCTTTTGTGGATCAACACTTGTGCATTGCTCATACAAATAGGCTTCAGCAGGAAGAGTCAAAGCAAGCTCTTTAAAAGCGGGATCTAATTCGGGATCCATCAAGATCTCGCGATATACTGCGATCAACTCGGCATCGGGGAGGCGATTCTCCAGAATCATCTGCATTGCTAATTTCTGACCGGACTCCCAGCGATTAAAAGCGTCATCGTCAGTCGAGAACAAGGTCAGCAAATCAGCTTCACTCTGTGCAAAATCCAAATTCACTGGTGCCGAAAAATTACGATTAATTGACAAAGCTGGGCGCTCATGAATGTTGTCAAAAATCCAAGTTTGCTTTTCTTCTTTGAGCTCAAACAATTGCTCCGCCTGATCATTATTGACCGTCAGCAATCGTACTTTCAATGGAATGTGGAAGAGCTTTTTCTCTGGCTGACCAGGGCTTGGGGCACAGCTTTGACTTAATCTAAGGTGATATTGCTTTTTGGCTGAGTCATACTGTTCCTCCACTTTTACTCGTGGTGTTCCGGCCTGGCTATACCAATTTTTGAACTGACTCAAATCACGACCGTTTGCATCAGCCATCGCCGCCAAAAAGTCATCGCAAGTCACCGCCTGACCATCATGGCGCTTAAAATACAGATTCATTCCCTTGCGGAAGCCTTCAACACCGAGCAAGGTTTGGTACATGCGCACCACTTCTGCACCCTTCTCATATACGGTGACGGTATAGAAGTTATTAATCTCTTGATATTCATCCGGGCGAATGGGGTGCGCCATCGGACCCGCATCTTCTGGGAACTGGAGTTGACGCAAAGTGCGGACATCTTCAATGCGCTTTACTGCACGCCCTGATTCACTTCCCATTTGATCGGCAGAAAATTCTTGGTCGCGGAATACTGTCAACCCCTCCTTCAAGGAGAGCTGAAACCAATCCTGGCAAGTAACACGGTTTCCCGTCCAATTGTGAAAGTACTCGTGAGCGACAACACTTTCAATATTGGCAAAATCAACATCAGTCGCGGTCTCAGACTGGGCCAATACATACTTGGTATTGAAAATATTGAGGCCCTTATTTTCCATTGCCCCCATATTGAAATCGCTAACTGCAACAATCATGAAGCGCTCAAGATCCAACTCCAAGCCATAACGCTTCTCATCCCAATGAATCGAGGCAATCAATGAATCCATGGCGTGACGGGTTTTCTTGAGGTCATGCGGCTCAACCCATATTTGCAATAACTTTTTGGCGCCACTGCTAGTGGTAATGGTTTCTTCAATGCATTCCAACTTGCCAGCAACCAGCGCGAATAAATATGATGGCTTTGGAAATGGATCCTCCCACACTGCGCTATGCCAACCATTAGGCAGCTTCTCAGTGCTTAGTAAGTTCCCGTTAGCGAGCAATACTGGATACTCAACTTCACGCGCCTGCAAAGTGACGCGGAACTTGGCCATCACATCCGGACGATCCAAGAAATAAGTAATTTTTCTGAAGCCCTCCGCTTCACACTGTGTAAAGAAATTGCCATTAGAAACATACAAACCCATGAGTGAAGTATTTTTCTCGGGTACGCAGATGCAAATGATCTCAACAACAAAAATGTCTTTGCCATCATTGGGCAAAGAATGAATGCTAAGTGTCTCTGGTGTTAACTCAAAATGGCGATGGGCCTCACCATTAATACGCAAGCTCACGAACTCAAGCTCTTGTCCCTGTAATACCAAGGGCACGCCAGCCTCATGGCTTTTCCCAGGCAAGACCTCAATGCGACTTTTAACAATAGTTCGCGCGGGATCTAACGCAATGTCTAATTCAACTTGCCCAAAGGTGTAATTTGGCGGACGATATTCGAGCCTACGAAAGCTCTGTGGCAGATCAGTTTTCATGAGGCAATTTTAGTCGCCCTTGAGTTTAAGCCCAGATTAGAGTGGCTAAGCCAATCCCAATGAAGACTAAAGCCGCGCCAGCATGCACCCACTTAATCGGCATACGCTGGGTAAACTTCCGACCAATCCAAACAGCAGGAGCGTTTGCCAGCATCATCCCCAAAGTAGTGCCAACTGTTACCGAGAAAACATCTGAAAACCGCGCTCCCAAGGCAATCGTGGCAATCTGGGTTTTATCCCCCATCTCAGCCAAGAAGAACAAGCCTACCGTCAGCAAAAAGACTTGGAAAGGGCTGTTGGCAACTTTCGAGCTAGCGGTGTCATCGATATGATCTGGCACCAATAACCACAAACCAATTCCAATAAAACTGAGACTTAAGACCCATTTAAGGATTTCTGGGTTCATAAAATTTGTCAGCCACTGCCCCAGAAAAGCAGCACAAGCATGGTTTGCAATCGTGGCTATAAAAATACCGCCAATAATTGCCAATGCTTGCTTGGGGTAACGAGCCGCCAATATTAAAGAGAGTAACTGGGTCTTGTCGCCCATTTCAGCTAAGGCAACCACACTGGCAGATAGCGTTAAAGCGGAGATATCCATAAATTGAACAGCTTAATTAGTTATGTCACCATTATCGATGAATCTCATGACATCTATGCAAGCTACTCAACAAATAAAAAAGGCATGCAAGCAAAATATCCTCTACTCGCATGCCCTTAAAGATAAACCGCCAAATCCTAAGACATCGGCAAGCTCTAAGCGGCCAATAACTCTTCAGCAGGGACATATTCCACCCGTTGAGCTTGAGCTACTGGCTTCGAAGTTAGCACCCCGCGGTGCACGCTTAAACCATTGCGTAAATGTTGATCAATCGATAGAGCCTGCATCACGCCATTGTTAGCCAACACCTCAACAAACGGATAGGTTGCATTTGTCAGAGCAAAGGTTGAGGTTCTCGCTACCGCACCCGGCATATTCGCGACGCAGTAATGAATCACCCCATCGACCAAGAATGTAGGATCAGCATGTGTAGTGGGTTTGGATGTCTCAAAACACCCACCTTGATCAATCGCCACATCCACAACCACCGAGCCTGATTTCATCTTGCGAACCATCTCATGACTTACCAACTTTGGAGCTGCGGCACCGGGCAATAAAACAGCCCCAATTACTGCATCAGCCTCGCACACTTCACGCTCAACGGATAGCGGATCGGAGTAATGCGTTCTAATGCGATTACCATACAGCGCATCAATCTGACGCAAGCGCTCGATATCACGATCAAAAATGCAAACCTCAGCCCCCATACCTACCGCCATTTGCAAGGCATTGCGACCAACTACCCCGCCACCCAATATCACGACTTTTGCGGGAGACACACCGGGCACGCCCGCCATTAGAACGCCAGGGCCGCCATGGGTTTTCTCTAAATGCGAGGCGGCCGCCTGAATGGACATTCGCCCAGCGACTTCGCTCATTGGAGCCAAAAGAGGCAATGCACCATTCATCGAAGTAACAGTTTCATAGGCAATACAAGTTGCTCCTGAATGGATTAGCGCTTGAGTTTGCAATGGGTCAGGAGCAAGATGCAAATAGGTAAAGAGAATTTGATCCTCCCGCAACATTGCACATTCCTGAGGTTGCGGCTCCTTTACCTTCACAATCATGTTTGCCTTGTTATAGACTTCAGCAGCGCTATTAATCAAAGTAGCCCCAGCAATGCGATAACACTCGTCGTTCAAGCCAATCTGAGCGCCAGCACCCCGCTGGACTAGAACTGAATGCCCTTGCTTACAAAGTCCACTGACATTGCCCGGAGTGAGACCCACTCGAAACTCATTATTTTTAACTTCTTGAGGCACGCCGATAATCATTGCTATCTCCTTTATTTAAATTCACGACTCAGTTTTGTTTTGCGATGCAATCCAGCGATATAAAACATCGCGAGATACACAGCCAATAAACACGGACCCAATACCAAAGCAATCCGCGCATCCTCATGGAACCCCATCAACACCACCACAAAGCAAATGAATGCCAATGCGAACCACGAGGAATAAGGGGCCCAAGGCGCTTTGTAACCAAGTTCAGCAACTTGAGCTGTCGTTAAGGTGCGACGGAATTTCATTTGCGTAATCAAAATGGCAATCCACACCATCAAGCCCACAAAAGTTACGGCAGCCATGATGTATTGAAAAGCTTTATCAGGCACGAAGTAGTTCAAAACCACACCGGTCATACATACCGCAACTGTAGCCATCACAGCGCGATGAGGCACTCCATATTTAGATAACTTCGCGAATGGAGATGGCGCATAACCATTTACGGATAGGGCATATAACAAACGCCCACCGCTAAAGATACCGGCATTACAAGACGAAAGTGCTGCAGTAATCACTACAAAGTTAATTAGTCCAGCCGCTTCACGCAAACCAATACGCTCAAACATCACCACAAATGGACTGCCATCTTGACCCACTTGATTCCAAGGGAAGATTGCCAGAATGACGAGGATCGCACCCATATAGAAAATCAAGATTCGCCATGCTAACGAATCAATTGCCATTGGAATAGTTTTTCGAGGATTCTCAGCTTCGCCTGCAGACAAGCCAATCATCTCAATACCAACATAGGCAAATAGAACCATCTGCAAAGAAAGTAGCGTCCCAGAAATACCATTAGGGAAGAATCCACCATGTTGCCAAAGATTACTCAAACCAATCGGCTGCCAATCATTTGTAAATCCAAAAAGAATGACTGATCCACCCAGAGCAATCATGGCGACAATCGCAACCACTTTGATCAAGGCAAACCAAAACTCAAATTCCCCAAAGACTTTGACGGCAATCAAATTAATGAGACCCATCAGCAAAATCGATGAAAGCGCCCAAACCCATTGAGGCGTTTCAGGGAACCAGATACCCATATAAATGCCAACGGCAGTCACCTCCGCGATTCCGACCACAATCCAGTAAGTCCAATAACCCCAACCAACCATGTAACCAGCCAAAGGTCCAACGTAGGTATTGGCATAGGCGGCAAAAGACCCGGCTACCGGCTCATGTACAGCCATCTCGCCCAATGCGCGCAAAACAATAAAGGCAACGATGCCAGCAAGTAAATAACCCAAGAGAATGGAAGGTCCCGCAATTTGAATTGCGCTTGCTGACCCAAGGAATAATCCAACACCAATCGTTGATCCTAAAGCCATTAAACGAATATGTCTTACTTTGAGATGGCGTTTCAAGCCGTGTTCTTCAGTCTGCAAAAGAGACCTCCTTTCGATTTGTCATTGGCGATTTACCAACCGAGCAAAGTCTAGGGATGTGTTTGCAGAACTACTAGAGGATAAAAATATCCGAAGTGATTAAAAGTTTAAAAGTACATGTGAAAAAAACTACTGATCTTGCATCCGGCAGGATAGATACAAAAAAATATATTTGAGACTACAAAAGAATCCGTAATATCCTACAGGGAATCCCCTTAAGGATTTATTGCGCTCTCTGATGAATGCGCCGCAATCAGATTCAAAATCTCCGCAGCAGCTGCAAGTCCGCAAGCTGCGGTAACCATCACTGTTGAGCCATAACCTGAACAAGCAAGGCCACCAGTGGCTATGCCAGCACGCGGTTCATGAGAATAGATGGCGCGAATATCGATTTTTCTCTTGAGGTTTCTGGAAAATCCATGATCTTGTCTAAGCCCTTGCCGCACTTTTGCTAGCAAAGCATCTTGCTCTGTCTTAGATAGATCATCGCAACGCACGGAAGTGGGATCAGACTTACCTCCTGCAGCGCCACACATGACCAGCGCACGACTACCCGATCTTGCCCACACCGCCAAAGCAATTTTGGTTTGCACTGAATCCGTCGCATCCAACACAAAAGCATTTGGTGGGATTAGGACATCCAAGTTGCCAGGCTCTAAAAATTCATCGCAAGAGGTCAGCGTTATCTCGGGGTTAATTTGACGAATGCGCTCAGACATCGCCTGAACTTTGGCCTTGCCATACTCACCCTCTAGCGCGTGCAATTGGCGGTTGGTATTACTTTCGGCAATATGATCAAAATCCACCAGCACTAAATGCCCAATGCCAGTTCTCGCAAGCGCCTCAGCAGCCCACGAGCCAACGCCACCCAGACCGGCAACCACGACAGTCGCTTGACGAAAACGTTCGCGCAGCTCTGAGCCATAGAGCCGAGCTACCCCACCAAAACGACGATCCTCTAAACCACCCTCAACCTTGTCTTCTGCCATAGTCTCTCTTTATACTGAACAAATGGACTCTATTGCTCAACTCCGCAAAAACTACACCCTTGGACAACTCTCCGAAAGGGATGTTCCAACCGATCCAATGTCACTTTTTCAGCTGTGGTTTGAGCAAGCAGTCAACGCCGCCTGTCCAGAGCCGA
>Ga0364893_10146_pt1 | contig 45134 bp, 46 predicted proteins | sample ExccelJu500001D3_FD_206943 | JGI IMG/M metagenome (GOLD analysis project Ga0364893, IMG submission 206943) | Enriched cells from Trout Bog Lake Hypolimnion, Wisconsin, USA - BchlTB.July16.5000.01.D3 | ecosystem: Environmental > Aquatic > Freshwater > Lake > Hypolimnion/Profundal zone | place: USA...
TCATCCTATATCTGCAAAAAAAGGTACGGGTTTAAAGGAGCTTTTTCAAGATGTGGATGCGGCCTATGCGGCAGCAATGGCTAAGTTGCCAACACCTAAATTAACTCGCATCCTAGAAGAGGCTATAGAGCATCAGCAGCCTAAGCGTGTAGGCATGGGTCGTCCAAAACTACGTTACGCACACCAAGGAGGTATGAATCCTCCGATTGTAGTTATTCATGGAACTGCTTTAAGTGGCGTGACTGATAGCTACAAGCGATATTTGGAAGGTCGTTTTAGAGAGATATTTAAGTTGCGCGGTACTCCAATGCGCATTCAGATGAATACTGCCAAGAACCCTTATGTAGATGCCGATAAGGGTAAAAAGGGTAAAAAGTAGTAAATCAGCGTAGAGTTTAAGTTGCGTATAAATTAAATGGGGTTGATTTTTCGAAATGTAGCCCACTATAAGAATAGCGTGCAGTAAATGTAGTTATTAATTAAAAAAGCAAGACTCCCTAGCTAAAAAATGAAAAAGGAGCAGTATGAATAACAGCAAAATCCAATTGTTACAGGACCCCTTTCTTAATGCCTTGCGCAAAGAACATGTCCCTGTCTCTGTGTATCTCGTTAACGGGATTAAGCTTCAGGGCAATATTGAATCCTTTGATCAATATGTTGTTCTTCTGCGTAACACCGTAACCCAGATGGTTTATAAACACGCAATTTCCACCATCGTTCCTGCTCGTGCTATCGAATTCCGCACCGAAGAAGCCGACTCTGTTTAAAACAGGAGTAGATGCACCCCGTGCAGTTCTCGTTGGAGTAGACACGGGGCGCGAGGATTTTGCAGATAGCATGGCCGAACTGAGCCTCTTGGCTGACAGTGCTGGCTCTATACCGGCAGCCAGTGTGATTGCACGTAAAGGCAGAACCGATCCAGCTTTATACATAGGCTCAGGCAAGGCCAATGAACTCAAAAAAGTGATGGAGGACCAGGGGGCTGAACTAGCCATCTTCAACCACTCACTTTCTCCAACTCAACAAAGGAACTTAGAGCGCCAGATTGGTTTTCATGTCATGGATCGGACCGGCTTAATTTTGGATATCTTTAGTCAAAGAGCCCAAAGTCATATTGGTAAAACCCAGGTGCAGTTAGCCCAAGTGCGCTACCAAATGTCTAGGCTAGTGCGTGCCTGGAGTCATTTGGAGCGCCAAAAAGGGGGTATTGGCTTGCGCGGTGGTCCTGGCGAAACCCAGATGGAGCTAGATCGAAGAATTTTGGCGACTAAAGCCAAGAGACTGGAAAATGAGTTGGAAAAGCTCCAGCGCCAGCAAAGAACCCAAAGAAGAGCACGCAGTCGTAAGGATGTATTTTCTGTATCTTTAGTGGGTTACACAAATGCAGGTAAATCTACTTTATTTAATGCCCTAACGAAGGCTGGGGCCTATGCGGCTGATCAGCTATTTGCCACCTTAGATACCACTTCTAGAAGGGTCCATTTGGAGGAGGTGGGTTCAATTGTAGTTTCCGATACCGTGGGATTTATTCGAGAATTGCCTCATCAGTTGGTTGAGGCATTTAGAGCAACATTAGATGAAACCATTCATGCCGACCTTATATTGCATGTGATTGATGCTTGTAGTCCGGTTTCTCGTGAGCAAAAAGCTGAAGTAGAGGCTGTTTTACGCGAAATTGGGGCGAATGACATTCCTCGTATCGAGGTAATGAACAAGATTGACCAGATGCCCCAGACGTTTACAAGGGGCGCTTCCCTTGAGCGTGATTCTGAGGGCATTCCGAGCCAGGTTTTCTTATCAGCCAAAACGGGTCAAGGACTTGATCTACTTCGTTTGGCCCTCGCGGAATGCTCTCAAATGACTGATAGAATGAGAGTCGAACACAACCGTGCCAAGAAGCAGATGGCCCCGGACGAGTTTTTAGCCCCTTTACCTGAGCGACCAGAGTCTTCTGAATTTAACCCGATCCCCAACAGAAAATACTTAGCTAATGACGCGTAAATTTCTCGACCTGTTTTCTGTCAATGATTCAGGCAATGGACCCAAAGATGCTAATGACGGGCAGGGAAAGGATCAGGCTCCAAAAGTAGATTCTGATCTGACCGATAAGCCTGTTCAGACTCAGCCCAAAAATCCACCATCAAACAAGCCCGACGGCCCGCCTGACCTAGATGATTTATGGCGTGAATTCAATGACCGTCTCAGTAGTTTTTTTGGGGGGCCAAAGAAACCAGGTGCAAATACCAGTAAGCCCGCTAATAAACCCAATAATACCGACATCCTTCCGCCCTCTGAACGTGGCAATGGCGGCGATAATGGTGGTGGTGGAGCTATTCCCCCTAACTTTCAATTCAGTAATCCATTTAGTTCAAAAGTTAGCATCTTATTGGCCGGTAGTAGTGTATTTCTCATTTGGCTTTGTAGTGGCTTCTTCATTATTCAAGAGGGCCAAGCAGGAGTTATTTCCACTTTTGGTAAGTACGCTAACACTGCTAAGCCAGGGATTAACTGGCGTATGCCTTGGCCAATTCAATCTGAAGAGACAGTCAATTTATCGGGAGTTCGTTCGGTAGAGATAGGCCGCCCGGTATTAATTAAGGCAACTAATCAAAAAGACTCTTCAATGCTCACTGAAGATGAAAATATCATCGATGTCCGTTTCGCTGTTCAGTACCGCTTAAAAGATCCCATCGATTATTTGTTTAACAACCGCGATCCTGATGAGGCAGTAGTGCAGGCAGCTGAAACAGCTGTCCGTGAAATTGTTGCAAGAAGCACGATGGATAATGTTTTGTATGAGGGCCGTGAAAAAATAGCTATTGATTTGGCAAGCTCAATTCAGAAGATCTTAGATAGTTACAAAACTGGCATCTTTATTACCAGCGTAACGGTACAAAATGTCCAACCCCCAGAACAGGTTCAAGCTGCATTCGATGATGCAGTTAAAGCTGGGCAGGATCGGGAGCGCTTAAAGAGCGAAGGCGAAGCCTATGCCAATGACATCATCCCGCGTGCTAAAGGAACTGCTGCCCGCCTGATTCAGGAGGCTGAAGGGTATAAGGCAAGAGTAGTCGCTACTGCAGACGGCGATGCAGCTCGCTTTAAGCAAGTGCTGGTCGAGTATGCAAAGGCACCTGGCGTTACGCGCGATCGCATGTATATCGACACCATGCGCGAAATGTATAACAACGTAACCAAGGTGTTGGTAGATACAACAAAAAACAATAGCCTCCTATATCTGCCACTTGATAAACTTGTTTCACAAGTTAGCGCTGAAAGTGCCCAATCAACGCCAGGTCAAAATAGTCAAACAGGCCAAGGTAGCCAAGCTAATCAAAATACACCAACAGGTTCGGTTACCGTGGGTGGCTCAACGGGAATTCCAGCGGTACCGTCTAGCAATACTCCGCCTGCCAGTGTGAACGCGGGCGACAAACGTGATGGTCTTCGTAGTCGCGATCGGGAGTCTAGATAATGAACTTTAATCGCCTAATAGCCGGCCTGATTGCTTTTATTGCTGCGGTATTTGTGTTGTCCTCCAGTGTTTTTATTGTGGACCAGCGGAATTACGCAGTTGTTTTCTCCTTTGGGCAAATCGTCAGAGTAATTGATCGCCCTGGCATACAAATTAAATATCCCGCACCATTTGAAAGCGTCCGCTTTTTTGATCGTCGTATTTTGACTATTGACAATCCAGAAGCAGAGCGCTTTATTACTGCTGAGAAAAAGAATTTACTGGTGGATTCGTATGTAAAGTGGCGCATTGTTGATCCACGTAAATTCTTTATTAGTTTTAAGGGTGACGAGCGCTTAGCTCAAGATCGTTTAACCCAGCTAGTTCGGTCCGCATTAAATGAGGAGTTCACCAAGCGCACTGTTCGGGAGTTGATTTCTGATCAGCGCGAACAAGTGATGCAAGGTATTCGGAAAAAAGTTGCTGATGATGCCTCAGAAATTGGCGTTGAAATTGTGGATGTCCGTCTAAAGCGTGTAGATTTATTGGCTGAGATTAGTGATTCGGTTTACCGCCGTATGGAGGCGGAACGCAAACGAGTTGCGAATGAACTTCGCTCCACTGGTGCGGCTGAGTCAGATAAGATTCGGGCCAATGCGGAGCGTCAGCGGGATACGATTTTGGCTGAAGCTTATCGCGATGCGCAAAAAATCAAGGGGGCTGGAGACGCTAAGGCAACCGCTTTATATGCCGAAGCATTTGGGAGGGACCCTCAGTTTGCTCAGTTCTATCAAAGTCTTGAGGCTTATCGCAGCTCTTTCAAGGATAAGAGAGACATCATGGTGGTAGAGCCAAATGGCGAGTTCTTTAAGTTCTTGCATAAAAAATAATCGAAAGTGAATAAATCAAATCATGAATCGTTGGTTACTTCCTGAAGATATGGCTGATGTACTGCCGGCAGAGGCTCGTAAAGTTGAGGCTCTGCGTCGCGCTATCCTAGATTTATACCAATCTTATGGCTATGAATTAGTAGCACCCCCTATTTTGGAGTTTTTGGATTCCTTATTAACTGGTACTGGGTCTGATCTAAACCTGCAAACGTTTAAATTGGTGGACCAATTATCGGGTCGGACTTTAGGTTTGCGCGCTGATATGACTCCACAAGTTGCACGAATTGATGCGCATTTACTAAATCGCGTGGGTATTACTCGTCTTTGTTACGCCGGTTCTATTGCGCATGCCCGAACACCAGTAGGAAGTGCTGCAAGAGAAGAGTTGCAGTTAGGTGCTGAAATTTATGGGTGCGCTACTTGGGAAGCGGATTTTGAGGCAATTTCGCTATTACTCCAGACTCTGGGTCTGGCTGGTCTAAATCGAGTGTACTTGGATCTTTCGCATGCTGGAGTATTAGCGGGCATCTTAGATGGGCAAGATATTGGAAAGACTGATATAGAAACTTTATATGGTCTTTTGCAAAGCAAGGATCGCCCTCGTTTGTCTGCCTGGACTCAATGCTTGCCGACAAAAGCAGCCGTGGCATTGATGGCCTTAACTGAGTTAAACGGCCCCTGTGCCGATGTGTTAGCACATGCAAAAAAGATATTACCTAAGCATGTGCTGATTGATACCGCTTTTGCTCAATTGGATCAATTGGTTGGTGCAGCATCTTCGCTATCAGCAGGATTGGAGCTTAGTATTGATTTAGCAGATCTGCGTGGCTATCAGTACCATAGCGGCGTGATGTTTTCCGCTTATGTAGATAATTTACCCCAACCGATTGCACGGGGCGGTCGATATGATCATGTTGGTCAAGCATTTGGTAGGTCGCGTCCTGCTACAGGTTTTTCATTGGATTTACTGACGCTGGCAAATTTATCGCCCTTAAGTGCTCGTAAGTCTGCAATCGTTGCCCCATGGATTGATGATGTTGAGCTAGCCAAAATTATTTTAGATCTTCGTAGTTCTGGCGAGGTAGTTATTCAGGTTATGCCTGGCGACACTGCAGAGAGTGCTGAATATCAATGCGATCGCGAATTGCTTAAGCAAAACCATTCGTGGGAAGTAATTAAAAGACTACTTGTTAATTAAGTAGTTCAATCGTTTATTAAACCTATTTTGTCTTTTTATTTTTGGATTTTATTATGTCTTTAAAGCAACAAGCCCGTGGTCGTAACGTCGTTGTGATTGGCACTCAATGGGGTGATGAGGGTAAGGGAAAAGTTGTTGATTGGTTGACCGATCATGCGCAAGCCGTAGTGCGCTTTCAGGGCGGACATAATGCTGGCCATACTTTAATTATTGGCAATAAGAAAACTATTCTGCGCCTAATACCCTCCGGAATCATGCATAAGGAAGTGATTTGCTATATTGGTAATGGAGTTGTGCTGTCACCAGAGGCGCTCTTTAAAGAGATTGGCGAATTAGAGGCGGCAGGTCTAGATGTTCGGTCCCGACTGAAAATTTCTGAAGCAACGACATTAATTCTTCCATATCACGTGGCGATTGATCATGCCCGTGAGAAGAAACGTGGCGAAGCTAAAATTGGGACAACTGGTCGTGGCATTGGCCCAGCATATGAGGATAAAGTGGCACGTCGCGCTTTGCGTGTTCAAGATTTATTTTACCCAGATAAATTTGCCACTCAACTGCGTGAGAATTTGGAATACCACAATTTCATGCTCACTAATTACTATGGCGCAGAGCCAGTAGATTTTCAAAAGACCTTGGATGAAGCTATGTCCTATGCTGAGCGCATTAAGCCAATGGTAGTAGATGTTTCAAGCGCTTTATATGCTGCAGAACAGGCTGGCCAGAATTTATTATTTGAAGGTGCGCAGGGCACTCTTTTGGATATAGATCATGGCACCTATCCTTACGTTACCTCAAGCAACTGCGTAGCGGGAAATGCTGCTGCAGGATCTGGAGTTGGTCCCGATTCATTGCAATATATCCTTGGCATTACAAAGGCCTATTGCACTCGGGTAGGCGCAGGCCCATTTCCAAGTGAACTTTACGACTTTGATAACCCAGCCAAACAAGATCCAATTGGCGTTCGCTTAGCCGAAGTTGGAAAAGAGTTTGGCTCTGTCACTGGTCGCCCACGACGGACTGGTTGGTTAGATGCTGCTGCGTTAAAGCGCTCCATTCAGATTAATGGGCTTTCAGGTCTCTGCATTACTAAGCTAGATGTTCTGGATGGCTTTGAAACTATTCGACTTTGCGTCGGTTACCACCTAGACGGTAAGATTTTGGATGTATTACCCCGCGGCGCAGAGGCTGTAGCTCGTTGTGAGCCGATTTATGAGGATTTCTTGGGCTGGAAAGGAACTACCTTTGGGATTCAGGAATGGGACAAGTTACCAGTCGAGGCTCAGAAATTCCTACGCAGAATTGAAGAGGTAGCTGGAAAACCTATTGCAATGGTTTCAACTGGCCCTGAGCGCGACGAAACAATTCTCCTTCAGCACCCTTTCATGGCTTAATGAAAAATATTTTTTAATTTATCAACTACTACGCACTAAAGGTTTTAATTATGACCGCACGCACCACATGTAACGGCCTCCAAGTAGCCACCCCTCTTTATCGATTCATTGAAGACAAAGTTTTGCCAGGAACGGGCATTCAAAGTGCGGATTTCTGGAAGGGTTTCGATCAGATTGTTAATGATTTAAGCCCTAAAAATAAAGCGCTGCTTGCTACCCGAGATCGTTTACAAGCAGATCTTGATCAGTGGCATCAAGCTAATCCAGGCCCAGTTAAAAATATGGCTGCTTATCGTAAGCATCTCAAAGAAATTGGTTATTTAGATGAGGTTCCAGGAACAGTTCTTGGAACCACTCAAAATGTGGATGATGAGTTAGCGTTGCAAGCGGGTCCACAGCTAGTAGTTCCTGTATTAAATGCACGCTACGCACTAAATGCAGCGAATGCACGGTGGGGCTCTTTATACGATGCACTTTATGGCACCGATGTCCTCTCTGAGGAAAATGGTGCCTCGAAAGCTGGCGCTTACAACCCTATTCGCGGTGCCCAGGTAGTTGCTTATGCTCGTAATTTCCTAGATCAATCCGTACCCTTAGCTAAAGGATCTCATCATGATGCTATAGCTTATATCGTAGATGGCAATCAGCTATCCATTAAATTGGTTGATGGGACCATTACTAGTTTGGGTGATGACAAGCAGTTTGTAGGTTATCAAGGAGAGGCGACCGCCCCTACATCGATTCTGCTCCGAAACAATGGCATTCATATTGATATTGAAATTAATAAAAGTAAAACTATTGGATCTAGTGATCTTGCAGGGGTAAATGATGTCATCCTTGAAGCGGCACTCTCCACTATTTTAGATTTAGAGGATTCTGTTGCCGTAGTTGATGGTGAGGATAAGGTGCTCGCATATGAGAACTGGTTAGGCATTCTCAAAGGAACGTTGGTTGAAGAGGTTATGAAAGGGGGCAAAACATTTACCCGTACCCTCAATCCTGATCGCGCATACACCGCGGGTATCGGCGCAGTAAATGCTAAAGATGGTGTAGTTACATTGCACGGCCGCTCGCTCTTGTTCCTTCGTAATGTTGGTCACTTGATGACTAATCCAGCGATCATTACTAGTGATGGTAAGGAAATTTACGAAGGAATTTTGGACGCTGTAGTTACGGTTCTTATTGCTTTGCATGATATTCATCGACCCTCAACTCAGTCAATTGGCAATACACGAAAAGGCTCCGTTTACATCGTTAAGCCAAAAATGCATAGCCCTGAAGAAGTGGCTTTTGCAAGTGAACTATTTGCTCGTGTAGAGCAGTTGTTGGGTTTGCCAGCAGATACGGTTAAATTGGGAATCATGGACGAAGAGCGCCGCATGAGCGCCAATATTAAGGCAGCCATTGCTGCGGCTGGTGCACGTGTTGCCTTTATTAATACAGGCTTTTTGGATCGCACTGGCGATGAAATGCATACTGCAATGCATGCTGGACCCATGATGCGGAAAGGCGACATGAAAACCAGCAGGTGGTTGGCTGCCTATGAGCGTCGTAATGTATTGGCAGGCTTGGATTGTGGTTTGCGTGGTCGCGCCCAAATTGGTAAAGGCATGTGGGCTATGCCGGATTTAATGAAGGCTATGGTCGAGCAAAAAATTGTTCATCCTAAGGCGGGTGCCAATACAGCATGGGTGCCATCACCAACAGCTGCAACTTTGCATGCACTCCATTACCATCAAGTTAATGTTGCAAAGATTCAGAAAGAGATGGAGCAGTTAGATACTGCTGCTGAAGCTGAAGCCTTGCTTGATGATCTATTGACTTTCCCTGTAGTGGAAAAAGCCAATTGGTCTAAGGAGGAGATTGCTGAGGAGTTAGATAATAATTGTCAGGGTATCTTGGGATATGTGGTTCGCTGGATTGACCAAGGTGTCGGTTGCTCTAAGGTGCCTGATATTCATAACGTAGGTTTGATGGAAGACCGCGCAACCTTGCGCATTTCCAGTCAGCATATTGCCAACTGGCTGCTCCATGGCATTGTGGTTGAAGAGCAGGTAAACGAAACTCTACAGCGCATGGCTAAAGTAGTGGATAGTCAAAATTCTGGCGATCCTTTGTATAAACCAATGATGCCTAATTACAAAGATTCTTATGCGTATAAGGCGGCGAGTGATTTAATTTTTAAAGGCCTTGAGCAACCAAGCGGATATACCGAACCCTTGTTACATGCATGGCGTCTCGAAGTAAAGAAGGCTCAGGCATAGTCCAACATTAAGTAAGTGATAAAAGAAAATGGATTTATCGAAAGATGAATCCATTTTTTATTTAAGCCCACTTAAGTTAAAAGTATAAATATGTTCAGCTTCCTCAATCCATTTTTGAACTCTAGAAAGTCAAGTAAGGAGTTAGGCTTTGAACTTAATGATGGAGGCAGGAAGGCGGCAGGGTTTAAGGGGGGTGCTGGCGATTGCGTCGTAAGAGCGATTGCTATTGCCACTCAATTACCGTATCTGCAGATATACCAAGAGCTTAGGCATGCGAACGCAACTTATGCTGACAACAGGAACGATAAACTTGCTCGCAGATTAAATGCAAAGGGGCCATCTCCTCGAAACGGCAATCATCGCAATGTCTTTCATAACTATATTATTGACCATGGATTTGAGTGGGTGCCTACAATGAGAATTGGTGGCGGCTGTCAAGTGCACCTGAGGGCAGATGAAATTCCATCGGGAATTTTAATTGTAAAAGTTTCCAAGCACTTAACAGCGGTCATTGATGGATCCATTCACGATACGCATAACCCATCTAGAGACGGGGGTCGATGTGTTTACGGGTACTATATCAAGCGTTAGCTAGCACGCTAGTATTTTAAAGATCTTGCCCGTCGTTGCCGTATTTTTGGTTCCAGGCATTTTTATAAGCGCTCGTCATACCAATCATGATGGAAGTCGTCCATGCCAGTGAAAATAAGCCAGTAAATGAAATAAAGAAGGCGAGCGTTTTCCAGCCTATTGGCAGGATATTAGATTCAAATCCCACTGTTGTGTAGCAGCTTCCAGCAAATAAAATCGCGAGCAAAGGATCCTTGATGAGATCAAATCCAACAAGCCATAGCGACCACAATAGAATTTCGAGGAGGTGAATAATGGCAATGAACACGAATGCCGAATAAAAGTGGTAAAAAACTCGATTGTATTGAGTCCGACTTAAATTAATGCGTGTTAGGCGCTCAAAACGCATATAAACATGGTTTATGGCGCTACCATGACAAAACAAAATGAAGATCAGGCAAATGGTGCCCCAGATGACATCCCTAAATAAGAAAAGAAAAGGAAAGTTAAAGAAGGCAGAGATCATGTTTATCGGATAAATCGTTGATAGCTTTGGTTTAAAGGCAAATACTTAGGTTGTGCAGATAAAGTAACCAAGCATGATAATGTCACATCCCCTATATCAAGTAAAGAATCCCTTTTGGCCGCAAATCTCACCCCCCTAGAAGAAAAAAGACGGGAGAAATTTTTCTTGCTAGCGCTTGCTGGAATTCAGTTTACTCATATCCTTGATTTCATGATTATGATGCCTTTGGGCCCAGAATTCATTCGCGTTCTGAATATCAACACCCATCAATTTGGCCTCCTGCTATCTTCCTATACTTTTGCGGCAGCAATAGCAGGTATTTTCGCAACATACTATATTGATCGTTTTGAGCGCAGGCAACTATTGCTGAGTTTGTATGCATTTTTTATCATTGCAACATTAGCATGTAGTTTTGCCCCTAACTACCATACACTTTTTATTGCTCGCGGATTTGCAGGCGCATTCGGGGGCATATTAGGTTCATTGGTGCAAACGATTGTGGCTGATTCTATTCCGTTTGAACGAAGAGGAAAGGCCTTGGGTACGGTGATGGCAGCCTTCTCTGTTTCTACGGTTGCGGGAGTACCCTTAAGTTTGCTCTTAGCTACTAACATACCCTCCTTAGGATGGCGCGCGCCCTTTATCTTTATCGCATTAATATCTACGCTGATTTTGTATTTAGGCTATCGCAATATTCCTAAGATAGCGGGGCATCTTGAGCACATTCACAAAGAAAGTCGTTTTAAACAAATCTGGAATATCCTATTTTATCGCCAGCACTTAAGGGCCTTTTTATTTATGGCCCTGATTATGATCACTGGTTTTTCAGTCATTCCTTATATTGCGCTCTATCTCACCACGAATGTTGGGATCGATAGCTCATATATTTCTTTGGTGTATTTATGTGGTGGTATTGCAACTCTCATGAGCTCCCGATGGATCGGCCATCTATCGGATCAATTTGGCAAAGTGAAAGTGTTTAAAGTTCTTGCTATAGTGAGCTTAGTTCCTTTGCTAGTAACTACCAATCTGCCACATGTGCCACTCTGGATAGTATTAATCAATTCCACAACTTTCTTTATTCTTATTTCAGGACGTATGATTCCAGCAATGGCGATAGTTAGCTAGGTGGTAGAGGCGAGAGTGAGAGGTACATTTATGAGTTTGGTAGGTTCAGTTCAAATGCTTGCATCGGGGATTGCCTCGGTGGTCGCTGGTATGGTAATAACTATCGGTTCTGATGGCAAGATGCAGCACTACAACCTCGTTGGGTATGGCGCAGTGTCTTGCGGTTTACTCACTTTCTGGTTGGTAGGATATATTCATACGGATAAACAAGTGAAGTAATACGGGAGCTTTAGCATGATGATATTCAATAGACCAGACGGTAAGTCGGTAAACGCGTACTTGGCAGAGCCTGCCGATATTCTTAATGCGCCTGGAGTGGTTGTTATCCAAGAGTGGTGGGGTTTGGATGATGAGATTAAGGCGGTCGCTGATCTTCTAGCAAGAGAAGGCTATCGCGCTTTAGTACCTGACTTGTATCGAGGAAAATTAGCGCTAGAAGCAAATGAAGCAGAGCATCTGATGAGTGAGTTAGATTTTAGTGATGCCTCAAGTCAAGATATACGCGGTGCCGTTCAATACTTAAAGGCGAGCGGTAGTGTAAAAGTAGCCGTAACGGGATTTTGTATGGGCGGTGCATTAACAATCCTCTCGGCTGGCAATGTTCCTGAGCTTGATGCGACTGTTGTTTGGTATGGCTACCCTCCATTGGAATATGTAGATCCACAGAAAATTACGAAACCCATGCTTGCCCATTGGGCCTTGCATGATGAATTCTTCGCAATAGCCGGAGTTGATCTGCTGGAAGATAAACTTCGGTTAGCTGGAGTTCACTACCAATTTGAGCGCTATGATGCAAAACATGCTTTCGCAAATCCCAAATCTGATACTCGTGGTCTGTCACCATTGCAATACAATTGTACGGCGGCGAAGCTCGCCTGGGATCGTACCCTGGCTTTTTTTCAAAAATATTTAGCCGACTAAAAAATACTGTGCATCTTTTTCTTTTGTAGTTATCCTAACCATTCCCATGCATCTCTTCACTGAAAATCTTGCAGTAGAAATATCTTCTTATTATCGAAATCTTGCCTTAGGTCACGGTGTTATTCCCAAGATATTTACTTTGGTAAACGGTGCAGGTGATCAGTATCTATTTTTTATTGATGACCTAAGAATGACGCAAGACGAGGAGTCTCAATTTCTAGCGTTTATTGTTCAGCAGCATGAGTCGGTATGCTACGCCCGAGGAACTTTAGTAATTCTTGATAAATCCCAGCAGCTCATTGAATTTGCCGTCATTGATCAGGATGATGGTGAGGCAATTGTGTGCTCAGCCGAGCTTACTCGTGACATAGACGAAAAGCCCATCGGCTTGACTGAATTTGATAAAACTCTTGCCCCCAAGAAAACCATCTTTTTTAGCGGTCTCTTTGAGTCCGTGCAGTTATCCGAAGACAAAATAGAAGAGTTCGAAAGCCTTTGGGACGAAATGAAACTCAAAATATTACATAGAACAATGGATATTTAGAGCTCCCAGCTGACTTCACCAAGGGAAAGCCTCAATACTGCTGACAAGTTTTATAATTCATTGTATGAAAAAAAAATACTTTGGTACCGACGGTATTCGTGGCGAGGTAGGCCATTTTCCTATTGTCCCTGAATTTATGACTCGCCTAGGCTATGCTGCTGGCAAGGTGTTGGTTCGTAATATTAAGCCAGGTGAGCGTTGCAAAATTCTCATTGGAAAAGATACACGTGTTTCTGGCTATCTATTGGAGGCCGCATTAGAGGCTGGGTTCGCGGCATCAGGTGTAGATGTGATGCTCTGCGGCCCTATTCCTACTCCTGGGGTTGCGTACCTTACTAAGACTTTGCGATTATCTGCTGGCCTGGTGATTTCAGCTTCACATAATCCCTATCAAGATAACGGTATAAAATTTTTCTCCGCTAATGGCGACAAGCTATCTGATGATTTTGAGTTGGCCATTGAGGCTGAATTAGAAAAACCCATGGGTTGTGTCAGTTCTGAGGAGCTAGGAAAAGCATTTCGTTTGGATGATGCAGCAGGACGTTACATTGAATTTTGCAAGTCTACCTTTCCTGCGGATTTAAACTTAAAAGGCTTAAAGCTGGTGGTGGATTGCGCAAATGGCGCTGCTTACCACACAGCTCCCCATGTTTTTCATGAGCTTGGGGCAGAGGTAACTCCAATAGGGGTTCACCCAGATGGCCGTAATATAAATGAAGGTTGTGGTGCGACAGCACCTGCTGCCTTAATTGCCAAGGTGAAGGAAGTTGGTGCTGATCTAGGCATTGCCCTAGATGGGGATGCCGATCGTCTACAAATGGTGGATGCTACAGGTCGACTTTTTAATGGCGATGAGTTGCTCTATGTTTTGGCCAGGGATCGACTTGATCGCGGCGAGTTGCTTGGTGGTGTAGTTGGCACATTAATGACTAACTTGGCTATCGAAAACGCTATTAAAGGTTTGGGCATTGAGTTTGAGCGAGCTAACGTAGGCGATCGGTATGTGCTGGAATTACTTAAGAAAAAAGGCTGGATTATTGGTGGGGAGGGTTCTGGACACTTACTGTGTCTTGATCAGCATTCGACTGGTGACGGCACAATTGCGGCGCTACAGGTGCTAGCAGCGATGAAGCAGAATCACAAAAGCTTGTCGCAACTGCTCGCTCAAGTAACGATCTTTCCGCAGGAGCTGCTGAATATAAAATTTAAGGCGGGTTATAGCTGGACCTTAGACCAAACAATCAAATCACAGATTGCGAAAGTGGAAAATGATCTCAAAGGAGTGGGGAGGGTGCTCATTCGGGAATCTGGTACTGAGCCCGTAATAAGGATAATGGTCGAAGCTAACAACAGTGAAATCGCAATTAGGGCTGCGAAAAGTATTGCTAGCCTGATCCCGATTGCCTAGCCCATAAAAACCCAGTCTTTTTTGGTTATACAGGCGTCATCCTAACCCCCCATTAGGAATTATAAGTTACTGATATTAAACAATTAATTAATTAAAGTAGATTGTCACAACATTGTCATACGTTCTACGTATCGTTACGATGTTGCTTTAACTTGTCACTTATAAGGATTTAATCAGATGAAAATTTTTTTTAAAAAAGCAATGGTTGCTGGTACAGCTATTGGTATTTCCCTTAGCTCGGGAGCATTTGCCGCCGAGATTACTGGCGCAGGATCATCTTTTATCTACCCTGTTCTTGCCAAATGGGCTGAGTCTTATAAGGTAAAAAGTGGCAACAGTTTGAATTATCAGTCCATTGGTTCTGGTGGTGGTATTAAACAAATTAAAGCAAAAACAGTGGATTTTGGAGCTACTGATGCTCCAATGAGTTTTGAGGATCTTGAAGCTGGTGGCATGGTTCAATTCCCAGCGATCATTGGTGGTGTCGTTCCTGTTGTAAACATTGATGGTATTAAGCCGGGCCAATTAAAGTTGTCTAGTGATGTTTTATCAGATATTTTCATGGGCACGATTACCAACTGGAATGACAAGCGTATTGCATTGTTAAATCCAGGCATCCAGATTCAGGCCGGTGATATTACTGTAGTAACTCGTGCGGATGGTTCGGGTACTACAGCTATATTTACTAACTACCTGACTAAGGTGAATAAATCCTGGAAAGATGCGGTAGGTTTTGGTGCGGCTGTTAAGTGGCCAGCAGCGTCAACTGTAAGCGGCAAGGGGAATGAAGGCGTTGCAGCTAACGTATCGCGTCTGAAAAATTCAATTGGTTATGTTGAGTATGCATATGCCAAGAAAAATAATATGAGCTACACACAAATGAGAAATGCTGATGATAAATTTGTCATGCCAACAGCTAGCTCTTTTGCTGCTGCTTCTGCTGGCACAGACTGGTCTAAATTCCCAGGTATGAATACTTATATTACCAATGCATCTGGCGCAGCTGCCTGGCCAATTACTGGCGCTACATTTGTTGTTATCTACAAAAAACCAGAGAATAAAGCTAACGCTGCTGAAGTTTTGAAATTCTTCGATTATGGTTTTAAAGATGGCAAACAAATGGCTTCTGATCTGGACTATGTACCAATGCCAGATGCCACAACAAATTTTATTCGTAAGAATGTTTGGTCGCAAGTTCAAGCCAAGTAATCAATAGATAGAAACGAGTACGGCCCCAGAGTATTTTGGGGTCTTTTTTTATAATCTATCACTAAAACATAAAATGGAATCATCCTACTCATTGGGACTACCTTCGGCTAAGGCACTTAAGATTGCCCGGAATCAAAGGATCCAAGATTTTTTGTTCCATAGGGTCACTCAGTTCTTTTCTCTTACTGTGCTTTTGGCCCTTTTGGGAATTATTATTTCCCTCTTTATTAATGCGTGGCCAGCCTTGAGTGAATTTGGCATAGGCTTTTTCTTTAGTGACGAGTGGGACATCATTGGGGGCAAATTTGGTGGTTTAATCGCTATTTATGGCACATTAGTGTCCTCATTAATTGCCTTAGTAATAGCAGTGCCATTAAGCTTTGGAATTGCTGTATTTTTGACGGAAATTTGCCATTCGAGACTCAAGCGACCTTTGGGCACTGCTATTGAATTATTGGCCGCAGTACCATCCATTATTTATGGCATGTTTGGCTTATTTATTTTTGCACCATTTTTTGGCGATTATGTTGAGCCTTTTTTGCAAGCTACGTTGGGCCAGATTCCTTTGGTTGGCATCTTATTTTCCGGACCAGCAAATGGCATAGGGATGCTATGTGCTGGACTTATTTTGGCGATGATGATTTTACCTTTTATCGCATCAGTGATGCGTGATGTATTTGAAATTGTTCCTCCAGTCTTGAAAGAGTCTGCCTATGGTATTGGTTGCACTACATGGGAAGTGGTTCATAAAATTGTCCTGCCTTACACTAAGACGGGGGTGATTGGTGGAATTATGCTGGGCTTGGGTAGGGCGCTTGGTGAGACTATGGCCGTTACTTTTGTGATTGGTAATGCGCGAAGAATATCTCCATCTCTGTTTGCTCCGGGAAGCTCAATTGCCTCTGTACTCGCAAATCAATTTGGTGAGGCCGAAGAAGGCCTGCATTTTTCATCCTTATTTGCGTTAGGCTTAGCCTTATTTTTTATTACCTTTGTTGTTTTGGCTCTCGCTAAATGGATGCTAATTCGTATGGAGAAAGCTCAGGGGCTTAAATCATGAGCCAAGTATTTAATGTTAATAAAGCAGTTTTTGCCAGACGTAAGCGAACGAATAAGATTGGCTTAGCGTTGTCAATGTGTGCCATGCTTTTGGGTATGATTTTTTTGATTTGGATTTTAGCTATCTTGTTTATTAAAGGCTTTTCTGCAATCAATTTAAATATGTTTACTGCGAGCACACCAGCACCTGGCTCTGAGGGCGGCGGGTTGGCAAATGCAATTGTTGGCAGTCTAATGTTAATTGCTAGCTGTACTTTAATTAGTACGCCAGTTGGTGTCTTAGCTGGAATTTACTTGTCTGAATATGGTGACCGTAGTAGGGTTGCTGGTGTTACTCGCTTTGTTACTGACATCATGCTCTCGGCACCGTCGATAGTAATAGGTTTGTTTGTTTATGCTTTAGTTGTGGCCCAAGTGAAGCATTTCTCAGGTTGGGCAGGAACGGTTGCCTTAGCTTTGATAGCAATCCCGGTTGTAGTGCGAACTACAGAAAATATGATTCGTTTAGTTCCTGGTAGTTTACGAGAGGCTGCTTATGCACTTGGGACTCCTAAATGGAAAGTGGCATTTAAGATCACCTTGAGGGCTGCTCAGAGCGGGATTATGACTGGCATTTTATTATCTTTGGCGCGAGTCAGCGGTGAAACTGCGCCGCTATTATTTACTGCGTTGAGCAATCAATTCTTCTCTACCAACATGAACGCCCCAATGGCGAATTTACCAGTGGTGATTTTTCAGTTCGCCATGAGCCCTTATGATAATTGGGTGGATCTTGCATGGGGTGGCGCTTTATTAATTACCATTGCCGTATTGGGTTTAAATATCCTGGCTCGACTGGTATTCCGGGAAAAAGTTCAAGGATGATGAGTAATATGAAAACAATGTTTGACCTAAATAAGATCGATAGTAATGGGGGCACAATGGAATTAGATATCAATCCGCAGACAAAACAAGAGGTAAAAAACGCTCTTGAAGTTCGAAATCTTAATTTTTTCTACGGATCTTTTCAAGGCCTTAAGGATATTAATTTGGATATTGAAGAAGGTAAAGTTACCGCTTTTATCGGGCCATCGGGTTGTGGTAAATCTACCTTACTCAGAGCTTTAAATCGGATGTATGACTTATATCCCGGGCAACGTGCTGAAGGTGAAATTAATTTTTATGGCCACAATATTCTTTCTCCAGGTGAGGATTTAAATTTACTCCGCTCTCGGATTGGCATGGTTTTTCAAAAGCCAACTCCATTCCCAATGTCGATTTATGAAAATATTGCTTTTGGTGTGCGTTTGTACGAAAAGCTATCTCGCTCTGAGATGGATGAGCGAGTTGAGTGGGCATTGAATAAGGCGGCGCTTTGGAGCGAGGCAAAAGATAAGCTTAACCATAGCGGATTATCCCTATCTGGTGGTCAACAGCAACGCCTTTGTATTGCACGCGGTGTTGCAGTAAAGCCTTCTGTTATTTTGCTTGATGAGCCTACTTCTGCTTTGGATCCGATTTCCACTGGAAAAATTGAGGAGTTAATCAATGAGCTCAAGCATGAGTACACTATTGCGATTGTTACGCATAATATGCAACAGGCTGCACGCGTCTCTGATTACACTGCCTATATGTATCTTGGTAGTTTGATAGAGTACGGTAAAACCGATGAAATTTTCATTAAGCCTAAGCGCAAAGAAACAGAAGATTATATTACCGGCCGTTTCGGTTAATTGGAGAGAATAAATGTCAGATAAACACCTTTCATCACAATTTGACGCCGATTTAAATTCTCTCTCCAGTCGTCTTCTGGAAATGGGTGGTTTAGTTGAGTCTCAGATTTCTACCGCTATGCGAGGCTTTACACAAATGGATGTAGATACTTGTACCGTGGTGATTGAAAATGAAAAGCTTGTCAATGACCTAGAAGTTCAGATTGACTTGGCTTGTACCGAATTGATTGCTCGCCGTCAACCAATAGCTAGAGACTTGCGTTTGGTTATGGCTGTATCTAAAGCAATTACCAATCTCGAACGCGCCGGAGATGAGGCTGAGCGAGTTGCCAAAAGAACAAGGCGTTTAATTGAATCTGGCGGAGCCCACAATATTAATACTGCAGAGATTCGATTATCTGGTCAAATGGCCATCTCTTTGTTACGTCGTAGCTTGGATGCATTTGCTCGATTAGATACTGTTGCTGCTGCAGAAGTGGTTCAAGAAGATCGTCATATTGATGAAGAGTTTAGGGGATTTGTCCGTAAGTTGATTTCATATATGACAGAAGATCCACACACAATTACTGCTGGCTTAGATATGCTGACAATTGCTAAGGCAATTGAGCGGATTGGTGATCATGCAAAAAATATTGCAGAGTTTGTTATTTATGTTGCTAAAGGTGCGGACGTGCGACACATCCCCCATGAAGATTTGGTTCGTGAGGCCAATAAACCTTAAGCCAAGATCATTACGGAAAATATCATGACTCACCGCATATTAATTGTTGAGGATGAGCCATCAATTGCAGAATTAATTGCAATTAACTTAACGCATGCAGGATATGAAGTTGAGAAGGCGCTTCAGACTGATATCGCCCTTAATTTAATGCGCGATCAACTGCCCAGTCTTTTGATTTTGGACTGGATGCTTCCTGGAAAATCGGGCGTTCAATTCGCTAAAGAACTACGCGCCAATGATCGCACCAGATCTTTGCCGATTTTGATGTTGACTGCCAAAAGCGAAGAATCAGATAAAGTGCTTGGATTGGATTCTGGTGCAGATGACTATGTCACCAAACCTTTTTCACCCAAAGAGTTGGTGGCACGAGTGAAGGCGCTATTGCGCCGTCAAACCCCGTTAGAAGATTCCGGACCCCTTGCTGTTGGTCCGATTAGACTCGACCCCGTATCACATCGAGTAACCGCAATTTGGCCTAATATTGAGCCGCAAGCAGTCTCACTGGGCCCAACAGAGTATCGCTTACTCCAGTTTTTAATGACCAATCCAGAACGAGTCCACTCTAGGGCTAATTTACTAGATAAGGTTTGGGGAAATGAAGTCTATATCGAGGAGCGCACAGTGGATGTGCATATTAAGAGACTTAGGGGTGCTTTAGCTCTATCTAAATGCGAGCGATATATTGAAACAGTTCGTGGAAGCGGTTACCGAATCACTAAAATACCAACGCAAACTTAATAAACTTTGGTATTTCTTGGGCCTTTGTGTTCTGATATCTCCAAATGCTCTAAGATTACCCTATGCCATCAGCTCTTACTCGTTTTTCTTTTATCATTTTTTTGGCTTTTATTGCCGCTTATGCCTCCCAATTGATGTGGGGGGCGATCCCCTCCATTGTTGTAGCAATTAGTTTTCTTTCATTTCCATTGGCGTACTCCTATGTTAATTTAGCCCGTCTACGTAAATATGCGATAACTGATGCTGTAGAAAATATGCCTTTACCTAGCGGGTACTGGGAAGAAGTCTTCTTTCGCCTTCAGCGCTTAGTTCAGGGTTTGAAATCACGAATTCATTCTATTGAGCTTCAACATAATCGCTTTATAGAGGCTTTTCAAGCTTCACCTAATGGTATTGTGATGCTCGATGAAGAAGATCACATTGAATGGTGTAACGCTCTTTTTGAGAGATTTTTTGGCCTGAACTTCAAACGGGATGTAATGCAAAGAATTAATTTTTTAATTCGACGCCCAGAATTTATCCTGTATTTGAATAATCGCCAGTTTGATGAGCCCTTGCTCTTGGATGGAATGGGCCCCAATTCGAATTTAAGTTTACTATTGCAGGTTTTCCCATTCGGACATAAGCACCACCTGATGCTGGTTCAAGATGTGACGGATTTGCAGAAAGCGGATGCCATGCGACGTGATTTCGTTGCTAACGTTTCTCACGAGATGAGAACCCCCATTACGGTATTAATGGGCTTTCTGGAAACAATGCAATCGATCAATTTAGATAAGGCGCAGCAAGAGCAGTATTTTGAAATGATGATGTCCCAGTCTCAGCGCATGAAGAATTTAGTTGAAGACCTTTTAACACTTGCTAATTTAGAGGCTAACACTTTGCCGGCCCCCCTTGCGCCCATTAAAATAGCTACCCTCATGGCCCTATTAAAAAATGATGCTGAAGCACTCTCGCGGGGGCAGCATCAGTTCTATTTTGATTCAGTTGTCCCATCAAATTTAATGGGTGAGGAGCGGGAGATTTTGTCTGCATTTGGGAATCTCGTAAATAATGCAATTCGATACACTCCAGACACAGGCTCAGTTACTGCTAAATGGAGTATTAATGCACAGGGGCAGGGGGAGTTTTCAGTGGTTGACACGGGGCCTGGTATCTCCGCAGAGCATCTGCCTCGATTAACCGAGCGGTTTTATCGAGTTGATCGCAGTAGATCTAGGGATACGGGAGGCACTGGCCTAGGATTGGCAATTGTTAAACATATTGCTAATCGCCATCAAGCGCAACTTATTATTGAAAGCGCCCCTGGCAAAGGGAGCGCTTTTACGCTGCGCTTTCCAAAGGAGCGGATTGCAGAATAAAAAGACTTAGTCTTTTTTATCTTTCTTTTTTCTTTTATCTTTCTTTTTAGACTCTTTAGCTAGCTTATCTACTTTACCGTTGCCGTACAAGCACCAGACTTTAATTTCCTCTAGAAGTTCGTTGAGATCCTCGTAAGGTAAGTTCTTAAAGTCCTGCAAGCGGATTGCTCCAGATTCTTGAAGCTGTTTTACAGCATCTTCATATTGGTATTTGCTCATGGAGACCCGAATAAAGTTCTAATAATTACGAATAGTATCAAAAGCATATGACAAATGCCTCTTTTTGCTATTTATGATTTATTCCTCAGGGTCTGTGGTCAGTTCCGAGGTACGTTTGATACCAGTAAGTTTTCTGACTATCTGCTCTAAAGGACCCCCAAGCATCAGGGTGACCACTATGGCTAATAGGGCTAGACTGCCTAAAACAAGCTGACCCGCTCCAAAGGCTGCTGCAATTAAGGCGCAAGACCAGATGCTTGCCGCTGTCGTTAGACCATGAATCCGCTGAGTACTTCGCTCGCGAATGATGACCCCTGCGCCTAAAAACCCTAACCCAGTAATCAGCCCTTGTAAAACGTGGCTTAGTGCTTGTGGATCTATAGCACCCAAGCCTCCCAGTGACATTACGGAGGTCGCCGATCCAATGGCCACCAACGAATGTGTCCTCATGCCGGCAGATTTGTGGTGTAACCAGCGGTTTAAGCCCAAAATGGTGCCTGTTAATAGGGCCAGAAAAAGACGGGTAGCCATATCCCCATAAAGATCCCAGTATTCCATATGTTCCTAAAGGGTGATTTTGTAGATTCTGAGATGGAGTGTATCTCAAGCCAGGCAAGAAGTGCCCACCCATTTTAGATGGGTGGGCATACTTAAAAGCTTAGTTCAAATGATTTTTTTATATTTAAGGGATGCGTAAACGGCAGCACCAGCGGCCCCCATTAATGTCATAACGATATAAAAAGATTCTTTTAGGCCGGGTAGATCTTCCATGTTCATACCCATGATTCCAGTTAATAAGGTCATAGGTAAAAAGATCACGGTCATTACGGACAATACCTGTAAATTTCGGGCATTAAATTCAGCTACATGAGCCGCTTGCTCATCTTGCAAAATCTTGGCTCGATCATATAGATTTGAGATTTCCTGAGTTAAAAATGACATTAAATCTAAATCATCATTTAAACGCAATTTATCATCTTCTGAAAACCAGTAAGGCAAGCGCTTTTGCAGGCGATGTAAGGCAATGAGTTCAGGGGCGAACTGTCGTCTAAGTCGGCTACATTGAATTCGGATGCGCCCTAAATTTTCATGTTCTGGTAAATCCTTGCCCTTAAGGAGAATTTCTTCTAAGTCATCCATTGTTTCAGATAAGCGCATCAGTAGACTTCTTAAATATTCGGCCCGCAAATCAATCAGCTCATGAAACAATTCAATCGTTGAGCATGGATTGAGTTGACCATTTCTTAAGTCAAAGCGCAATGTATCTGTTGTTCTCAGGGGGTGATTTCGCAGGGAGATCATGAGGCGCGGCGTCAGAATTGCCCATAGAGTTCCTAGGCTGGCGTCCCCATCTTTTTCACCAAACTCTTGATGAAAGTCATTCATCACCATTAATAGGCAATCATCCTGCTTTTCAATTCGCTCAAGGCGGCTACGGGTAACGCCTTCTTCAATCATTTCTACTACACGCTCTGGAACTAGGTTGGTTTTTTCTAGCCAGCGCTGAACTTGGGAATTAGTTAGGTTAAGGTGTAACCAAATTGAGAGATTGGGATCTTCAAGGGATTGCGCAATTTCTACAAGTGGTATTTCTCGGTTTACACCAGATGTCGACATTGACCAGGCAAATACAACACCATTAATAGGGAAGGGAAGTAGGGGTTCTTGAGTCACAAAAGATAAAATGGATTGGCGCTAAGGGTGAGGTGAAGGGTAGTTAAAGCAACGGGCTCGGGCTTAAGGCCTTTTACTAATTGAGTTTGAGGATATTTTCAGGAATTAGCAGGGGTCGAAAGCTGAAGGGGCTCGAGACATGGTCATCGACCTCAATTTCTACTGCTTGCATTTCGTCTGCACCCATAACTTCAAGTCTATAGACCGTTTCAATAATTTTCTTATTGCTGCCATAAAGAGGTTGGTCAATTTTAAGTCTATGGCTATCCCCATGAACTAAGAGAATCGGTGTGGATACTTTTTCAGAGAGCACTCGAAATTGCGTAATCGTGTCCCTATAGCCACTGTTAGAGTCAGTTGCAAACTCTGGCGAATAAAATATATCCGCCTGAAATGCAAAGACAATAGCCGCATAGCCCTTTTCCGCTGAGAGCTCGAATGCATTTTTTATCCAGGCTAAATTTGCTTCGTTGCGCAATAAGTATTCCTCATCTGACTCCTGATTGCGACCCAGATTATTGTTTGAGCCTGGTATATGTAGGCTAACAAATAAGAATTTACCTTTCACCCACAATGCATTCTCTACATATTTAGAGAATTTAGGCATGACATCCGCTTGTCGAACTAAGGTAAGTTTCGATTTACCAAAACTTTGATTATTTGAAAATTGGTTTTCTCTTATATAAGATAGGCGCTCTAGGGGGTTGTAGGCACCAGCCATGGCTCGATGGCAGTCTGTCCATTCGTTGTCGCCGATACTATAAATTAACGGTGTTTTAAACGAATTAAAATATTCCGTCATTCTTTGAACATGTTCGTTGGTGCATGGGGATTCACCAGACTTGGTGTCCCCCAAAAAAATACTAAATGCAGGCTTATCAGCATTAATGGTGTCAATCAAGCGCTCAAGTCGGGGGAAATCACTCGGTTGTGAATAGGGCATGTCCCCGAAAGCAATGAACTTAAAGGATCCAGCAACTGCGTCGCACATGAAGAGGCAATAGACTACTAATACAAGGACGGTTCTGGGGAGGCTATTGCTTATAGTGCGCATTTAAATCCTCTAGGTAAAAAATAATATGAGTTTGAGAGTTCAAATGCATTTAAAGGGTAGGGGGGTAAGTTAATAGAAGTAGGATAAGCCGCATTACTCATAAAAATCCCCTGCATAAGGCCTTAATTTACGACAATAATGTGACAAACTAAAGTAAATATAGCTTGTCATGCTGTAGTCATGAAAGGTATTTACATTAGATTCGTTAAAGTTAGCTATTTAACCAAGATAAAGAGCGGTGCACAATATTTTAGCCCAGCATAGTCTGGGTTTTTTCTTTAACCTTAACCATATTGAAATATTGAATTTATAGAATTTATAGAATTCTAGTGTTATCTCGCTTTTTCCATTTAAAGGCCAAATATTATGGATAGTTTACTTAAGACCAATTTAGCGAATTTATTTCGAAAGCAAGAGGCATTGCGTGTCATTGAAGAGTTTGATATAAAAGAGCAGGCAGTTCAAGCTAGGTCAAACTTGAAGTCTAAGCTAAATCCATTTTTGGTTGATGGAAAATACGCCCTAAAACTTGACGAAATTATTTAACTCTCCTATTTTATGAGTCACCCGTACAACATCCTTTTTCTTTGCACTGGAAATTCAGCCAGATCCATTCTTGCTGAAGCGCTGGCAACTACTCTTAGTCATGGCCGGTTTATTGGGTATTCCGCAGGCGCAAGGCCCGTTGGCAGGGTGCATCCTATTGCTATTAATCTTATTAAGAATATGGGCTACCCCATCGAGCTACTGAGAAGTAAGAGTTGGGATGAGTATGGCAAAGACGGCGCCCCAAAGATGGATTTTATTATCACCCTTTGCGATTCAGCGTTAGGAGAGCAGTGCCCTTATTGGCCAGGGCACCCATCTACGGCTCATTGGGGCTTTCCCGATCCTGCTGCAGTTGACTCTGGCGAAGAGGCTATGATGCATGCTTTTAAGCAGGTAGAAATGGGTTTGCGCAATCGGATCGAGCTATTATTGGATTTACCCATTGAAAAACTGGACCGCCTAGAGGTAAGAGAGCGGCTGCAAAGTATTCACCATCGAATTAAGTTCGGCCAATAAGCGCTCATTCGGAGAGCTGAACACCTGCAATAATGTGGGGAATATCTTCAGTGGAGCGGAAATGTCAATAGTTAAAAAGCCACCTCAAGCGCAAGCAAAAAATAAAAAATACACACGGGTTGCGCTTCTTAATTCTGTCGAGTCTTTTAAGGACCCCCGTCCCAGTATTAAAAAGCGTATGGCCGATGGCAAAGCATTGCGCAAGTCGGTAGGATTTATAGACCAAGGCATCTATACGCCGCCAAAGAATCGGGTTGGCCCTATTGAGATTCTCGAAAAGCAGGCAAAGCTACGAATTAAATCTTTGATTCCCATCCGTTATGAGCGAATGCTTCAATCCCCCTTTGCTTTTTATCGGGGTGGTGCCGCTATCATGGCTCAGGACTTGGCCAATCAACCCACAAGCAATATTACCGTTCAACTTTGCGGTGATATGCATGTATCGAACTTTGGTTTATTTGGTACCGCAGAGCACCGTCTCGTTTTCGGGATTAATGATTTTGATGAAACACTACCTGGTAGCTGGGAGTGGGATATGAAGCGCCTAGTTACTAGCGCATTAGTCGCTTGGAAAGCGCTTGGTGGCAGCGAGCCTTTGGGTAGGAAGCTGGTCTATCGCATTACCTCCGAATATCAAAAGAGGATGACTCAATATGCCCAAATGCCCTATCTTGAATTGGCTCAGCAATTTATTGGCGAGAAGGATATCCGCAAACACTTTAATAAAGCGCATCAAAAAAAGTTGGACATGTTTTTGAGGGACTCAAAAGGCCAGAGCAATGTTCAGGTACTTCAAAAACTCACGACTTTGGTGGGCAAAAATCGCAAAATAATTAACAGGCCACCTTTAATTGAGCATTTTTCTAAGACCGAAAGCGGCCCATCGTTAATTGAGCTCATTGATAGGGCGCTTATTAATTACGGCAGCACCTTGCTGGCTGATCGTCAGGTCCTCTTTCAACGCTACACTCTGCAAGATTTCGCGAGAAAAGTGGTTGGCGTTGGTAGTGTTGGAACCAACTGCATGGTTCTATATTTCGTTGGTGATAGTGCAAATGACCCACTGTTTTTGCAATATAAGGAAGCTCAAGAGTCTGTTTTGTCTCCCTATTTGGGAAAATCGGCTTACAAGAATATGGGCCACCGCGTTGTTGCTGGCCAACGATTATTACAAGGCGCACCAGATATCTTCTTAAATTATGGTGGCATGGATTTTGATATCGAAAAGACTCAGGGCTTCTATCTTCGTCAGTTGCGGGATATGAAGGGGGGAATTGAAGTTGGTCCTGGTGGCGTTTCTCTTAATAATTTTCCTGACTACGCCAAGCTATTTGGATGGGCACTGGCTCTTGGGCATGCGCGTTCTGGTGATGCGGCAATGATTTGTGGGTACTGCGGTCAATCAAAAGAACTCGATGAGGCCTTATATACTTTTGCAAAATCCTATGCCAAACAAAATCAAGAGGATTATGAAGTTTTTTGCAGCGCAGTAAAAAGTGGCCAGATTAATGTAGCCAATAAGAAAACGCTGAAATAAGCTTAGTGATGTCTTGGTGGTTAAGTTCAAGATATTTTGTCACGCTAGTGTCATGAGGTTTGGCGATATTACACGTTCGATCTCTCTAACCTCTTTCTTAGCGATGGCCATGACCACATTGAACTTAACTCGATTAGCTGCCCTTTGTTTTTTTCTATTTCAAACAAGCTGGCTCTGCGCTGCAGCACTTTATCCTATTCAGAATGCCGCGATTTTAGCTGGATCAAAATTTGACATTAAGATTGAGCTTGATCAGGCAGTCAATTTAGAAGATATCAAGATTCAACTGAACGCTGAACCGATTGTTAAGATTGTTAAAGTGCAGCCAATCTTTATTGCCAATGAAGCAGGCAAAGGCAGCTCCATCATTTATCGAGATGTGCAATTAAACAAAGCTGGCAAATATAGCTTAATCGTTCAGGCACCGCAAACCAGTCTAGAGGTAGTCTGGGATGTTTATTCTACTGGCCCTAGAAAGGTTAAGAATGTAATCTTCTTTATTGGTGATGGTATGACTATCGCTAACCGAACTGCAGCGCGTGTTTTATCTAAAGGTATTTCTGAAGGTAAATATCAAGGCAAACTTTCTTTTGACGATATGCCTAATATGGCCCTCATTGGTACATCTGGGTCTGATTCATTGATCACTGACTCCGCCAACTCCATGAGTGCTTACACAACAGGCCATAAGACTGCAGTCAATGCTATGGGAGTTTATGTTTCAAGAGCTACCGATAATCTCACTCATCCTAAAGTGGAAACTATTGCAGAGTTGATCAAACGCAAGACCAAGATGTCTGTAGGCATTGTGTCGGATGCAGAGTTGGAAGATGCCACTCCCGGGGCAATGGTTTCTCATACACGTCGCCGTGCCGATAAGCCTTATATTGCTGAGCAATTACTAGCCAGTGGGGCGGAAGTGATTTTAGGAGGGGGATCCGCTTATTTCTACCCTCAATCCACAAAAGGGTCTAAGCGCAAGGATGAGATTAATCTAGTAGAAGAATTTAAAAGGGACGGTTACCAATTAGTATTTACTAAAGAAGAGCTAGCTAATGCAACGCATGCGGCGGATACTAGAAAACTTTTTGGAGTCTTTCATCCGGACAATATGGATGGGTCTCTCGATCGTTTTTTTCTCAAAAAAAATACAGTTGAGCAGTACCCCAATCAGCCTGATTTAACAGATATGACCCGATCAGCGATTGAGGTGCTATCCAAAAATCCCAATGGATTCTTTTTAATGGTAGAAGCTGCGCTAATAGACAAATTTAACCATCCACTCGATTGGGAGCGAGCAGCGTTTGACACTATTATGCTGAGTAATGCAGTGGATATTGCTAAGAATTTTGCAAAAACGCACCCAGATACTTTAATTATCGTCACCCCTGACCATACCCACAGCGGCTCTATTAATGGCGTCGTTAATGATGCTAAACCAGGTCCGCTGAGGGAAAAGGTGGGCGTTTACGCCGATGCTGGTTATCCCAATTATCCCAAGGCCAATGTCGATGGTTATCCAAACAAGATCGATGTATCTAAGCGGCTGGCATTTTTCTACGGCAATTACCCCGATCACTATGAAACTCTTCACCCCAAGTTGGATGGCACTTTTATACCTGCAGTTAAAGGTGAGGATGGTCAATTTGTTGCAAACCCAAAATACATTCAGTTACAAGAGGATGCCATTCATGTGGGCGGTAATTTACCGTCTAACCAAGAGTCGGGGGTGCATACTGCTGATGATGCCGTGTTAAATGCCATGGGCCCTGGCTCCGAGCAATTTCACGGCTTTATGGACAATACTGAGGTCTTTAGGGTGATGGTTGAGTCCCTAGGTCTTGGCCGGTAATAGTAGGCTAGTAGGGCTTATGGAATCATTAAATAATATTAACTTAGTCTCTTTGGCGGATACCGCCATAAGCCTTTTGACCGCTTTTATTTTTGGTGGTTTGATTGGGCTTGAGCGACAGTACCGTCAGAGAACTGCTGGATTAAGAACTAACATTTTGGTCGCTATTGGGGCTGCTATTTTTGTCGATGCTGCCAATCGGTTAGCCGGTCATGATGGTGCTATTCATGTTATGGCTTATGTAGTTTCAGGGATTGGTTTTTTAGGTGCTGGCGTGATCATGCGGGAAGAGGGCAACGTTCGTGGCATTAATACTGCAGCAACCCTATGGGGTTCTGGTGCGGTAGGTGCTTGTGCTGGAGCTGATTTGATTCTAGAAGCAGGCTTGGCAACCTTATTTGTTTTGGCGGCAAATACGCTATTACGCCCTGTTGTAAGGCTTATTAATAGACAGCCCTTGGATAGTGTTTCCGTGGAGGTGACTAACTCTGTGTACATTATTACTCCCAAGCATTCTCAAAAAATAGCATTAAAACGTTTTATTGAGATTCTTGAGACGGCGGGTTATCAAACGCAGGATATTGAGGTACACCAGTTTGGTAGCGATGAGGTTGAAATTCAGGCAGTATTGACAGATTCAGCAGTAGAGGGCAAGCAAATGGATGCCTTAATCGCCTATATTGCTGGAATGGAGTTTGTTAATCAGGCCTTTTGGAGCCCAAGTACTACCGATTAAAAATTAGTCGTCAGACTCACTAAGATTGAATGTCTTCATTTTGAAACATTAGAAGTTCACTATTCGCCTGTGAATACTTCATCCAATCATCAGCACTCTACCATTACATGCCCCCATTGTTTGGGGCATGAGATACTCGAGATTCCTCGCGGATCCTCTCAGCACCTTTATCGTTGCCCATCTTGCAGTGTAATTTTGAAGCCAAAGTCTGGTGACTGCTGTATCTTCTGTAGTTTTGGGAGCATTGATTGTTCTAGCTCGGAGCAAAATTTAGCGGCCTAACCATTTACCAGTAGACTAGAGTGTGGGTTCACGAATGTGTCACGATATTTTCATAAAATAGACACATTCATTTATTTTGTAATGCTATTGGAAATATCTTGGCCTTCTTTAAAGACGTATCTGGAAAAAACTCATCGGACTTGGTGGCTGCCGTTGATTTAGGCTCTAATAGCTTTCGGATGTTAGTTGCTCAAGTAGTGAACAGTCCTTCTGGCATGCAAATACGTCCAATTGACACCTTGCGAGAAACCGTGCGTTTGGCCGGTGGTCTTACTGATAATAAATTGCTTGGCAATGATGCCTACCAGCGAGGTTTAACTGCGATACGCCGTTTTGGGGAGCGTATTCAGGGTTTTGATCCAGCTAGGGTCCGTGCAGTAGCAACCAATACGCTACGTGTTGCAAAAAATGCGTCCAACTTTATACGGGATGCTGAAGAGGCTCTTGGTTTCCCAATCGAAATTATTGCTGGAGTTGAAGAGGCTCGCTTAATTTATATTGGTGCCGCCCATGAGGTGCCTGCCGTCCAGGGTAATCGACTAGTGGTTGATATTGGGGGAGGTTCAACTGAGCTTATTATCGGCAAGGGCTATGAGCCGAAGTTGATGGAGAGTTTATATATCGGCTGCGTTTCTCATAGCTTGCAATTTTTCCCCAAGGGTAACATTGATGCTCATGCCTTTAAGGAGGCTGAGTTTGCAGCTCGTCGAGAAATTCAGGTAATTGCTGGTGCTTATCTAAATAGTGGTTGGAAGCAGGTCATCGGGTCATCCGGTACCGCGCGTGCCTTGGCGGAAATTATCGCTGAAAATAATTTTAATGGGTTATCTGATGGGCTAACTATGGGCCGTGTAAATGGGTCTAGCGGTCTGATTACGCGTGATGGCTTGAGGGCGATGAAAAAGGAACTTCTCAAGCATGAACATGTCAATCAGGTGGAGTTGCTCGGCTTAAAGGATGATCGACGAGCCGTTTGGCCTGGAGGCCTGGCAATTATGATTGCGGTTTTTGATGAACTGGGCATTGAGAGCATGGAAGTTACCGACGCAGCATTGCGAATTGGTGTCCTATATGACTTGCTGGGGCGCTCTCAGCATGACGATATGCGTTTTGTTACCGTTGAGCAGTTCATGCAACGTTATACGGTAGATAGAGAGCAGGCTAAAAGAGTGGGGAATAAAGCTGCAGAGTTTTTGGCGCAATTGCCTAAACCTGACATAGAAAACAGGGCTGACAATATTGCCCTGCTCCAGTGGGCCGCCAACCTACATGAAATCGGCTTATCAATTTCGCATAACGGATATCACAAACATTCTGCTTATATCGCTGGTAACGCAGATATGCCCGGCTTTTCAAAAAACGATCAGGCTCGTCTGGCAGCTTTACTGATCGGCCATGCAGGTAAGCTAGGTAAGCTTGCTAACAATACCGGGTTCTATGATTGGCGGATGCTATTTTGTTTACGTCTGGCTCAGGTACTTTGTCGCGGTAGAAGTGATACGAACTTGCCGAAAGTAAAGGTTTCGGAGTTTAATGGTGCGTATTTGGTTAGCCTATCTAAAGAATGGGTTAAAGCACACCCGCTCACTGAATTTAGTCTACAAAAAGAAGCAGCCGAATGGGAGCGTATCGGCCGACCTTATTCTCTGAGTTTGAAATAATTTACTGAACCCTTCTCAGACTTCAGACAGTCCTATTGACTAAAAAAGTGCTTTGCGTAACGGGGATTAATTTCTGATAAGCGCAACATTGTTAAGACGTCTGCAGTATTGAAATCAGGATCCCAGGCAGGGGCGCTACAAATCTTCGCTCCAATTTTTAGGTAACCTTTTATTAATGGTGGAGGCTCAACAGCTAATCCACCATTTAAGCGATCTAAAGGCAGTGGGAGGCGAGGGAAAGCATGGCTTTCAACTGGCGCCATTTGCTCATTACTTAAAGAGTTGTAAAGACTGGCTGCAAAATGCCCGCCATCAGCCATTGGAATGCTCGCGCAACCAAGCATGATTTCATAGTTATGCTTTTGCATATAGTGCGCAAGACCACTCCATAGGGCCATGATGACTGCACCAGAGCGAAAATCTGCGTGAACACAGGATCTACCAAGCTCAACAAGCTTAGGGCGAAGATGATTTAAACGAGAGAGATCAAATTCAGAGTCGGAATAAAGGCGACCAATTTCTGCAGCTTTATGTGGGGGCAACACTCTGTAGGTACCAACAACTTCCAGGGATTCTTGATCACGAATGAGTAAATGATCGCAATAAGCATCGAATTCATCAACATCTAAGCCTTCAGCATTGGCGGGCAACTGAGCCCCCATTTCATCTGCAAATACCCTGTATCGCAAGCGCTGCGCTTCCTTAATTTCATCCGTATTACTTGCCCAAGAAATCGTAAAAGCAGGTTTCTTGATTTTACCAATCTGCTTTTCAACAGCAATAGGTTCTTGCGTAACTAGTTCTGTACGTGCTTTAGTGGCAAATCGCTTCCCAAAGAGTTTTTTAGCAATTTTTTTGGAAAATAATTTCTTGATAGCCTCAGTTTTACTTTTTTTATTCTTTTTTGGCTTGCCTTCAAAGCGAGAATTAAAAATATCGAATGCGGCTAGTGGATTTGGAATGTCTGACATAGATATCCTTGTTTATATGGGTTTATCGTAAGAGTCTTGTATTACGAATTGATGACAAGTGGGGCGCAGATCGTGGCCCAAAGCATAGCTGCCGCCAGAAGTGTCAGCATGACAGCTGCTGAGCCAAAATCTTTTGCTCTTTTGGAGAGGTCGTGGTGCTCAAAAGAAATGCGATCAATAGCAGCCTCAACGCTTGAATTTAATAACTCCACTGCGAGAACCATTACGAGCGATGTAATTAAAACTGCTTTTTCTAAGGGGCTTATATGCAAAAACAGTGCTACCGGAGTAAGTAAAGCCAGAAGTGTTAACTCCTGTCTAAAGGCGCTCTCTTCTTGATAGGCATACACAATGCCACACCAGGAATTCTTGGCAGCATGCCAGGCCCTAGTGAGCCCACGATTGCCTTTATGTGGATTTTGGTTAATGTTGTACGGAGATGTCAAAGTAAAGCCCTATGCTAAAGCAGTAATGTGTACTTCTGTGGATTGAACTGGCTTTAAGTGGTTGGCAAATTGTTCAGATGCCGCTCTCCAGGAGAATTTTTCAGCATGAGCGCGCGCTACCTCACGAGGAATCTTTAGGGCTTGCATGCAGGCTTCACGTAAGTCCTCATTCATTGCTCCGGCTGGTGAGTTACCAAGCACATCAATTGGACCCGTGACAGGGTAAGCCGCTACTGGTGTACCGCACGCCATTGCCTCTAGTAAGACCAGCCCAAAGGTATCTGTTTTGCTCGGAAATACAAAGACATCGGCTGCTGCATACACTTTCGCCAATTCTTGCTGCTGGAGTACGCCTAAATAATTGATATTTGGATATTTTTCTTTAATGCCGGCCATTGCTGGGCCATCACCAACTACCCATTTGGATCCTGGCAAATCGATTTCTAGAAAAGCATTAATATTTTTTTCAACGGCTACTCGACCAACATACAAAAATATAGGGTGAGCAGTGTTAAGGGTTTTAGATTCTTGCATCTTAAAAATGTCCAAATCTACGCCCCGTGACCAGAGGACAACGTTGGTAAATCCATAAGACTCTAGATCATTTTTTACAACAATAGTAGGGGCCATTACTGCCATAGAGGGACCATGAAACCAACGTAAAAAAGTATATGTCCAAGACAGTGGAATGCCAATACGTGCTTTCACATATTCTGGGAAGCGGGTGTGATAGGCCGTAGAGAATGGTAATTTATTTTTGACGGCATATGCACGTGCCGATAAGCCTAAAGGCCCTTCAGTAGCAATATGCATGGCATCGGGTGCAAAGGCCTTGATTTTCTGAGCAACCAATTTTCCTGGCAGTATTGAAAGGGAGATATCGGGATAAGTAGGGCATGGAATAGTGGTGAAATCATTGGGAGTAATCATTTCAACTTGATGGCCCATCCCAATTAATTCGGCACGGGTTTGTTTAAGTGTTCTAACAACGCCATTGACTTGGGGATCCCATGCATCGGTGATGATCATAATTTTCATAACGCAGCCTCTTATATAAGCGCTTCAACAGCAGGTTGGAATGTAACTTCAGGGGCTTGCACTGGATCGCCTTTGATGTGAGTCCAGTAAATAATTTTTAGTTCGCCAGTAGTGGTTTCAACTAAAGCGGATAGGCTTTCAACCCAATCGCCATCATTGCAATACAGCAGGCCATCGATTTCTCTCATCTCTGCTTTATGAATATGACCGCAAACGACACCATCACAGCCACGTAAGCGGGCCTCCCTAGCCATAATGTGTTCAAAGTCCGCGATATAACTTACTGCATTCTTTACTTGATGTTTCAGGTACTGGGAAAGGGACCAATACTGAAGGCCCATCCTTACTCTGACTTTATTAAAGTGACGGTTTATATATAAAATGAAGGTATAAAGTGAATCCCCTACGTAAGCGAGCCACTTGGCGTATTGCATAACGCCATCAAAAAGGTCGCCATGGGTAACCCAGAGTTTTTTACCATCCAAAGTAGTGTGAATTACTTCCTCCACTACCTTTACATCTCCGAATGACATGCCAAAAAACTGTCGGGCGCTTTCATCATGGTTGCCTGGAACATATATGACTTCAGTGCCTTTGCGAGCCTTACGCAGTAGTTTTTGTACGACATCGTTATGCGATTGTGGCCAATAAAAGGACTGCTTAAGTCGCCATCCATCGATAATGTCACCAACCAGATAAAAGGTATCTGCTTCATTATGTTTTAGGAAATCCAATAGGTAGTGAGCCTGACACCCTGATGTGCCGAGGTGTACGTCTGAAATCCAAATAGCTCTGTAATGCATCATGAGTTGGTATTAAGCCGAACTATCATGTAATCCTCATGACACTTTTAAGTCAGTTTGATGACTTGATTTATATTAGTGTTTATTTATGAATAAAATAAGCCAATCTCCAAAAAAAGTAACCCCCAAAGTCTTGCGAATATGGCTATGGATGAAGATATGGATTCATATTTTTTGTGGAGTATGCACTTTATCTTTTCTATTTCCTTTTTATGATCGGCAGAAAAAGTCTGAGAAAATTCAAGCATGGTCTAAATACCTTTTGGAAATATTTCAACTTGATCTACAGGTTCATGGGGCAGATTTGCTACATGAAAATCGGTATCTATTAGCTTCTAACCATATCTCCTGGATTGACATCCATGTAATCAATGCATTTATACCGATTCGGTTTGTTGCTAAATCTGAAATGGCGCACTGGCCAATTTTCGGCTGGATGGCAAGGCAACTGGGTACGATATTTATTCGCAGAGAAAGCCCTAGTGATGCAAGACGGGTTGTGGCTGAAATGGCACGTGTACTTCAGTCAGAGTCGATTTGCATCTTCCCTGAGGGGACGTCAACTAATGGTGGGCTAGTATTGCCGTTTAAACATAGCCTATTTGAGTCGGCGGTAGTTTCTAGAGTCGCTATATACCCGCTTGCAATTCAGTATGTGTCCAAAACAACTGGACTGAGAAGTGAAATCCCTGCTTTTGTAGGGGATATGGGTTTATTGGGGTCGATTTCCAGCATGCTAAAAAGTCGGGATTTACAGGCTCGGATTACATTGTTGGAGCCGCTTTCTATGTCCCTAGAGACAACGCCCGATCGAAAGCAGTTGGCTGTTTATTGTCACGATGCGATTGCTCGCGCTATTATTTAAAATCAATATGTAACAATAGTGTCATGTCCTTACTATAAAAAGTGCTATCAGTTGCCAAGGATTTAAAATGAGTTCAAAACATAAAGAGATGGCCGAGTGGTACAAACGTGCCCAAGAAGAAATCTTGGATAGCATGGATGAAGAGCTTGAGATGGAGCTTGATGATGATCGACTATCTCCAGATGGTGGTAGTGGATCGGTTATTCCGCGACAGGTTTATTTTAAGGAGTTGTTCAGACTCCAGGGCGAGCTGGTGAAGCTCCAAGACTGGGTCGTAGAAAATAAGCTGAAAGTAGCGGTTTTATTTGAGGGGCGCGACTCTGCAGGTAAAGGCGGTGCAATTAAGAGAATTACGCAGCGATTAAATCCTCGAGTTTGCAAAGTGGTGGCGTTGACGGCACCCAATGAGCGCGAAAAAACCCAGTGGTATTTCCAAAGATACATTTCTCAATTACCCGCTGGTGGGGAAATCGTTTTATTCGACCGTAGTTGGTATAACCGTGCCGGTGTTGAGAAGGTGATGGGGTTTTGTACTGATGAGGAATACGAGGAGTTTTTGAGAACAGTTCCAGATCTTGAGCGAATGATGATCAATTCAGGAATTATCTTGATCAAATACTGGTTCTCTATCTCAGACGAAGAGCAATATAACCGCTTTATGATGCGCATTCATGACCCATTAAAGCAGTGGAAGCTGAGTCCCATGGACTTAGAGGCACGTCGCTTATGGGAGGATTACACCAAAGCAAAAGAGACCATGCTCGAGCGCACCAATATTCCTGAGGCACCATGGTGGGTTGTGGCTGCAAATGATAAGAAAAAAGCGCGTTTAAACTGTATTACCCATTTATTGGATCAAATTCCCTATAAAGAAATTGATCATCCCATGATTTCTTTGCCAGCCCGAGTCCATAATCCAGACTACCTAAGAGGTCCGGTGCCTCTAGAAATGTACGTTCCAGAAGTCTATTAAGCATTTTTAGAAAATGTTAAGCTTCCACTAATACTGGGAGCTAAAGCTAATGAAATCGCACAATGGGATTACCAATCGGGAGTTTAAGCTCCTTATCAAGCCACGGGGACTTGATCGTCGGAGCAAAATTACCGCTTTAAGTGATCAAATTCTTATATTTTGCAAAAAAAATAAAGTCGAGTTTTTTCACCTAGACAATGCAACCACTGGGCTTCGGAATATTTATTTTTACGATACCCCTGGAGAAGATTTCCGCCGTAGCAATATTATTTTGCGCGTACGTGAGTCTCGTCAAAATGTATGGGTAGATGATTGGTGTGAGGTAACACTAAAATGTCGGACTCATGATTTAAGCGAGGCGTCAAAATTTAATCCCACGCCTAAAAAAAGTATGAAATCAAGACTGCGTCTTAAAGAAGAAATTTTGCGTGGGGATACTGTTGGGACCCAAAGATCTATTTACTCCAATAATGCTATTTTAGATGCGGTTCCATTGGACAATATTTTTGATAGAACCTTAAGTAGCGTAATTAAATTTTTCCCAGGGCTTGCAAGTTTATCCATTGACAAGAAATCGCCCCTTCGAATTGTGGGCGGTAGTACTAATAAGATTCTAGAGGCCTGTCTACCCATTGGTAATTTGGTATTTGGTGATGGTGTTCAAGCACACTGCGATATTGCTATTTGGATGAAAAGTGTAGGCGATCCAATTGTGGGAGAGCTGGCTTTTTCGTATCGGATCAATGATGAGAACCGAGCCCAAGCAAAGGCACATAAGCGGGCTGATAAGTTCTTTCAAAAACTCCAGCTTGAATTGGCTGACTGGTTAGAGATAGGTAGCACCAAAACCGCTTTAATTTATGGCAAGCCTGAATGAATATAACTTCACAGGATGACCTTCCTTCAAAAATTACGCCTTCCTTATTTGATCTTTTCGTGCAGTTTTTAATTATCGGGGCGATCAGTTTTGGCGGAGGAATTATTGCCTACGAGCGCATTCTTTTGGTGGAGAGGCGTCAATGGCTTACCCCGGATGAGTTCATGGCTTATCTGGCAATCGGCCAAACCATGCCTGGCCTTAACTCAGTCAATTTGGCGGTATTGGTTGGCGATCATCTGCGCGGTGTGGCGGGCGCTATTATTACGACCTTAGGGTTAATTTTACCGGGCTCTCTCTTTGTTTTGGGTATCGGACTTTTGTATGCAAACAATACCGACCATCCCCTGGCTAATCTCATCTTGGCCGGTATTGCGGCAGCGGCTACTGGTTTATTGGGTGCCATTACGTACCGTATTGGTGAGGCACAATGGCATCAAATAAAATCGCTCTTGCTAATTATTGCTACATTTTTATTGATGAGCATTGCCAAGTTATCGCTCCTGCTGGTCCTATTAATCATGGCTCCAGTGGCCTTGTATCTTTATCGGCCAAGAAAAAGCAGATGAATTTATTGATTCAGCTGGCTTTAAGTTTTGCTTTGCTCTCTTTGCTAGCGGTAGGCGGTGGTACTGCTGTTTTACCTGAAATGCAGACTTTAATTTTCCAGCAGTTTGGGATTGACCATACTCAATTTGTCCACATTTATAGTTTTGGCCAATTAGCACCGGGTCCCAATATGTTGATGGTGCTGGTAATTGGCTATCAGATTGCAGGTCTTCTGGGCGCTGGCGTTGTTTTAATTTCCTTTTTCTTGCCATCCAGTATTTTGTGTTTTTATATTGGCCGCTTATGGAGCCGGTTTGGAGAGAGCCCATGGCGGCGATCCATTCAAAATGCCTTGGAACCTATTTCTATTGGCTTAATGGCATCTGGTGTTTATGCGGTAGGTAAGGCCTCCGTTGTGAGTCCCATTACTCTGGCGCTTGCAATTATCACGCTCTACCTTGTTCTCAAAACGAAAATCAATCCTGTCTTTATTATTCTTGGGTCTGGTGGCGTTGGTGCCGCACTCATTCATTTTTTACGGTAAACCTACTGCAATACCATTTTTAAAATGCTGCTCTTACTCCCACCATTAGACTTCTACCGGGTTGGGGCGCATATAGCCTAACTGTTTCTGGAGTTGTGGCATATCGAATATCTTGATTGAGAAGATTGCTTAATCGAAGGTAGGTAGTCCAATTGGTTACGTTCACTTTTTTTGTATATGAAAGACCGGCATTGAGTAAGTTATAGCTTGGTGTAGGGCCAATTTCGAAGGTCGCCAAACGCGTTTGTTGAAATGCATGAATGTAGCTTATATTCATTTGCCATTGATTGAGCTGATGAGCAATTTCAGCCCCGATACGTGGTGCAGGCTGGAGAGGCAGATTACCGCCACTGTTAAAGCTTCCAAGCGAGGCATCACCAAAAATTCTGGTCCCAATTCCCCCCTTTTGCCAGTTGTATGTCAGTTCACCTTCTGCGCCTTTAATAATGGCATTGGCTTGCTGTGAAACTACTACAGGATAATTTTGATAGCCTGGACCTGAGGCGGTACTGCTTGTATAAAAGCCATAGATGTAATTGGTAAATTCATTTTGATAGATGCTGGCTTTTCCTTGCAGGAGCCCATTTGTTTTTTGCAAACTTAATTCAATATTGTGCGAAGTCTCAATTTGTAGGTTTGAGTTACCAACGATATAAGTGGCTGTAGCATCATGAGGGCCATAGGCATATAACTCGGGGGCGCTTGGAGCTCTTTGAGAGACGGTATAGGCGGCTCCTAAACCATACCCCTTGGCAAATTCATAAATGCTTCCGGCTGAATAAGAGCTCAAATTAAATTGACGGTTTATAAGGGCTGGAGGCCTATAATTATTTGTTGAATCTGCATAGATACTTGATTGATTAGGATCTTGGCTTACATAGTTGTAACGTAGACCTAGGCTATTTTTAAAGCTTCCAAAGTTACCTTGCTCGACCCAAAATAGCGAATTGGAGTTTGTCACAGTTTGAGGAACGATCGCTGCATTACCGCTAGCAATATCGGTAGCAGTAAGTTTGGCGGATGAAGACTGAAGGCCGAAGCTACCTTTCCAGCCCATCCAGGCTTGGTGATCGAGAACGGCACGAAATTCTGCAGCATCATTCTTCCAGTTTGTTTGCGCAACTCCATTACTGTCGTACTCATTATGAATATAGCGACTATTTGAGAAGCTGAATTTAAATGAGGTAAATCCATCCAGTGGATCCCGAGTCTCATGTTGAAGGTCATAACGATTTTGCGATTGTTGAATAAATCCTCCATCGGCTGTAGGGACTCCATAGTCATGATTGAGTCTAAGAAGAGAGACGCCCGTATAGCCTTGATCGCCAATGTATGAGGCGCCAAGCCCCAAGTTATTTTCATTATTAAATGAGAAGGGTAGCTTTCCTGAGTAGGGAACATTTTGCCTAATCCCAGGGCTAATAGCCCAGTTAGCATTAGGCCCCCCTTGTTCTGCATAGCCCGGTATTCGGTAATCATTGGCATTGCTAACGGCAGTATCAAGGTGCAGTGCAATAGGGCCGCGTGAGGTATCTAGTACAGCACTTGCTGTTTTTCCTTGGTTAACCGTCTCATAGCTTGTGTTCAATGCGCCTGTGACTTCTCCGGGTAGAGAGGTGGCAATGCGATCGTTAATGACATTAACTAAGCCACCGCTTGATCCTGAGCCATACATCAGAGCAGAGGCTCCTCGTAAAATTTCAATTTGACGGGTACTTTGCATGGGGTTGGACGTGGCATGATCCGCAGAAATGCTCGATACATCACTGACGGATAAACCGTTTTCCAATATCTGCACTCGCGCACCCTCTAGCCCGCGAATCACTGGGCGGGATGCGCCAGCACCAAAACCAGTTGCAGATACACCCAATTCATTTGCAAGAGTTGAGCCAAGACTGCTTCCTAATTTATTCTGAAGCTCATTACCAGAAAGCGTTTTACTAGGGCTTAGTAGATTATTTTCTTGTGTGGCATTAGATTCAATGATCAAGCTTGAATTGGTGTCTTCATCCGGTTGAGCAAAGCAAGGCTCAAGACCAATGCATAGTGTGAGTACTAAAACCAGTAGATGGATAACGCTCAATTTCATAATTCACTCTTTGTGCTCTACTAAAGTTCATTAGTAGAGGAAATAAACAATGGCATTACCCCGAAGGGTAAGCCAATCGAATTAAAGAGTGGGGATGGGAGGTGCCCTTGATTGGTAGGAGGCTTTGGAAACTTGCGCAGTAGGTAGGTTCGTAAAAACAAAACTATTTTCAGAGTAGTTGGTAGTGCTAACTGACGATTGAATATTGGGCGCAATAAAACCAGCCAATGTTAGTGCGTCAAATAAATGGCAAGCCGCCGAACCGTGTGAAATACCGAAAGAGACCTCCTTATCGGTAGAGCTCAGTTCCGTATTTGATTGCTGAAAGCCCGTATGCGCAATGCTGTGCATAAAGCCTAGATACTGATTGCCTAGAAGGCCAAATAGTAAAAATCCAAGCGCAATTAAGACCCTCAATTGTTTGCTAGATTTGCTAAAAAATAAGGCGCCCATAGGCCGAATATTACAGTATTTGCCACTCTGGGGCATCTCGGTGTAGAATATCGATTCCGTCGGAGTGTAGCGCAGCCTGGTAGCGCACCTGCTTTGGGAGCAGGGGGTCCAAGGTTCGAATCCTTGTACTCCGACCATTTACTCTATCAAGTATCACTATTTGAATCCCAGCACCGATCTGCCCATAGCTCAGCTGGATAGAGCAACGCCCTTCTAAGGCGTAGGTCGCACGTTCGAATCGTGCTGGGCAGGCCAAATTCTTCAGCCTCAATCTTTCTAAATCAATGCGTAGCGGGTGATTTCGTTTAATAACCATTCCTTGCACCAGATTCATTTATACAAGAAATTCCCTGCATATTGTGAATTAACTTGACCAAATTAGGTGCCACCCCCACCGTACCCGTACCCCCTAAATTGGGGTTAGGAGTCCCAAGACTGTCTTACATAGTATTTTGGACATCCGATGAGTGATTTTTGGGAAACACCCCCCTTATGTTTTTCTATCAAAGAGGGGTGGGGGTATATATTTTTGGTTCTTAGAGTCTGCGATTGGCTGATCACTTAATCAATACAGCAGGTGAGCTTGGGATACTGCCGGGTGATTTAGCCAATGCTTGAAATTGAGCCAAGAGATTAATCACTAGGGTTGAATAGCCATTATTTTCTCTGGGTATCGAGTATGTGTTGTCGTTTAGTGCTTCCATAGTCGAGAAGGTCTTCTCATCTTTGTTGCGGCTAACCACTAGCAAGGCAAAGCGATTGCTTTCATTAAACTTACTTCTTTTGGCCAACGTTTCGTCTGTAGGTGGTAATGTCAGTAAATAGGGTGGGTTATCTAATTGAGCCTCAGTGACTTGGCCTAAGAAGTCATAGATATTTTTAATGGACCGAAAGGTAAACTTAGTCTGCGGTTCTTTTGCTGCACTACCATTTAGAGACGGCTGACAAATTAAATCACTACCAAAGTCCTTGGCAAGAGCGCTCTTAAATTGATTTTGGTCTGAACACAGTTTAAATGCTGGACTTGTCTTAATAATTTGATAGGTTTTTTGCTGCGTTTTGCTCGATGCTTGGTTAGCAGGTATTACCCGCATACTATGTCCTGCTAATAGTTTGACATAGTCCATACCATAATCTTTCTCCAGTTGAGCTTGCGTCATAGGCTGACCCTCAAAGGTTTCATTGAAGGAAGACTGGACGGTTAAACCATAATTAAGCAATTGATACATTGCCTTTTGAAACTCAGAGTAATCAGCTCTTAATGGATTGTTTAGTAGTTTCTTTTGTTGTCCATCAGGGTAGGTGATGAGAATGTTATCAACCACCATGCTAAAGATCACCTCTCTAGGAATATGGTTGTTCAAAAAGTACTTAGCAGCATCAAGTCCTATTGGCGTCAAAAATGGTTTCCAAAATGCTGAGTTATCTAAGGAAGACTGACTAAAGTTAAAAGAGTTGCCCACTTGCATACTCAGAGATGGGGTTACTAAGCCCAAGGCTCCACTTAAAGGCGATGCCACATATGGCCCTGTACCGCCAAAGGTAGCTAAAGCGGTAGGAATGGTCAAAACGCTACCAGTACCCGTGATGTTGGGCATATCCAAAAAGCTCAAGGGATGGTCTAAAGATGCCCGAATGATGTTCGTAAAAATCATATCAATCTGATACTGCTCTAATACATTGGCATACTTTTTAGACATTGCTGAAAAATCAGGGGTAATTGGTGTAGTGCAGCCCGATAGCAGGAGGACCGACAAAGCGCCAATTTTCAGTAGATTTTTAGGTATTTTTCGAAAGATTGACATTCTAATTCAGCCCATGAGTAATATGTTTGTAGTATGTTATCAGTGTTGATTGTTTTGTAGGCTTTTGGCGCAGTATTGGTGCAATTTGATCCGACCTTTTCAATCTATCTATTTAGACTGCTTTGTTAATGCTATCTTGGGCCATTCCATGAAAAAACTATTTATTCTTATGTTGTTATTGCCAACTTTTGCCATGGCACAATCTGGTGCTGTTTTTAAGTTAATTGCAAATGATGGGCAAGCTGATAAAGAGATCATTAAGGATTCTGCTCAATCAAAAACATCAACCAGTACTAGCGCCCCAACTTTTAATGCACCCACTATTCCTGCCACCACAACTGATAACCCAGAAAAGTCAGTAGCAAAGAAAGAGGTGGAAGTAGCAAAGAGGGAAGTAAGTGCCGCATCTGCTGAAGTAAAGCCTTCAGTAGCAGTTCCGTTTGGGCAACGATTTATTCCTGAGGCTGCAGAACAAAAATCTCAGACTGCAAAAACAGATGCTCAGAAAGCGCAGATGAAAGCAAATGGTAATCCGTTAGATAGTGTAAGTAAGACAGTAGCAAAACCTTAAACAAGCTAATTCTTTGCAGGATCAATTATGAAAAAATTATTAATTCTCGTAGTATTTTTGTTGCCATCATTTGTATACGCTCAAAGCGCACCTACTTTTACAGCGCCGGCAATTATAGGAACCCCAAGTATTAATTCAGATACTCCTGCTTCAGCTAAGGCGGTTAAGGCAGCACGTGCTGTAAATTTCCTACTCATCTCTGATGGCTCCGCTGTGTTAAGATATTCAACTCCCGAGGAGCAACAGGAGTATGCAGCCAATAAAGCGGCAGCTAAATCTAATGCGAAGAATTATCTTGTTGTGTCTAACGGGACTGCAAAAATCGAAGCGCCTAATTTTAATGCGCCAACAAAACCTGCTGATGGAACCGCTTCTAGTATAAAAACCACAGCAAGTAAACCTGAGTATGTTGTCATTTCTGATGGTTCTGCAATAGTGCGCAATGCTACTGCTCAGGAAAAGCAGGGCTATGAAAAAGTAAAAGATACCTTATCGGCAACAGATACCAAATCAAACGCCGAATTAAAAGTGAAGTCAAAAGCGGTTAAGGCGGCACGTGCTGTAAATTATCTACTGATCTCTGATGGCTCCGCTGTGTTACGTTACAGCACCTAAAAATATTTCGGTTGGTTTGTTTGATAAATTTAAATGAGTAGGAAGAGAAAATGCCAGTCGATTCAAGTATTTCCGACTTAAACAAAGAAGTGGATGTTCCTCAAAACCCCTCTAGAAGAAATCTCCTTACATCTGGGGCTGCTGCATTAGGCGCTACATTGTTGCCAGCAGGCATGCAAAATGCAGAGGCTCAATCTCATTCTGATAAGCCTGATCCAGTTGCCCCGAATTCACCTCCTGCTGGCTACAACATTCTTTTTGTTCTTGTAGATCAAGAGCATTTTTTCCCAAAATGGCCAATGCCTGTTCCAGCTCGCGAAGCCATTAAAAAGAAAGCAATTACCTTTACTAATCACCAAGCAGCGACTATGCAATGCTCCTCAGCTCGTTCAGTGATTTACACGGGTCAGCATATTCAGCATTCAGGTATTTTTGATAACCTCAATTTTTTATGGCAGCCTGATTTATCGCCAAAGGTAAAAACAATTGGACATCGCCTTCAAGAGTTGGGCTATCACTCAGCCTATCAAGGTAAGTGGCACTTATCAGCCAATATGGATACGGTCAAGAAAGCCTATGACGCTCCGATGGATACCTATCGGAAGATCATTAAATCTTATGGCTTTGATGACTTCTTAGGCGTAGGCGATATCGTCGATCAACAGCAGGGTGGTTATACCTTCGATAAGCTAACACTTTCATCGGCGATTGGTTGGCTACGCAATGAGGGGCAAGAGCTCAGAGCAAAGAAGCAACCTTGGTATTTAGCGGTCAATATCGTGAACCCTCATGATGTGACTTACGTGAACTCGGATTTGCCCGGTAAACCTGTGCAAGGTGCCAAGCATGCAATGACTATCTTGCCTCCGCCCACAACTGAGCTTTATCAAGCGACATGGGATAACTATCCTCTACCAGAAAGTCGTCACCAGGCGCTCGATGCACCTGGTAGACCTAAAGCTCATAAACTCTATCAAGAGATTTGGGATTTGCTCATGGGTTCATGGCCTAATGAGGATCGCCGCTGGAGATTACTCCTTGACTATTACTTTAACTGTATGCGTGATAGCGATGAGAATGTTGCAGCAGTAATGCAGGGCTTAAAAGACAGCGGCATGGAAGATAACACTATTGTGATCTTTACGGCTGACCATGGTGAGTTGGGCGGATCACATCAAATGCGGGGCAAAGGAACCACTGCCTACAAGGAGCAGAACCATATTCCGCTGATGATTATTCATCCAGCATATCCTGGCGGTAAAGAGTGTCAGGCAATCACTTCGCAATTAGACCTGGCTACTACGATATTGGCGATGACAGGTAAGGATCCAAAAACTGTTGCAAAAGCAGCGGAAGGC
>Ga0364893_10136_pt2 | contig 44678 bp, 33 predicted proteins | sample ExccelJu500001D3_FD_206943 | JGI IMG/M metagenome (GOLD analysis project Ga0364893, IMG submission 206943) | Enriched cells from Trout Bog Lake Hypolimnion, Wisconsin, USA - BchlTB.July16.5000.01.D3 | ecosystem: Environmental > Aquatic > Freshwater > Lake > Hypolimnion/Profundal zone | place: USA...
GATCCTCCGTTCCCTTTGGCGTACCGGCCATTTCAAGGTGGAAGTCTATCCTTCACAATCCGTGCTCCAGAGCTCGTTCACGCTCAACGCGAGCGGCCCCAACCGAAACACCGAGTCGGAGGCCGGCCTCGGCTGGACCACCTGGAGCACGAGGTGCTCGCGAAAACAAACCACCAAACCAACCGGAATCAGAAGGGCGAGGGCGAGCAGCCAACGCCAATGGGCCAGCAACCCCCCACGACCGCCGCGCGCGTAGCTCATGCTGAAGCCGATCCATGGTCCCGGCAAGGCTGCCAGGGCGACGAGACTCCACTCCTGCCAAGAACGCTTCTGTTCCGGCATCACCGCGTCAGCCGCCAGACCGGTACAGAGGCACTCCAGGGCCAAGAGGGACATGCCGGCCAGAAACAACCCGTAGGGGACGGACCGACGCTCAGACGCGGCGAGTGCCAAAGTGACCACCACCGCACAGGAAGCGCCGAGGAAGGAAAGGACAACTGCGATCTCCATTTGAAACCGGTGTTAGAGGAAACGCGACGACTCGCAACGTTGGGGCAAGCCCAACGAAGAACCCAAGACGAGCATCCTGCCCCTCGAGTCCCTCTCCGCCGAGCGGGAACGGCCGGCGACGGAAAGGAAAAGAGCAGGCTGGGGGCCAGCCTGATCCCGGTGCGATCGGATTTCAAACCAGAATGTCTGCGTCACAGCTTGACCTGGCATCGAACCGAGCCGAACCCGAGCATGTCCGCGCCGAGGAGCAAACCGACCGTTACCGTAATCGATGTCTTCTTCATCTCACGCCTCTAGGGGAAACTATCCCTACGCTATTGGCAGAGGATAAGCGTTTTTCGTGCCAGCCATTGAATAACGGCTTATGGACTCGTGCAACTGGATTATTCCCAGATGGTTATGAAGTGTTCGGCCCCCTGGACGGGCTCGAGAATGCCTGAGGGTTATGTAAAGTCTGTCGACACTGTAAAACAGAGCGACGATCTTCGAACCGCAAACCAAGAAGAGGAAGGAGCGAGGAGAGCGAAGGAAGGAACAGGACGACCTACCCCGAGATCCGGCGGCGAACCCTACCGAAGATGAGCACGCCTATGCCGAGCAGAACTGTGGTCGTTCCGCCCTCGGAAACGGGAATCGCTGGGGCCCCCCCGCTTGGAGGAGGCGGGGATTGGCCCATCACAACAACGGGGTAATGTGTGCCACCCGGACCATCACCACACCCGAGATAGGGCGACTCCCACCAACGCCAGTACAGATTCGCCCGAGGAGCCCCAGGCAAAGCGACGATGTTCCCCAGCGTATAGAGTCGCCCCTCCGCCCGGACCATGTCGGCTGACTTGCCTCCGAATGAATTCCAAGCAATTCCTGGGGCTACGTCCGGACCACCCATTGGCGCGGCCGCAACGGCCAGTGCCGCTGCTCCCATGAAAACGAGGTGGAGGAGGATCTTCTTCATCGGTTTGTCCTTGTTTGGGGCTAAGGCGAAAACCAAGCCAGTTTCAGGCTCAGCCTGAAGTTCGGGAACTCCATTCGACACCCGTAACTGTTCAGGTCGCTTTCACAGACGTCGTCCGCAGGGACGCGGATGAAGGCATCTGGTGGTCCGAAAGGCAAGAGCCTCGCGGATGAGGGCACCCGCGCTGCTATGAGCAACCTGAACCGTTACCGGCACACAAAACGGAACATCACAGAGGCGCGAGGGCGACTTCTTCGCTTGCCCGCGAACCCAACGGAGGCCGGCCATGCCCGTGCCGAGGAGCAATACGGTCATTCCCCCGTCCGAGACACCGGCCAGGAAGCTCTATTTCAGATCCGTGAGCGCCTTGCGGGCCTCGGTGGCGAGATTGGCCGGGATATTGAGCGCCAGGGCGCGCTGGAGGGACTGCTTGCTTTGGGCGGTCTGCTTGAGCCGATACTGCGCCATCCCGAGATAACCGAGGGCTTCTCCATCGCTCTCCGCTTTACGGGCGCTCTCGGAAAGCAATTGGGCGGAGCGCGAATAATCGCCCTGGCGATAGGCCAGGATGCCCAGAGCCCGGGCCAGGCGCGCGTCGGCTGGGAAGGACTCGCGAGCCTTGACCGCCAAGGGGTAAGCCTTCGCGTCATCCCCGAGGTGCTCAGCATACAAAAGGGCGAGGTTCCTGGTGGCGGGGGCAAACAACGGGTATCGAGCCAGGATACGGTCATACAGGGGCGCTGCTTCTTTGAACTTCCCGTGCTGTTCGTTGATGAGAGCGGAGAGGAACAGGGCCGGAACATAGGCGGGCTCGGCCACCAAGGTCTTTTCGAGGTCGGCGATAGTCTGTTCGGGCGGAGTGGCATTATCCGAGGCGGCGACCATCGCCAGAAAGCGTTTGGCCTCGGAGGCGCCGGTGAAGGTCGGGGCCAGGGCGGGGGTTTGCATGGCGGCCTTGGCCTCGGTGACCCGTCCGAGGCTGTAATACGCCCAGGCGAGATCATAGAGAACGACGGGATCTTTGGGGAGTTTGCGGGCCGTCTCCTCCAGCAGACTGGCCGCCCACTTATGGTCGCCGGTTTGATAGACCAACCGGCCCAAGAGATGCGACGTCCGCGCGTCCTCCGGCGCAAGGCGGTGCGCCTCCTTTGCCAACTCGATAGCCTTGCGAGGATCATTGAGGTGGTTGGCGTAGAGATCCGCCAAGCGCGCCATGCCGGAGACGTTCCTTGGGTTGGTCTTGAGGGCCGTCTCGTAAATGCCCGCCGCCTGGTCAAAGACCCCGTCCCGCTCCAATAGGGCGGCCAATCGCCCAGCGGCCACCGGGTCATTGGGGCTTTCGCTCAGTCGCTTGCGCAGTTCCGCACTTTGGGCGGGGTTAGCGGTCTTGACGTCAAACGACAGGATGGCGAGGCGCCGGCCGGCTTCTGCCTTGCCGGGGAAGTCCTTGTTCCCCTGAACGGCAGCCTGGAAGGCCACGCGGGCGGGATCTTCCTCGCCGAGCATGTAGTGGGCCATGCCGAGGTGAAACTGGACCTCCGGATCGGCAGCGAGCTTGGCGGCGCCTTCCTGGATCAGGGCCAGCGCGCGGCCATAGTCGCCGCGCTGGTAGAGAGCCCACCCGAAGGTGTCGGCCACGGCAGGCTCGTTGGGCAACAACTGGCGCGCCTTCTCGGCCAAGGTGTAGGCCTTGTCCGGTTGGTGCAGCGGCTCGGAATACAGGTAGGCCAGGTTGTTCAGGGCGGGAGTGTAATTAGGATTGAGGGCGAGCAGCTTTTCGTAGGCATCCCGCGCGGCCGGAAACTCCTTGAGCGCTTCGTGGATGACGCCGATTTGCATCAGGGCGGCGAGGTCGTTGGTCTTGGCCAGCAGGCCGTTGAGCCGGTCGAGCGCCAGTTGCTGCTGGTTGGAGGCGACATAGAGTTGTGCCAGGAGCAGGGTGGGGGCGCGTTGCGTGGGGTCAAGTTCGAGGGCCTTGAGGAGGTCCTGCTCGGCTCGCTCGACGTGTGGCATGGCGGCGGGCACATCGGCAAAGCGCAACGCGGGCGCGGCGGAACCACCCTGTTTGGCCTTGGCGAGATTCACCAACTCCGTAGCCTGGGCCACCTCGATGCCGGCGTTAAGCATCCAGGGTTCGGCCGCCTTCGGGGCCTTGGCCATCTGCTGCTTCACCCGCTCAGCCGCGCGCGCGAACTGCTTCTCGGTGACATCCAGATTCACCATCTGTTCGAAGGCGGGGAGATACTCGGGAGAAAGTTCCAGGGCTTTTTCGAAGGCCTGGCGGGCATCGGCGGTCCGGCCTTGGCGCTCCAACAGCATGCCCAGCAGGAGGGGGACCTGAGGTTCCTTGGGAAAGGCCTTCATCATCTGGCGGTAAACCGCCGCCGCGTCCTCCGGGTGATTCTGGGCGAGATAGGCGTTGGCGAGCAGCGTATAGGCGCGGGGAATCTGGGACGACTGTTTCAACAGTTTTGTCAACGAGATCACCGCTGGGCCCGAGTTGCCCTGGCGGAGGTTGAGTTCAGCCTGCAGGAGAATGGCATCAACATAGTTGGAATTGATGAGCAACGCGCGGTTGAGCTTGGCGCCCGCCTTGACTGGCTCCTTGTTTACGAGGTGCGCCACCGCGAGGCGGTACTGGACCTGGGGATCACGGTCGTAGATCTTGGCGAGGCGTTCATAGTGGGAGATGGCGTTGGTGGTGTCACCTTTCTCCAGTGACAGGTTCCCGCGCAGCATGAGCGCCTCATAGTTCATCGGGTCGCGGGCGAGGATGGTGGTTACCAGGCCGACACACTCCTCGGTCTTGGCATTGGCAGACGCCAGTTGTGCAAGGACCACCCAGGCGGGCACGTAATCCGGCGCCTTGCGGGTAGTTTCTTCGAGCAGGCGTTTCCCCTCCTCCGCCGCGCCACTCACGACCTTCATCTCCGCGTACCTCAACCGGAGCGGCGACCGAAGCGGCGCCAGCTCGACGGCCCGTTTCAGGGTGGGTTCGGCTTGGGCCAGGTTGGTCCGCGCCAGGTACAGGCTTCCCAGCGCCATGAGGGCTTCGCTGGACTTAGCGTCGGCCGCCACGGCGGCCTTGAATTCCACCTCGGCCCGGGTCAAGTCCTGCTGGAGGACGGCCAGGATCCCCAGGACCAGGTGAGAGCTGGCCCGGTTGCGGGCGGCGGCGGGGAGTTGTTCAATCCGTTGGGTGATCTCCCGGACCTGATTGGTGGTGGCCACGCGGGCCAGCAACAACAGGGCTTCTTCGTTTTGCGGCTGTTTCTGGAGCACTTGAAGCGCCGCCTCGCGAGCCTGCTGGGGTTGGTGAGTGGAGAGGTAGAGCAGGCCCAGCTTGACGCGCACATCCAGGTTCGCTGGTTCGAGCTCGGCGGCCTTCTGCAAGTAACCCAGGGCTTGCGGCAGACGTCCCTCGGCGTAGTAAACAAAACCCAACTGGCGGATGGCCACCGGGTTCTGGCCGACCGACTTGAGCACGGACAAATATTCAATCTCCGCTTTGTCATATCGCTCGGCCTGGAAGTCGCGGTCAGCGCGCGCCAGGTAGCGGCTGACCTTGGCTTGCTTGGAACAACCGGAAAGGCCGAGAAGGACGATCAACAACCAGGGTGCCAAGTACTTGGCCTGAATGGGTCTCCTGCCAAAGACCAGGCCGCGATCCGGGGAGGGTGCTGAAGACGATAAGTGCATAGGCTTGATTCGTTGCTGGATGGTTATTCGGTGGCGCTGTGCTGTCGCGCTCTTGGCGGCCTCTCGGACCGGCGGAGCATCCACAACAGCAGGAAGAAGGGGATCAGCGATAAGGCGAAAAAGAGCGGGCCCCCATGATGGTGAATCGGAGAATTGATCATGTCCGGACTGACATGGACGCAAAGCTGGCCTAGGGTGACAATGCGCACGCCATTCCGAAGCAGTGCCAGCGGGATCACCGCCAGAGTCAGCGCTCCCCGGCGCCAAACCGACTTCAGGAAGAGATGCCCCGCCAGCAGGCTGGTGATGAACAGCACCAGGCTGGAGTGAATGCCGCTGCATTGCGGGGCAACTTCGAGCGAAAACCCGGGCAGATGGAACTCCATGCCATCCCGTAACATCGGCATCCCGGACAGCCGGAAGAGCAGATCCGCGGCGTCCGCCGAGCCGTGCTGGAAGAACGTCTCGATGCCTTGTCGGAGGGCCGTGGGAAACGGGATGGTGAAAACCAGGAAGGCGGCCGGGAAGGCCAACTGGCGGAGCGTACGGGTACCCAGGAAAGCGAAACCGACGGCGGCGAGCAGGCAGAGGAAGGAGAGCACCATGAGCGCCAGGTAGTCCTCCCTGGTCGGCCGCCAGCCCGAGTGAACGGCTGACCAGTACCCCGCCAATACTCCGAGCCCCGCAACCAGCGGTAGAACCGCCGACCATCGCGCGGGAGTGGAGTTCAGCACCAGGTCACGGCAACTCGTCCGGATGAGATAGGCGCTGATAAATGGGATCAGTAGCACATGAGAATAGAGATCATGGTGAAGGGCAAACCTAACGAGGTCGTACAGCGGCCTGGCAAAGGCTGCCGCCAGAACCACCGTCAAAACCACAAAGCCTGTAACCCGACGACGAGTCGCGGGGTCCACCACCCTCCCCGAAATGGCCGGCGGCGGCAGGGTCGCCCCGATCCGGTCGGCCGAGGCTGGAGCCGATTTAAGTTCCTCCATCATAGTCCTCATCAAAAACGGTAACTGATCTCCAACCCGACCTGGGTACTCGAATAGGTATAGCCCTGGAAGCTCGATGACTGTTGGCTGGCCTGGTAGAAGAGGGCGGTGGCGCCACGGTTCCGGAACGGCGCGCTCAGCCGGACGGACCAGGTGGCGCCTTTGTCCTCGCGACTCGTGCTGGCCGCGGACGTGGTCGCCTCGTAGCTCGTGACCCGGTACCCGCCGGTGAGATCCAGGGAGAGTTTTCCCAGCAACCGCTGGTGCAAGTGAGCGGTAATACTGGTGGAGGTGGTCATCTGGCTCTGGAAATAGGCGGGGCTGATGGTGCGGTTGGCGTCCAGCGAAACCGCGGTCACGTCGAAGGGCTGATACATCAAGGATACACCGAAGATCGGAGTGATCGCACTGGGCTGGTTGCCATCGAGAAACTGCCGGTCCTCCCCTCCCCCGCTCGCCACGAGGGCCAGCTTGTCGGTGGCCTTCCAGGTGACCCGCCCCTGTAGTTGTTCGGAGGCGACTGCCGATTGGCTACCCAACTCGATGTAGCCTCCTCCCAGACCGAGGGCGAGACCGAGCCGGGGCCACACCTGGTAGTTCAGCCAATCCAGGCTGGACCAATCGCGAGAATCCTGGAGGTTCGAGGCGGTGAGGTTTTGCGTCAGAAACCGGAAGTTCTGGTTCAGGCCCAACTCCAGCGAGAGCTTTTGATTGAACTGGTAGCCGAGGTTGAGAGCCGTGGCATAGGTCTCCGTGCTGGTCTGGGTCCCGGTTTCGACCATCGGTTGATCGGTCGAATCGTAGCTTTGAGACAAACCGAGCGTCCAGTCCTGGTAGGTCGTTCCACCCTTGAGCGATACGGATTGATCCATCACGTCCCGGAACAGGCTGCTGGAGTAGAGGTGGAAGGACGGCGTGTAATCCAAGACCCAGTGCGGGCCTAACTCGAAGACCAATCCTGGATAGATTTCGTTGATGGCGGTAGTCGTGTTCACACCGGGACGGGAGGGAATACCGTCCCCGTAGAGGAATCGGTAGGTCAGGTTGGGACGGAAATTGACCGGACCCAATTGCAACAGCGGCTCCGGTGGCGGGGTCGCGGTGCCCCCCAGCAAATCTCCAGCGTGGAGTTGGCCGGTCCGCGTGGCTGCCAAGGTGGGATCAGCCACTTGAAAATCCATCGGCGGCGGCGCCACAACCCCCTGGGCCACAGCCCCGGCCACAAAGACGAAGGAACCGAGGGCCGTGCAACCGTAGCCGATGGTAGGGGATAGCTTTAAGGGCATAACGTTAGTGAGTAACGGGCAGTGCGGTGCGAGGCGAGCGGAGATTCGGATTTGCCGGCGCGAACGAACACAAGCCCAGGTAACGGTTCAGGTTGCTCATAGGAACGCGGATGCCCTCATCCGCGAGACTCTTGCCTTTCAGCCCACCCGGATGCCTCATCCACGACCCGGCGGACGACGTCTGTGAAAACGGCCTGAACAGTTACAAACCAAACAGGCCACCCGGGCAAACGGCCCGGGCTCCCCAGCACGCTCCACAGAAGGTCCCATTGCCGGAAGTCTGAGTGCTGCTCCTTAGCTTTGCTTATCTCAGAGGTGGACGAACCGGTCTGCTACCGGGTTCCCCGCCCGACCAAGCGGAAGCAGCACGGGATCAGAATGGCTCGCTGGGGGTGACGCAGGTCGCCACTCTTTAAGCGCCGCAGCCAGCGCCTCCTTCACAGGCCGGATCTTGATGCCCAGGCTCAAGAGTTTTGAGACGTCGAGGATGCAACTCGACCTCGGGGCCAAGGCACCCTGAGTATAGAATTCTTCCTCATCGGCCCAATACTCGAAATGGCGGTCCAGCTTGAGGAACCGTTGGATCATCTCCACCACCTCTCGGGTCGTGACCGCTCCCGGGTTGGTGACATTGTAGATCCCGAACGGAGCGTGTTGTTCCCAAAGGTCCAGGCACGCCCTCACGCAGTCATCGACATGCGAGAGCGAGGTCACATGGTCATAGATCCTCGCGTAACTTTGGAGCTTGGAGAGCAGGTTGCACGGCTCATCAACCTCACCAAAAGGAATCCGAGGACGCCAAATATAGCCGGCACCGAGGGACTGCAGCGACTCCTCCGCGAGCGCCTTGGTCCCCGCGTAGAAACCACAGGGTCCTTTCTGGAAGGTGAAATTCGGCGGATCAAGTTCTGTGAAGCCCAAGAACCGCTCGGGATGAGTGTCATAAAGCTCCCGGATTTCCGGTTGGTTGAGATCCCTCACGATGCGCACGCGGCCGGCTTCGATCACGCGCGCGCCGGAATAGATGCCGCCCGACGATACGTGCGCCCAAGGCGTGTTCGTCGCCAGGCAGACCCGTGCCACGATTTGCGGCAGAATGGTATTGGCTTGGAACGTGCGCGTGGGCTCGTGTTCACACTCGTCCACATTGGGCCTTCCGGAATAACCGGCGGCGTTGATGACAAGCTGAGGGGTGGTTTTCCGCACGTATTGGAGCAGCAAGCTCATCTGCCCATAGTCGAAGGCGCGGCGGACCAAGGGAATGAACACATACCCGCGCCTTCGCAACTCGCGGGCGAATGCTCGACCCAGGTATCCCGACGCACCTAAGAGAAGAATCATGACAAACAACCGTCCGCAGGGCAGAGCAGCATCAAACGTGCCGGATGAGAATCTCATTCGCCACTAAAATCCCAACCAATTATGCCACAATTACTTGCACTCGACCGGATCCCCTGGGCCCCCTGCCTCGCTGAACGCCGCACTGTAAGCTTCTCCGGCACTCCCCGGGGCGGTTCGTCCGTAACTTGCTGGCTTCAGATGACTTAGAACATATGTCGGTGCTGTTCTCAAACCCGACAGGTGTCGACTCGGGGGAAGTTAACCTCAAACACGGCCGCTAATTGACTTTGTGGTCCTCGGGGCCGGGCTCGAACAGCACGCGCGCATAAAGATACGCGAGGCCTTCGCACAGTGTCTCGGTAAAGCCATCAGCGTTGGCCCACCACTCACTGGAGTCGTACGTCTCATCGGGGTGGGCAATAATGCCGACCCGGATACTGGCCCCGATCGCTTTCCGAAAGAGCAAGCGGCTGCGGCGGGCATGGGCACCGAACGAATAGACGTTCACGCCATGGACCGTGTTGCTCGCGCCCTGCAGCCAATGCTTGACCGCGAGACCGGAAGAATAAGTGCGGTCCCGCACCGCTCCGCGGTCCGGCGGGGCGGCTACGATCCGGTTGGTGTCGAAACCCATGGCGACCAGCGTGGCCACGGTGATCTCCGCCCAGGTTTTGTAACGCTCAACGCTCCACCATTCCGACGCCTCGCCGCCCGAAGCGACCAGGAGGCGATAACCGCCCCGCTGGAACTCGGCCATCACGCCCGGCATGGCGTAATCCGGAATCCAGCCCTCCACCACCAGCACCTCGGCGGCGACGGGCTCAGTGACTGCCAGAAATCGTCCCATCGACCGCAAGACCAGCACGGAGCCGCCGAAGAGAGAGAGAACGAGGACAATCCAACACCGTCGGGTTGGCACCCAGCACGCCTTCCGCACGAACCACGGGTGGCGGACACCCTCGTCCGGCACCGGTTCGTCCCCATCCCCGGGCTCCCACCTGCCCTTCTCCCTGGCCCCCGCCAAGACCCCTCGGAGGGTGGTCACTACTGCCCACCCCCAGCCAACGCTCAAACCAGCCACCAATAACGCGCCGGTCGATCCGTGCGTGAGATGATGGAGCGCGCCCATCGGCACGACCAACCCCGCCAGCAGCAGAACGTTAGCCACATCGCGCCGTACCGGTCGCCAAACCGCGCCGGTCGAAGATCGAACCATCCACTTCTCATAAGTCAGGAGCAGCCAGGCGACCCCCGCAAAAGACAACCCGTACCACAAGCAGTGACAGATCCGGACCTCATGCCCGGCTACCGAGCCGATAGCGAGTTGCAGCACATCGAAGAACACCGCCGCCTCACCCCGTTGGTTGGTAAACGAGTCCAAAAGCAGGTGAGTCCATGCCCCCACCAACAGAGAGAATAGGACGCCGCCGGGAGATCCAAGGCGCAGCCCGCAGAGGGGCCAAAGGACGGCTTGCGAGGAGTAAGGGAGCCGGCGAACCAGCCACACCCGTGAGCGAACGAATAAATGCAGGACCAGCAACCCCACCGGCAGACAGAACACGAAGCTCCCGAGAAACCCGTGCGCCAACTTGTCCAACTCCAGCCACCGAAAGGCGTAGCCCAGATCGGGGCAGAGGCTCCCCGCGACGAGGGCGGGAAAGCTGAGCAACCGCGGGCAAAACCGCCTCAACGGCAGCACGGCGGCGGGATGGGCAAAGGGGAAGGGCATGGGGCGTAGGGGCGGATCTTTGGAGTGCTTGAAACCCAGAGTCGGCTACAACAAACTGAAGTCTCGCGTCCAGGCATCCTTCCCTTGCTGACTCAGTCATCCCCCGGAGTGCGCCTTACAGGTATTGCAAGACTGCCTAATAAAACGTTACGGAAAGTGACTTATTTTACACTTAGCCTCTTATCTACCAATACAATAGAGATGCTTTTGCGTTCGAATGTAGAATCTACCATCTACCGGAGCAAAGGACGCTACTACCCGATCGTTAAGTTCGTTTACCGCCACAATCTCGGCTGACCGATCGCACCTCAGCACAGTCGACCTGCCCTCTGTGTTGCAAACACACACGTAGTTGCCGGCAATGATCGGGGAACAATAGTGCGTGCCCTTCAATTGCCGCTTCCAGACAATTGTGCCGGTATCGGCGTCAACACACCACAGCAAGCCTTGGTCGCTAATCGCGAAAAGAAGCCCATTCGCCACGACGGGTGAAACGCAATTCAGCCCCGGGCAGCGGGCCTTCCAGAGCAACGGGTCCTGGGATGAGCCCAAGCGCGAGAGTTTCACGGCGACAATCCATCCCTGAAATGGCAAATAGAGCGTCGCCTCATCCGCGATTGCGGAGGCGACTAAGTCAGCGCCACTTCCTGCCCCGGGAACCCTGTAGCTCCACACTTCGTTGCCAGTGCGCGGCTCGTATGCCGTCACGTCCTCGCCCCCCCAAACCACAACTACCTTCGTGCCGCCGATGCTTAGAACAGTCGGGGTCCGATTGTTCCCGCCAAGATTGTTCTGGATTTTGGGACGAGGCTTCCTCCAAAGCACCTTCCCATTTTCACAGTCCACCGCGGCGATAGAGCCTGCCAGCGTAGCACCCGGGCCGCTCGTCGAGGGTTCGCTATCGATAACAATTCGCCCCTCGCAGAGCACCGGAGAGGTTGCCACCCCATAATCAGATTTGAACGGAAGCTCCGTGCAGGTCCAAAGCCTCCTGCCCGTCGCGTCCAGGCAAACCAAGCCTTGCGATCCGAAATAGGCGCAGATACGATTGCTCCATATGACGGGCGTTGGGGTGGCCCGGGAATTCAACCGGCTAAATTCGGCAGGGGCCTGTGCGCAAGAGGCTACCCACGACACACGGCCGTGATCGCGATCCACCGCGACGACACTCAGATTCCTCGCTGTGCCTTGCCGTGGCTGAAACACTCCGCTCCAATGGGCCAAGGATAAGATCCCCAGAGACAGCGCAGTCCCCCGGAATAGGCTCAACCCAAGCCCCGGAGCCCACGGCTGCTTAGAACTCCGCACAGAACCGTAAGCCATCACGCACACCCAGCAGGCCAAGCAAGCGCAGACACCCGGCCAGCCGAGAATACCCTCCCAGGTAGGTTGCCGAGTAAGCAGAATATGCCGCAGGTAACGCACATGCCCAAGCGCATACTCAAACGACACCGCCAGTGCGATCGGAGCGCCGACAAGGCAGGAGAGCATGATAATCCTCTCCAACAATGCAGAACTATTACGCCGCCTCCGCAAGGCGACCGCGACCAGGATGAGACACAACGCCACCGCCAAAGGCCAAGAGGGGACGACGGGTGTGTAACTATCGAAAGTGAGATTTGCCAAACCTTGCGTCCTGGCGAACATTCTAATTACTACGCCACACGCAACGCTCGCCAGCAGGGCGGCAAGAATTCTCGAACCCCTCCCCAGCCAACGGGAACCATACCCATCGATCACCCCGACCGCCCCGCCACTTAGGGCAACCTGGCTTGCTGACCTCTTTCCATTCGCCCATGCCCATCCAAAATGCACCACGCTCACGGCCAATGAGCCCAGAGCTGCCGCGACCATCAAAGGCATCCTCCACGGCTGAAGGGCAGCTCTGGCTCTCCCGGCGACCACGACTACGATTAAACCTAGCCCCGCACTCATAAAGATGCCGCCCACGCTGAGATTAGATAGCCGAGTTCTTACTCCAAACCCCGGGACCATACTACAGACGAAGCAACCGGCGCTGAACACGCAACTCAGCGCCAGTCGAGACTCCCTCGAAAACGCCTCGAAATGCGCAACGCTTTCACCAAAAAGAACACACCCCGCCGTGATGCCGAGCAGTGCGCAAAAGCCGCCTAGCGACCACGTGCGGACCAGCGCACGCCACTGCATCGCCTCACGCGACGCAAATCCAATTGCGACATACAGCCCCAAACCTATTGCCACAAGAACTAAAAGGTATTCGGCCATTCGCAGGATCGGTCCTGACACCGGCGAGTCGCCGTCTTTGGTAACCGCTGTTAGATAGACCGAATCCGCGGACACAACGGGCGATGAAAAGCCCTCACCGGGCAAAATTGTTTTCCAGACACGATTCGATTCCCCATTCCAACAGACCGGGTTGACGGGCGACTGCGCGTGCCCTTCGAATTCACCACCCCTCCAGCCCGGCCATGTGCCTGACCCAAAAGCTGCCGAGCCGGCCCACAGCAACCCAATGCTCAAATACGTACACAATGTCAGGTTCCACACGGACGTACGCCCTCCGGCAGCAAGCTTTGCCGCAATAACTGAACAAGATGGGATTCGCATCATAACACGCTTCGCCAGTTGATAAATTGCATACTTGAACACCAATTGCATTCCTTCCAACAGACACATTGGTGGCACCTGGCATCTAGGAAGCTTTCGATTTCTCCTCGCTGCTCAGACCTGCGACGAACGCTGTGAATTCAGTTCCACGCGAACAGAGAAGGCTCCAAGTGTCGTTGCCTTGCCAATACAACTGGTCCCAAAAAGGGGCGATTGCCGCGTACTGCCATGATAGTTCTGAGCCGCTAGGAATGATCGGCACGCTGTTGATCCAGCGAACCCCGAAGCGGCATTGCGCACAACCATTTAGGGTCAGATCGATTTCCAAGGCAAAAACGATAAGGAGTCTAATAATAATATTTGTTGGTTAGCCTGATCCGTAAAGTGGTGCGCAGCCCGGCGCACCTTCCCTGCATGAGCCTTTGAAGGGTTGGAGCCAGCCGGTTTAAACGTCCCCTAAACAGCAACTGGTACAAATCCATCCAAGACCTGTAAGCGTGCTTCAAGCCCACAACCAAGTGTGCGTTATAGCCAAGAAATTGCTCGGAAGTGATTGGCATTGAATTAAAAACGCCGCTTCGGATCGCACTATCGAACGCTTGTTTGCCCGCCTCGGTTCGAAGCATGATGGCCGATCTTCCTTTTCTTTCTGTCTTCATCATTTCTGTGCTCCAAGGATCCGAAATAGTGATGTCCGCAAGGCGAGACCAATGGTCAGGACAGTTGTAGCAGCGCAAGTAGTGATCACGCCCAACGACATGAGCGGCCAAACCGCCGATATAGGGTCGGTCCATCAATAGCACATCCTGGTCCCCGAATACCATAAAGCGCCCAGGCCAACCGTTGCCTCGATAAGAGATTCGCCGCACATCCGCTACGTTGACTCCTCCATCACCTTCGATGTACGCTCTGGTCGCCAGGCGCGAGGCCATCCCCCCACAAACAAGGCCCAGGCAAAGAACTACGCGCTTTTCCAGTTTAGTAAATCTGTCCTGCAAACTTCTGAGTCCGTCGATCATGCACGGTGTGCCTACAAATACATACCTACCTGGTTTTTCAATGACTTCGCGGAGAGATGTACAGTTCGAGACTGGTGCGTATTTCGATCCCCTGGCTGACAATAATGTTTCTCTGTCACGCGCAATAAATGAATCGGCTACCAATGGGTTATTTCCTTGACACCGACAGACAATAGCACCATCAATTCTCTCGGTCTCCATTAGGTGGAGGAGCAGGCCGGTTATAAACCCTCCAGATGCCGAATCGAACCTTACCGAATCGTCGGTGGAATGCACCAGATGACATTCTCCTTGCCGCTCGTTCGGGGTGGTCGCTGCCACAGGAGCGTCTCCGTCAACGAGATAAGCGCTAGGGCACACCTTGATACATTTAGAGCAACCAAAGCAAGTGCTATCCTGAACCGCTGGATAGTTGTAACGGAGGCCATACGTAAAACGAATACTTTTGTGGGGACAGGCCACGACGCACGCTCCGCAACCGCAGCACGCCTTTTTTTCAAGAATGCGCGCAACTGAATACTTCTCAACAGCCTGTGGCCGCACCCGGCGTCGTGGTGTTTTTAGCATCCCAGTAGTCCTCTTTAGAGCAGTTTTAGGTACTTGCTAGATTTTAAGTTAATCGATGCGCATGAATTGCCGCAATAAAAACAAACTCGCTTATAGAGACTCGAGGCCATTGAGCGCTCGAGCTAAGACCGCGATTTGCTGGATGCAGGCTGGCGTTACAAAGCAATCCAAATGTTCCGCTAATTTATCGATGGGATGATTCCACCATGCTGTCGCTGATAAAAGCCGCTGCGTGTTGGCATCGAACCGTTGGCCAACGATCTTCGCCGGATTCCCCGCCACGATCGAGAAAGCCAGGACGTCCCTCGTGACGATGGACCCCGCCCCAATTATCGCTCCATCCCCAATAGATCGGCATTTTGAGAGAATGAGCGAATTCGCTCCAATCCAAACATCATGGCCTACGATGAGCGGATTGTCCTCAACGCAGTTCAGCGTTTCGAGTTTGACGAGCCCACACGATCGGTTATAGAAAAGCGGGTGCGAACTGATCCGCTCTTTTGGATGGTTTCGCCTAAACACCTTGATGTCCGCCCCAAGCGAGCAATAACGCCCGATACACGTCCCTCTCGGGAGGGCTCCCGGGGTGAGGCACGGCCCGTAGCTATAAAGGCCGACCTGAACGCCGTGTACTTCGCGTAGTATATCCCGCAGCGTTTGTGAGAACATCTCGCCACCTTCCAAACTCTTCGCCGCCCTCGCAATGACCGGGCGGAGAATTGAAAATCGATACAACGGGCGCAGTTTTCGTGCACGATGAGATCGCCCGGCCAGAAGCCGAAGGCGCTGAACAGCTGCTGGGGAAGTGACGCCAATGATTTGCTCGTTCGTCGGAGCGCCTTCACGCGCCTGTTCCACACTACCTCCGGCAGGGATCACCCGTGATAGAGATTGAGGCCAGTTCATCTGAGTGTTTCCTTTACACGCGGGAGTTGCAAGACCACCCTTGCCAGGGCTCTGGCGATGCCAATGAGCTGGTTTCTGCACTCAGAGAAGGCCAGCACGCCGACGAAGCCCGCAAACAGGCCACCGCACAGGGCGACCAGCAACAACTTGCACGGGGGAAGGATACGCACACCGGACACCGCAACGGCTCCAGAAAGCGTCAGGATCAGGCCAACAATAGCGGCACACTTTAGACCCGAAACCCATGGGACCGGCGCTCGACGATGCAGCAACCAGAACGCGGCAACTAGGGCGGTCGCTTCCCCCGCCGCCCCGGCGGCGGCCACCTTCCACAATGATTGGCCGCTTGTTGCCATAACCAGAGCGAGCACGATTCTCAAACACCGGAGCAGGTTGCAGTACATCATGGTTTTGGTGTCCGCCTTGGCCATGGCCGCCAGGACCGGTACCACGCTGAGCATTCGCAGAGTGTTGGCGGCTGCCAGCCAGGCCAATATGTAACCTGCGCCGGAGTACTTCCTTCCAAACACGGTTACCATCCACGCGTCCCCGCCCACTACCAGCACGGCGGCATAAACGGCACAGAAGGCCCCGGTCCCATGCATGGCGATGAGGTAGTACCGAGCGAAGGCGTTGGGATTGTCTTGATGTCGTGCAAAAACGGGGAGCATCACGGCAGAAAACACATGGGCAAATATGATACCTGGGGCGAGCGTCAACGAGGCGGCGGCTGAATAGGCCCCCAAGTCGCTCAATGAGTAGAAGCCGGCTACCAGCATCTGATCACCCTGCTGGATTCCGAACATCAGAAAACTGTTGGCCATAAGCGGCCAGGAGAATGCGACAATTCTCTTGCCGCACTCCCGATCAACTCGCCAACGGTAGGGATTCTCCGCCAGCCAATGCGACCCCACACAACTCATCAATGACTTAACCAACATCAAAACGATGATCGCCCGGTAATCCTTCAGCCAGAGGGCAATTGGCCAGGCAGCCCCCGTGATCGCGAGCTGGGGACCAACGTCAACCACCGTTTGGGGCCAGAAACGAAGCTGCCGCCCGAACCGACTCACGTCCAAATGCTCGAGCCCCTTGAGCAGGGGCACTAACGCCAGGCACTGGATCACCCAAGGTTGCGTACTTTGCCCGAACAAGCTTGCCAGAGGCTTGGCTGCCAACAGCAGGAGACACGCTCCGCCAAAGGCCGCAGCACACTGCACAGCGTGCGCCACGGCAATGAATTCCGGCTGGTCACCCTCCTTGTCTTGGACCACCAACCTTCCCAGCGCAGCCTTGCCGGCAAACTCGAACATGGAAATTGCCATGCCACAAGCGGCGGCCACACCGAAATCCGATTTCGTCAGCAGTCGCGCTAAAACCATGTTGCGCAGGAACGAGGCACCATATCCAAGACCCTGACCCACGCTAAGAATCAACGACCCTTTAAGCAGTTTTGACTTTAATCCCATTGCAGAGCGCCCAAAATCTCCGAGCGATTTCAGCTCCTACCGGACTGAATGTCTAGAGGGACCGTCGGCCAGGCGTCCCCTGGTGCGCCGCTTTGCTTGGCTGGAGCAAGTCCCAGATCTCCGAGATTATGTTCCTAACGGATCTTTGAACGTCGGGCATTGTGGCAAGAAGGCTGTCGCGAATCCCCTTTCTGCCCCGGTACACCTCGCTTACGACCTTCATCACCTGTCCTGTCTCAAGCGTGCGGAGATCAACCACCTGACCACCAACGCCGATGGATTCCATGACGCCAATGAACTTAGCGCTATAGGCAAGGGAAACCGCCGGTACCGCCTGCGACACCGCCGCGATGCACGCGTGCATCCGAGATCCCAGGAAGAAGTCGCACTGACCGATGATATACTTGGTTTCCGCTGCCGTAAACTCTCCATCCAGCAAGTGCAACCGGCCTTTGCACTGTGCGGCCAATTCACGGTAAAGCGCAAGGGACACATCACCGTCTGCCTCTTGACTCGGTTTCCGAGACATTACGTGCGGAACCAGCAGCACTTGGGCCTCTTCGCGCCTGACGAACAATTCTATGATCCTTCGCATCAGTTCGGGGTAGACGCATCTCAGGCCAAACATGTTATCCCTGGTATAACCCCCCATGTAGAGCAGACCGCTCACGTTCAAACCAACCACCGGTCCCTCTCGCTTGATTTTTCCGATCCGCCCGAGCACGATTTCGGACGGTGCCGAGGGAGCAAGCGCGAACCCCATATCGTAAGCAAACCTCGCTCTAACTTCACCATGGCCGACACCCAGGAGCCGATGGACGATCTCAAGCCCTTGGCGATCTCGAGAGAAGATCAGAGTGGACCGATGCAGAATGAAGCGCGAGACCCACTGCGCGGCCCAACGTCGGTACGGGCCATACGTCTGGGGCAACTGAACCAAAGGCTTTTTCAGCAGGATAAAAAGCAACTGCGGCAACACCACGTAAATCAGCCGGCTCATGCCATAGATGTCACTGAAGCTGTCCCCACCGGCCAGGGAAAGCGCAAAATCGGCTTGCGAAACCTTGTACAACCAGGGATTACGTGAAAGGAGCATTTGGCGCATTTGCCTTAATGGCAGGACTCGCGAAACGCCAGCCAAAACCAACAAAATGACAATGTTGTTTGGTAACAACAGCCGCTTCGAGTAACGGAGGTTCACCAGTTCCACCCTCGCTTCGGCGCCTGGGAGCCCAACGGCGTGAACCATTGGCTTGTGAGCGTAATCTACCAGGACCACCTCGGCGCCGGGGAGGCAATCCCGGATCGAGCTAATCGCCCCGGAGGCGAGCGCGACCAACCCCAGATTGCCCGCGCTCGGTGAAGCACCTAGGAGGCAGACTCTCGTCCTTTTGTTTTCCATTTTCTACTTGTCGTTGGCCCAGCGTTCACCACCAATGGCCCAACGCCCAATTGACAAAGACTTGCAGAGGGCTGCTCTCAGCCGTTCGCGCCGGTCAGGTCTCGACGCCAGTGGGTAGACTAGCACAATTAGGCTCAAGCGCGACACCGCCTTGACCACCAGACAACACCGGTAAGCCAGCGCCCACATCGAGCCGTGCTCTTTCTGAAAGAACCGCCAGCCAGACTCGGAGATCATTACGCTTGCAAATTCGCCATCTACCTGAGTGCTGCTCTTCCCGCCGTGGTGGATTAGCACCGCCTTCGGCACATAATAATTTTGTAAACCGGCTTTCTGCGCCTTCAAACAATATTCCAAATCCTCGACATACATGAAATAGTCTTCCTCAAACCCCCCAATTCGATCGAAAGTCGAGCGTGCTGTCATGAGGCAGGCGCCACAAATGCCTTCCACCGGAACCGGCACGCCATCTGTGGAGTAAAGGGAATGGTTTCCCCAAACCCGGGCCTTGGGAAACCACTGTCTTAAGATATCGGCGTCCAGCAGGCACTTGGCAAGGCTCGGGAACGCCTGCACGCAGCTTTTTTGCAGAGTCCCATCGCTGTTCAGCAGCCGCGCCCCGAGCGCTCCTACCCGGGGCAGGGTCTTGCCCGTCTCCAAGAGACGATTGATAGCCGGTCCCAGCAATTCGGTGTCCGGGTTGAGAAAAAGCAGCCAACTGCCGTGCGCCTGCCTAACCGCACTGTTATTGCCTTTGGCAAACCCCAGGTTCGCCTCGCTTTGGATGAATCGCACCTGGGGAAACTGTTCCTGCACAACTTCGCGCGAGCCATCAAACGACGCATTGTCCAGGACAATGACCTCCATGTCAAGATCCCGCGTATGCTCAAAAATGGACCTCAGACAGTTCCGAAGGTACTCTGCGGAGTTCCAGTTAATGATGATGATAGATAGGTCCATGCCGGGTGAATCCTAAAGAGTGTCGCCGAAAGCACTCCTAGCGGTGCGAATATTCGTAGGCGCCAATATCCCATGCTCGTCCTTGAGGCCGATTTGCACCCGAAATATCGGTCGTAAACCAGGCACTCTGATCGTTTCCGGCGTCGATAGCCACGCTCCCGCTGTTTAATCGAAAATTGAAGGCAGCAGACCCAGCGTAACCAGGATCACCGATCACCGAATGCTCGTCAAAACCTGCACGGCGCCAGTTGGAGTATGACCTCCTCTGACCAGCAGTGCTGAAGTGCAGTTGTATTATACTATAATGGTAGTTGTTATAATCACACTTTGTGATGCAGCGCGAGGTCTCCTCACAAACAGGATTTGCCACGCCAGCTATTATATTGTTGACTATAGAGATGTTTGCTCCATGATTTAGCAACACTCCTATGCCTCCGTGGCCGTTGGCGTCCATAGTATTGTTGCTAACGCAGGCGCCGTTCAGGTTTCGTGCACCGATGAACCCGCATGATGGAGCTTTGTTCGTACTGGTGAACAAGACGTTATTGTAGATGACGGTATGGCGGATGCCATCCGGCCTGGCGGAACTTATATAGATAGCGGCCGTGATATTTTTTCCGAAATACGGACCTATCACATTGTCGCAAATCGTGATGTTGGTTATGTACGAACCGGCGCTAGATACATAGGCAAATATCCCGTCGTGGTGGAAGCGGTTGCCGGGATCCTCCCAGTCGTCGAACAAGTTGATCCGATTCCTGCGGATGCTGAGGTTATGCAGCATGGCCGTGTGTTGGCAATCACCAACCCCTACGCCCCAATTGCAATGGGACACTTCATTGGAGTAGCACCGGAGGCCATAACTGGCTCCCGAAGAATATCCTATTAGGATAGCCCGGTTGCATTGGCTAATTGTGCAGCAGCGGATACTCAGGTTACTCAGGCTCCCCGTGACGTAGATGCCTTTGCCACCGTAGTTGGTATCGTTGGAGTTGGCTTCCCTGACATAGAGGTTCCTTATGGTCAGCTTCTGAATAATGATTTCACGCATCGGAATTTGAGATCCCTCCCAGTTTACGCCGATTGAGTTGACCTGATGTCCCCGCCCAGTGCCGTTGTCCGTAGATTCAATCAAGCCGTCGACGCCACCGTCTATAGTCAGATAACTGCGTCCAGTGCATTTGATGCCGCCTGAGGCAGGAATCGCGGGCATGGCGATACGTGCCTTTGGTTCGAAGAGAAGCGTGATTGGGGAACCGGAAGTCCCGCTCAACTGAGGAATTACGGCATTGGTTATCGTACCAACCAAATGCACTGTGTCACCGACGCTGAGCTTACTAGCCCCGGGTCCCCAGTTCGCCCCAGCGTTGAACCATGCCATTGACCGTGCACAAGCAGCATTGGTTCCCCATCCCCCCCCTCGCTCCATTTGAGCGATGTAAATATCCTTTGCCAGGCTGGACGTAAAGCTCAGCAGGACGGCAAAAACACGCCAACAAGAATTAGGCGCTTGCTTGGTCACTGGGAGGTTTGACCCCGTGCGAGATTTAATTTTGGTCGACCTGTTGGTCGGCCAGGCCAAAGCGTCCGGGCAAGCCCGAACGATCTCGAAACACTATGGAAGCCCCCAATCCACGGCCCAGATATCCTGCCTGCCATAATGGCTATTCATAGGCTCCCAGGTCCCAGGCGAGTCCTCGCGGCCGCGTCACCCCTAGGATATCACTGGTGCATAGAGGGCTCAAATTAAGCCCCGCGTTTATGAATGGACTGCTGCTCTGCAGACGAAAATCGAACGCCGCCCCGCCTGTGTAAGCGGGGTAAGCCACTACCGAGTGCTTGTCAAAGCCGAGCATGCCCCATTTGGCATAGGAGATGATAGCCCCGCCATAATAGGCGCTCACTGCTTTGCCTCCATAATAATAACCGTTGTAGTCACAAATCTCTATCCAGCCAGCGACCCCCACATAAATAGGATAGTTGATTCCGGTCATAGCATTATTAACAATCATGATGTTAGTCCCGTTGGAGACCATCACTCCAATGCCTCCGTAGCCGTTGGCGTCCAAAGTGTTGTTGCAGATACAGCCACCTTGCACGTACCCAGCATCAATAAAACCGCATGACGGGGCCTTATTTGTGGCCGTGAACAGCACGTTATTGTAAATGGCGGCATTGCGGATGCCATTGGCTGGTGTGGACACTGTATAAATAGCCGCCGTGATATGCGTGCCGAAGTAGGGCCCGATCACGTTGTTGAACACACTGAGGTTGGTCATAAACGAGCCGGGGTTTGCGGCAAAGACAAATATGCCATCATGGTGAAAGTAAGCTCCCGGATCCTCCCAATCGTCGAACAGATTAATTCGATTGTCATGGACCGCCAAGCCATCGACCACGGCGTTGCGATCTGCATCCCCGACCGTGATGGCTTGGTTGCAATGTGACACGGAATTTGAATAGCACTCTATGTCGAGGCTGCGCCCAGGACTATATGCGATGAGAATGCCCGAGGCACACCAACTGATGGCGCAGTTGCGCACCACGGAATTAGTCAACGCCCCAGTAACGTAAACCCCTTTGCCGCTACCATTAACATCGCTCGAGTTGGCCGTTCTGACATAGAGGTTGGTAATGGTCAGATTTTGAATAGTAAGGCCGGCTATCAGACCTCCCGACCCCTCCCAATCCACCCCGATAGAGTTAACCTGGTTACCTCGAGCGGTGCCGTTGTCCGTCGACCGAATCACCCCGTTAACGCCGCCGTCTATGGTCAGATAACTCCGCTTTTGGCAGTTGATCGCCCCGGTCGCCGGGACCGCGGGCATGGCAATACTGGCGTTGGGCTCGAAGAGAATGGTGATCGGCGACCCGGGCGCTCCGCTCATCAGTACGGTGAGCGAATTCGTTATCGTGCCGACCAGATGCACGGTATCGCCGACACTGATCTTGTTCGCACCGCTGCCCCAGTTGGCAGCGGCATTGAACCAGGCCACGGACTTGGCACAGGCGGAGTTGGTTCCCCATCCTCCGCCTTGCTGCATCTGGGAGACGTAAATATCCTCGGCCATACTCGACCCCGCGCTCAGTACGAGCGCGAGGAGGCATTCGCGTACAATCCGGAACTTGAGTTTCTTCTTTTGGGAATCAGGCATGGAGGGGGTTTCGCACGCCTCCGGCTCTTTGTCAAGCAGAAACGCGGCCCCTATCCGGACATCTTTACGCAATGTCCACAATTCCGATGGGGTTTAACTCACTCCAGGAGGTACGCCGACCCGGAAAGCCGCTGCGTGACTTTGAACTGGTGCCCTAGTCACAACCTTCTCCCTTCTCCTTTTGCCTGGCAACTCCCTGGTTCACGGTGCAACCACGCCTCCTAGACCAAGATTCTCGCTCTCACTCTCCCCGTCGTGCGGCAAGACGATGTGCGCTATCAGCAAGGGCGCCCGCGAGGGGCAGGCATTAGCGAGAGTCGAAATGGCCGCCAGTTGCAGTAGAAAGAAAAGCATAATCTGGTCAAAATAGCTCGCCCCGATCCAATTCGCGATGTGGGCTAACAACGCTACGCCTAGACCCCACAGCATCAATTCGGTGTCCATTGAAGCGGCGGGCGCCGACCGAACAGCAACCAGAGCTGCGCCTAGGCCCTTGAAGGCCCGGGTCAAAACGACAATGAGCAGGGCAACAGCCGGAATACCGGCAACAACCCCAAACCCGAGGAACTCGTTGGTAATATCGGCGGTACCGTAATCCGGGAGCACGTAAGGAAACCACTGAGCAGTCTTGCTGACGGGCATGCCAACCAACCACCACTCACCGAGATGTTGGTAAGCCACATCCATAAGGTAAGAGCGATGGTAGCCGTCTCCCCCCGTAAACACACTCACCTTCATGGGGATATACCAAATCGGGGCCTGCATCACCAAGGCCAATAGGGCGACGCCGGCCAGCATGCCGCGCCGCACCCGCTGCATTTTGAGCCGCTGGGGCCAAAAGGCCCAACCCGCCAACGCAAAGGCCATGGCACACATCGGTCCGCCGGAATTGCACGCCCAGACGATGGCTAGGCAGAGGGCGATCCCCGCAGCCGCCAATGTGCGTTCCGCCTTGGCGAAGGCCAGCCCTAGATACATAGGCAGGTAGGTCGCCCCTAAGGTGCCCAATAGGCCAGAGAATTGGAAACTCCCTTGGCAACGAACTCTGCCAGCCCTGAACTCGTTTCCAGCGAGCCCAGGGCTCCAGAAGACATTATGCGCTGTGACGCTCTCCATTAAAACCGAAGCCACGAACGGCGCCAGGAGTATAACAAAGTCCCGCAGGAACTTGCGAAATTGCTCGACCTCCCTCAGTAACCCTCGGAAGGTAAAATAGCAGAGGCAGGCATCAACCGCGCGACCGATCTGATAGGCTTGTCCATCCTTCGAACGGAGCAAAAACACGACCGTTGTATAGCCGTATAGCAATAGCAAAGCACCGTCAATCCGATTCAACCCGGAGGATGGGAACTCGCGTCTTCCCATAACCCTAACAAAACCCGCTATCTCCAGGAATCTCAAGCCGTACACGTTCAGCCCCACGATGACGACAGAGCCCTCTTGAGAAAGGTACAAGGCCCCCGCCAGCATTCCCAGGAGGGCGACTCTGCGCGGGGCCAGCAGGACGACTACAACCAGAACGCCCAGCATTCCTGCTTCCAGTGGGTTCATTTCCTCAAGGATGCTTGCTCATTAAACTGGCTCATACCGCTAATCACGCACCAATGGCAACTTTTATCAGTCGCCGTATGTTGCGTTTAATGTCAGCAGTACTGAGCGTGGTCAAGGAACGGTTAAAAGGCATGGCAGCACACCTGCAGACCGCCTGAACTAGAGCCTCTCGTTCCAACTCCTGTGCCCGGCTCGCACGGTACTTAGCCCAGTGCTCGGCATAATCGCTCCGCTTGAATGGCTCGGAGAGAGAGGTCAACAGGCCGAGCATGTGCTTGAGACGCTCCGCTGAATGCAACTTTAACGCCATATTCCCGCCGCAGATGCCTCCGTGGAACTGACAGGATACCTTGTATCTGTCATCAATATCGGCGCGACCGAGGAGAAACTGCTGAGTGACGCGCCTGCGATATTGCATCCTCCCGTTTATCATTCGAAACGGGGGCAGCAGCAAATTGCCGAGACTGTAGAGGATCAACGCGTTATTGCAGTACTCAAATCCCTGGAACGCGTGGGAATGATGCCCAATCACCAACGTAGCCCCGGCGTGCGCGATGGCCCGGCAGGTTTCCACCTGAACGGCGCTGGGGTATTGGAAGTACTCGTGGCCCCAATGCAGGGATACGACGACATAAGCGCCCCCCGACCTCATGCGCCGTATTTGTCTAAGTGCTAGAGGCAACGGATTCAAACTCGACGCACCCGGCGAACCCTCTCCAGCGAGTACTGAGCCGACATGGGATTCGTCGGTGGTATAGGAAAGGAAAGCCACCTTTTGTCCTTTGATCTCCACGATTAATTCAGCTTGGGCCTGCTCCCTGTTTAACCCGGCGCCCACATGATACAAACCATTCGAGGCCAAGGAGCGGAATGTCCGTTCCAGACCCTCAATGCCCAAATCCAAAATATGGTTGTTTGCGAGGTTGCAGACACAAACAGGAAACTGCCTCAGCCATTTGAGGATGGCCCCGTCGTTTTGAAGCAATGCCGAGGCGTGCGGGCGCGGCGTACCCGCGGTACCGATTGGGCCTTCCAAATTGACGATTACCAGATCGGCCGGCCTGACCACCGGGATGATCCCGTCGAGAACCGACACCGGGCTCACACCGCGAGCCTCAGCTCGCTCCACAAATGCAGTCGGTAAAACGAGGTCACCGGTAAAGCAAATAGAGATTCCCTCTGCCATGAATAAACAGGATAAAGGTGATGCCAAAGAACGCCGGTGATGAAGAAACCGAAATTGTTAAGCCCTTACTCGCACGCCGCCGCTCGCGCTCTAGCCATCGTGCCCAGGTGCAGCAACTTCTCAACGTCCGCAGCCCGCCAGGAGTCGCCGGCCAGGAACGCGCGCCAACAAGAGGCAACCGCGCTCGCGTTGAAAAGTTCCTGACTGAACAGCCGCTGATCGCACAGAATCTCTTCACAACAGCGGCGCCATTCTGGGTCGGCGGTGTAGAGTACAGACTTTTTGTGCCAAGATCCGGTCGTTCTGTAGGAATCGCCGGCCAGAAAACGGCGCAATTTCCCCAGCGTCGGTTTGCACGCCTTGGTGAGCCGATGGGCGGTGGAAGGCCAGCAGAGCGGCAGCAACGAGTTGGCGTAAGGCACCCACGCAGCCCTCCTGTTCATGCGCTTTATCAACCGCGCCCCGAGGTTTGCTCCATCTCGAACACTCGATGGAAGCACCTCAAGCAGTTCGTGGACGTCGCGGTCGAACATGATGTTTCGTTCGGCGGCGGCGCTCCGCAGGTCGAGGAACATCAAGAAAGTCGTAATCGTAGCCGCAGAGTCCCAACGGAAGAACTGATCTCCAACAATCAGAGGGTCCGCCGACGCCGTTCGGATCTCGTCGTAACGCCTGATAAGATCACGGCGGAGGGCAGCCTCCGCCTCGGCGCGGAAATCACGATTCAAGAGCGCCAACGTCGCTTCCCGATTCTGCGGGCGGTAATCAGGCATGCGAAGGGTGTCGAACGCATCCACGAATTGCGCCGGACCGAGGGGCGTGCGCACGCCCTTCAGTGGGGAACATAGTAACTTGCTGAAGGCCTCACCGAAATCACCTAGCAAAAAGGCATCAGGGGCGGATTCTCCCCGACACTCGCTGACGGCCTCCGAGAAGTGTGCATGGACCCAAAGAAGGGTGCCGCCACTCTCGTAAACCGCCCGAGGTAGTGACCGCAGGTAGCAATGCGCGTCTCGCAGAATGAGCTTGTGACGGAGGCCCAGCGCCTTGGCCGCCCGGCGCGCAACCCGCGCCTCGAGGTTCCACCCGTCGCCCAAGGTTACCAGGAGGGGGTTGGCGCCGCCGGCCTGCAACGCCGAGGCCACCAGACGTGAGTCGGTGCCCCCACTAAGGAAAATGGCGGGGTTCTTACAGGTCTTGGCCACCCGGACGCCCGCCTGGACAAGCCGTTCGGTCACCAACTCTACCCAGCCCGCCATCGAGACCTTCGCGTCCGGCTGGTGCCGAAACTGATACCATCGGGCCGCTTCCGACCTTCCCTTGCTCTTTAGATTGACGATGCTGCCCGGGGGGATAGCCCGAAGCCCGCTAAAGAGTGAATTGCTGGGGTCTACGGGACCACCATAGAGGAGGAAGGACGCCAGGGCTCCAGGCTCCACTGCCAGATGCGGCAACGAGTTGGCGATCGCAGCCGCGTGCGTAGATATGCCCCAGGCTGACCCAGTCCAGAAGGTCCACAGAGGGCGAGAGGCCATGCGGTCGGTCATGCAGAGCGAAACGCCCTTGGATACGCTCCGGTAGAAGATGCCAAACGAACCATAAATCCCCTCAAGCAGGGTTCGCATGGCCGGCTGGGAGCAATCCTCGTCAAGGCATTTCAAGAGTAGCTCGCTCGCCTGCCTCTGCGTAGCAACCGCGGTTCGTCCCTTTATCTCCGCTACATATCCACTGAGGACCAGGAAGCTGTCTTTCCCCTTCTCGGCGAGGTGGATGTCACCGCCATCGTGCCCCCAGGCAAACAGGACGTCGCCTGTGGCCAGCAACGTTCGCTGAGTATCGATGCCTACGGCTGGGGGAGTGGCACAGCGTTCCCAGGTTGGGTCGCCGTGCGCCGCGGGTGTGATAAGGAGAAAGCCATTCATGGTCAGTTGTATTCCGAGGTCGGAGGCGAGAAATGGACATGTCCACATTTGGGTCAGGAGGCCGGTCGCGACCAAAGACTTTCCCTGAGCATAAGTCTCCGCATTTGCTGTTTGCGGACATACCGGATAAGATCAGGGTCGCTCGAGCGCGGGAGCCTGGCGAGGTATGCGCTCAGGAACCCCGCCAGCAGGCCGGCCGAGGCAATGCAGTACGGCCGACTCCGAAGCCGCTTAAGGCATTTTACGAACATGAAAAGTGGGTGATATCCCGTCAAATAACTGGCCCGCCCATTCTTGAACCAGTTCCTCCACGCGCCGTAGGCGTTTCCGGTCGGCCGATGGTGAACCAGCTCAATTTCCGGAAAAGTGTAGGTCCTCCACCCGAGCATGTTGGCCCTAAGCTCATCCACCGTGTCCCAGCCCGGAGCCCGTACGAGGCCTCCGATTGCATCCCAGCAGGCTCGCCGGTAAATTTTGGCAGCGCCGCGAACATGGAACGAAGGATCGCCTTTGGATTCCTCCCGCAGAACGCCCTTGACCACAATGCAGACCGTGCCCCCCCCAATTCCAAGTTTCGGGTCCGAATCGAACCGTTTCAGGCATTCCTCAAAATAGGAGGGTCCAAAAGAGATATCACCATCCAGATTGGCCAGAAAATGCCAAGCCTGTTCGTGGATCAATCCATAACCATCGTAGAAGGTCTCCACAAGACCACTGCCAGCCTTTCGATATCCCCGGTCTGGCCGGTGGACACCCTGAATCCAGCAGTGCTGCCGCGCCGCCTCATCAATCATCCGACCGGTGTTGTCGCTCGAACCGTCGTCGACAATAATCCACTTTCGCGGCTGGACGGATTGGGAGATGACCGCGTTGATGGTTTTCTGCAGGTGTGCAGCCTCGTTCCGGGCTGGGGTAACAATCGCGTAGCTAACATTCCTCATTACGGTTCCTCCCGATGCCGAGCGGACTCAAGGATTGGAGAAGGTCTGGATGCGCTCGGCCACGTGACCGATGATCTCCGCCGTCATCTCGGGATATATGGGGAGCGATAGAATCCTTGACTGGTTACGATGGGCCACCGGGAAGTCCCCGGGAGTGTGACCCAAGTAGGCGTAGGCAGGATAGAAAGGGAGTGCCTTGGGGTAGTTGAGAACACTGGGGATGCCATCGTCGCCAAGGTGCTTCTTGAGGGCATCTCGTTTTTCCGTCCGGATGACATAAAGGTGGTAAACGTGTTCCCTGTCGGTGGCCACCTTAGGCGTGACGATGCCGCCCACGCCGTGAAGCAGATGGTCGTAACGTGCAGCCGCACTGCGGCGAGCTTCGGTCCATCGAGCCAAATGCGGCAGCTTGACGTTCAGAATAGCTGCCTGCAAGCCATCCATGCGGCTGTTGATGCCTTCCATCACGTGTTCTCCCTTTCCGCCGTGCCGGGCGAACGTAGCCATCCAATCGGCCAGCCGCGCGTCATTCGTCACCGCACACCCGGCGTCCCCGTAGGCCCCGAGGTTCTTGCCCGGGTAGAAAGAAAAAGTAGCGATGTCGCCAAACGTGCCGACCAATTTCCCTTGGAAGCGTGCCAGGTGAGCCTGAGCACAGTCCTCGATCACCCACAACTTGTGTTTTCTGGCGATCGCCATGATGGCGCCCATGTCAGCTGGTTGGCCATAGAGATGAACTGGTATAATCCCGACCGTGCGTGAAGTAATCTTGGTCTCTATTAAATCTGGATTAATCGTGAATGTCTCATCGTCGGTATCACAGAAAACCACCCGGCCCCCCGCCTGGGTAATCGTCTCCGATGTCGAAATCCACGAGTGCGCAGTAGTTATAACTTCGTCCCCTGGGTTGAGCCCAAGCGCACGTATGGCAATGTACAGTGCGTCCGTGCCATTGGCACAAGACACGCAATGCCGCACACCTAGGGTGTCGGCCCAGGCCTTTTCGAAAGACTCAACTTCCGCCCCACGAATGAAAGCGGATTGCGCAATTACTTCAGAAATTGCCGAGTCAATTTCCTTTTTAATACTTAGGTACTGAGCATATAAGTCGACAAACGGTATTTTCATAAGCGATTTGAGGTTTCAAGTGCCGAGAGGCTGCGGAGTCGGGGGGAAATACGCCGGAGCAGGCGGGCTGGGTTGCCCGCGTAAATTCCAGATTCGCTAATATCCTTTGTTACGACAGAACCCGCACCGATGACAACCCACGAGCATATGGTCACCGGAAGGATAGTGGCATTGGTCCCGATGCTTACATGATTACAAATACTCGTGGACCGCCAAAGCGCTCGGTCACCATGCGCCGGTCCTCCTCCCGAGAACAGATCATTGATAAACATAGCCCCATGTGACACCACACAATCATCGCCGATCGTCACCAGGTCGCAGACGAAGGCATGGGATTGTATTTTGCACCGGCTCCCGATAACAGCCCCCTGCTGGATTTCAACAAATGGACCTATAAAGGTATCGTCTCCGATAACGCACCCGTATAGGTTCACGGGTTGCATGACTTTGACGTTTTCACCGAAAGAAACGTTTACAATTCGCGCGGTAAGAACTCTTGGAATTCCCATAAGTTGAGCGTTTGAGGATTAGTCGATTCGGGGTGAAGTTGCGGAACGAGGACAGAGCCGAAACGCCACAATTGTCACAGCACATGGCCGTCGTTCCCTGCCTTGGCGCGTTCGAGGATCGCAACGACGTTGCGTGCATGCTGCACGCCCGTGAGCGGCGGGCGACCGCTGCGAATGCAGTCGGCAAAATGTTCCGTTTCGGTTCTAAGAGGTTCAGTGAACTTCACCTGAGGTAGTAGAATATCTCCACTGCGGTAACTGAACTGCGCGGGCTGCGGGTGATCAAAATCCATATTCTCACCGAGTATGGCTTTCCGGTCGATACCTTTGTCGTATATAGCGATCTTATCGTCCGCGATGTCGTCGTAAACCACCATTTTGCGTGATCCGACCACGATCATCTTCCGAACCTTTTGGGGATCTAGCCAGCTAACGTGGATATTGGCCATGACCTTCGACGGATAGACCAGGCTCAGGAAGACCACGTCGTCAATGTTGGCCTGAATGTAGTCCATGCCTTGCCGGACCACAGAAACGGGTTCGAGATCGCCGAGCCAGTATTGGATGATGCTAATGTCATGGGGAGCAAAATTCCATAATGCGTCGACATCTCCACGAATACGTCCCAGGTTGAGCCGCTGGCTGTAGATATAGCGCACTGTGCCCAAGTCGCCAGAATCGATAAGTGTTTTGACGTAGCGCACGGCGGCATTATAAATGAACGTATGACCTACCATTAGCACCAACCCGTGCCGCACGGCGAGCTGTCCCAACTCATCGACGTCGGCGGCTTTAGTGGCTAGTGGTTTCTCGACGAAAACATGCTTTCCTGCCTGAAGCGCCTTTGCCGCTAGGCTAAAGTGGGTCCCCGCAGGCGTGGCGATAATCACTCCCTTGACCTCTGGGTCATCAAGCGCCTGGCTGCACGAGCTTGTAGCAGTAATTTGGGGAAAGTTGGCCTTGACGAAGGTCCGTCGTTCGGCGCTCTCATCAACCACGTATTTAACAGAACAATTCGCCAGAGCTGAAAAGTTACGCAGCAGGTTGGGACCCCAATATCCGCATCCGAATTGTGCAAAGATCAATGAATCTGAGTTTATCATAATTAGGAGTCTGAGTTGATTTGAACGTTGTTGCCGGGTTCGAGAGCATGGTCCGTGAATCCGACCTCGCCTTGGTTCAATGAGCCACTGCGAGAATGTCCATTAAGGCTATTATACACCCTAACTCGGAGTCCGGGCAGGTTGGCGCGGTCCGAGTAAAGCAAGCAACTAAGGCGCACGGTTAGTCCTTGACGCGTGGCGTCATCGAACACAACGGATCGACGCGTTCTAAACCAAGCAACGGCCTGGCTGGCTGTGCAAAACCAAGGGTCCCGGCACTTGAGTTCATCCAGCAACCTCAAATAGAACCGGCCCCACAGTCTTTCGGGGGCGAGGCTTCGGTCATGCCAGTTGACCGTCAAGACGCCGCCATAACGAACAGCATTTGCCACGATGAGCATAACCGCACGCCAGGCGAGCTCAGGTGAAAGGTTCATTTTCTGAGGGTAAAACAGGGCCGTATCCATGATGTTCATCGGCAACTCGAGCATACTCCTAGCGCTTAAAGGCTTGAACACCTGGCTGGTCCCGGCTCGGTAGCCTATAGCCTCGTTGTAACCCACGGTCGAGTCGTAAGCGAAGCCGGCTTCCTCGAGTCTCGCGTGCGTCTGGTCGTTCGAGAACAACCAGTGCATCCGCACTCCGAGCTTTTCATTTCCCGCCGGGCCGGAAATTCGTTTAAGCTCCAACCGGCCCGCGGTGCTATCTCTCCAAGCATCGATCCCGTGGACACCAACTTCACAGCCCGCGGTAACAAGCCTACGCAGATCCTCGGCAAGTTCCTCGACGCAATACCGAACTCCCCGTCTGGTCGTTTGGCGTCCCTCATGGCCCACTCCGGGGTTTGCTCGTTCGGGTACGATAAAGAACGTTGAACCCAGACCCTTCTCAATACTGAGGTAATGATCAAACTGCCGCCAAAAGTCCTTCACCAGCCCGAGGTGGACCAATGGCAAGGCCACGGCGGCCGCCCAGTTGGTTGCTAGATCCGCCGCCGACTTTCTTTCGCGCACGAAATCCAATAGGGAACCAACCGTAGCTCGATAGAGAAACCCGAACATGGTGCTGTCGCACCTATGGTTTCGGATTCGAGGGTGATCTACATCATGGGTCAGGCAAGCGATGAAACTGTACCCCAGTGGAAAGGGTGGGATCTCCACCAGCACAATTGCTGACTGAACGATTAGGTTACGCAGCAAGGCGATGTGATTTTCTATCACGGGCACGGCAGCATACCAGACCGGTTGGCCGTGCGTCAGCAGATAACGTATCTCTTGGAAAATGTCGAAACCGAAGCGCACGTACCTCTGCCCGTTTATAGCTTGCTCCAGTGCGGCCGGTTGCCGGCTCGTTTCTTCTGTCACGACCACGGTTCCCAGACCGACCACGGTTGAGCAACGACCCCGGATCGGGATGCGACCAGTGGAATGCACCAGCACCGGGTTCGTCAGTTCGTCACCCACGCCACACCCCTTCTGACGATCGAATGCTTTCGTTGCCGCACCAAAGACCAGCACCAACTTCGCGGAGTTCTCTGGGTAGCGATCCCCAGTACAGATCAGGACGTCATATTGGGCGCCGTTCCGGTAAAACTCCCACGGAGTCTTGAATAGTTCAAAGAACTCCATCACGGCGGGGTATTCTGCCTCTTTGGCCAAAACCCCAATCACTGAGGGGAGCGAGGAAGAACCGCCCCTCTGCTCTTCTTGCTGCATGGAAGCCAAGTTCAAAACCGTAATGTGTTAACTGCACCGGGAAGCACAATACTTAGGCCCAAAAATACTTTGACTGCTCTTACGTTCAGCCGTTTAGGAGACGTTTAATAACTCTCCTACTAAACTAACAAAGCCACCCTTTTGACGTCCCCAAGAATGGGCTAGGTAGATTTCTTGGCCGCGTTGGACGATCTCACCTACCTCCTCCTGGCAGGAATAGACGTAATTTATTTTTCGGGCCATGTCCTCGACACTTCCCAACTCAAACATAACCAGGTCCGCACTGCTAAAGTAGTCGCTAATGCCTGGCGTGTCGGGAGCGATCACCGGTTTGCCTCTGGATAAGTACTCGAAGATGCGGATGGGGGTGTTGATTCGAGCGAAGATACTCTGACGATTTGGGATTATGCCAACATGACACTCTTCGATGGCCTTCACGACAAGTTCCATTCTCAAAGGGCCAAGGTATCGAATGGCGCCATTGACGCCCTTATTTCTCACGGAAGCCAGGACAGTTTCGAGGAAATCCGTACTCACCCCATAAATCCGAAACTCAGCGTTCGGGATTGTTTTTCTCGCAATTAGGAATGCCTCCACTGCGCGATCCAAACCGTTTCGTTCTACGATTGACCCATGGTACATTATCACAAACGGCTTGTCGTCGCTGGGTTTGTCTGACTTTTGGAATCTGCGAAACCCGAAGATGTTCTCATCTGGTGCGTTCATTAGCACGTGGAGTTTTTCCTTCCTACAACTGCGCGAATGGAAAAGCCGCTCACAGGCCCGGTTGACTGTAATCACTTTATCGGCGAAGCGCATGCTAAGTCCTTCGAGGAACTTAAGCAAGCGGACCGCTAAGCTCCCTTCCGGAAGCTTGAATATGGTCATCATCAACTCCGGCATGGGGTCGTGTAGATCCAAGATGATTCGAGCGCCAAGTAATTTCGGAACGAGTGCGCTGAATACCAGAACATCAGGCATGTTGTGAACGTGGATTAGATCATAGCGCCGCCGCAAGCTACGATACGCCAAGAGCGCACCACACAGCGAAATGAATGATCCGTATTGTAGAATGTAGTTAAGCCGGCTATCCCGCCGTCGTCGCAGAGGCACGCGCCGAACGTTCACGCCGTTTATGGTTTCCTCCTTGGCTTCGGTGCCGCGCTCGCGCAAGCAAATGAGATCCACTTGCATGCCCTTTGCTGCGAGAACCTCGGCCTCTCGCCGGGGACGGGCGTCCCCGGGATAATAGGAGAAAAGCAACACCGCTGCCTTTCTCTTAGCCAACGGTTTTTCCCGCTCGGTTGTCCCCCTGGCATTACCCTCGTACGCACGCCTCATCGCGGTATGCCACTGAGCCACTTCTTTCGACTTTGCATGCCAATATGCCCCTGCGTACCTGCTCCGAACGTACTCGAGAAATCGCTCATAGTGTGAAACAGGATATTGCCACTCCTTTGCCACTTTACCGTCCATGGCCATGTAATCAGGGTGGGTATCGATCAGTGCCATGCCTCCATGCTTTGCAATCCAATCCACCTTTTTGAACCAGATATCGGGATGTCGTTCGCGCAACAACAGGAATAGCGTCGAGTCTTGGGGCAATGTGTAGGGGAGTTCAACGTAGCCCGACATGGTGCCAAGAGTTGTTTGATGGGAGCTAAAGGAGGAACGTGATTTCGCTCCTGGGAATGCCGCAGGAGGCCGATGCACCGGGAAGGGAAAAATCGTATGTTGACCGCAAGGCTGGGGCTCAAATGGGTCGGTGTCAAACGTGGATGAATCGTATTCGATCTTCAGGTCGTGCAGCCAGTCGAGGTTGTGGAACATGAAGCCGGACCGGAAACCCGAGGCACCCCAATCGGCGATGTATTGGTTTATGACGGGGGCGTTCCGACTGAATTCCCTGCGAGTGAGGAAAAGCTTGCCGTTGTGGTAGAGGTCGTGAACGCCGACCTCAAAACCGTTGGCGACCAACTCCTTGCGGAGCGCGCAACTAACTCGGTACTCCCCCAGGGGAACAAAATTGAAGCAGGAGCGGAACCCGAGCTGTATCTCAAGTTCCATTAGCTTCCGGCATTGGTCCAGTCCGGCCTGGCCTTCCACATCATGGGTCAGGACGAGAGCGAATTGTTTGCCCTCGGGCCAACCAGACCAACCGGTCGGTGGACGCTCCGAACCGGGCATGATGGGCCAAGTGTCCATCACGCGCTCGCGCTTCCGGCGCGCAGACCAACTCCGCAGCGCCAGGCCGGCCGAGCGAGGCAGGAAGGGCTTAATACTGTAATAGAGGCGATTTCGAAACACAGACTAAATCTCCTGCAATAAACTTCGCGGGATGTAGGTGCGGCTCTTGTTCAGCACGATGCCGAGATTGGCGCCGGATTCAGCCAGCATGGCGGCAGCACGCTTCACGACGTCGCGGTCGGTTTGCTCGGCCTCGACGACGATGAAGGTGATGTCCATGAACCGTGCCAGCCGGGAGGTGATGCTGATCTGGCTGATGGTGGGAAGGTCGAAGATGATGTAGTCGTAGTCGCTGGCCCGGAGCTTGGGAACCAGGTGCTGGAAGCGCTTCGGCATGGCACAGGGGAGGCTGCCGTTGCGGTGCGGCTCGCGAACCACATAGAGGTTCTCCTTGACCAGCGCGCCGTCGCGTTTATCCAATTCCAAGGCGTCGTCCAATCCGCATGCCAAGGCACCGTGGTAGAACTGGTGAGCCTCGCCTTGTAGGTTCATATCCACCAGCAGCACATTGCCGTCGCCCGTCTCGGAGAGCGACGCCGCCAGACCGGCGGCCAAGGTCGTCACGCCCGCCCCCTCGGTGCAGTTGGTCATCGCCACCAGTTTGGGTTTGTGCGTCAGGTTCTTTACCTCGAAATGGGTGATCAGCCGGTCGCGCAGCGCCTCGTGGAAGGGCCGCAGGGGGTGGTGCAGGTCCCACGAGGGAAGGACGGATTGCGGATGGGGAGGAACCACTTGATCGCCGGGCGCTGAGCCGCAGGGGGTGGGCTGGGAGGAATCCGCCAGTTGCGGGACCCTTGGGGCGCCGTTGAGATCGGTCAGTTTGGAGTAGCCGTTGAGGCGCAGACGAGGCACGGCCAGGAAGAGCGGCAAGCCGACTTTGGTTTCGATTTCCATCGGCCTCTTGAGCGACGGGTCCAGGAACAACTCAATTACGAACGCCAGGCCCAAAGCGGCGGCGATCCCGCCGAGGAGGATACCCATCGCGATCTTGGTCACCTTCTTGGCGTCCCGGAAAGGGGGAGAAGGGGTCTGGACCACATTCACGTCGGAGTTCCTTACCGCGCCCAACTGCGCGTCAACCCGGGCCTCCTCCAGGTTTCTCTGGGAATAATTGTACTGGGCTTCCTCGAGGACCTTCTTCCGCTCCAGATCGGTAATCGTGCCTTCAGCCTCGCTGATAGCCGTCGCTTCGGCCCGAATCTTATTCAGTTGTTCGGTGAGCTTCTTGATCTTCGTTTCGATCGCGGCCACCTTCGCCAACTCGACCATAATATAGGTCTGGGTGCCCTGGGGCGCGGGCGCGGCGCTGGGGGCGCTGGGGGCTGCGGTCCTCGCCTCGTTGGTTTTCGCGGTCAACAGTCCCGGGTGGTCCTTCTCCAGTTGGCTTTTGCGTCTCTCGGCCTCCGCGATCTGCGACTGCACCCCCTTAACGAGGGGACTCTCGGGCGTGAATTGGACTAGCAGTTCGGTTTGCCGCTTGCTCAGGGCCTCCAGCAAACCGTGTACCCGGAGGTAATCGGCCACGATCACCGAAGGCACCTTGGTCGTGTCGTCCGTGACGGCGTTGTTGGTGGGGGTTTCCGACGGGACGGGGTTGCCGGCGGCTAAGGTTCTTAGGGCGGGGCTTCCATTCGTGTTATTGGCAACGTTGGCCCCGTTCGTGGCCTGGGCCGGCAGGACGGGTGGGCCGCTCCCAGCCTTAGCCGCATTGGTTCCGGCGGCAGGGCCGGTATCGGCCAGACCATCTAGCGGCGGAATCGAATTGGACGGGAGCAGTTTCCCCATGGCGCTGATCTGGGCATGGCGTTCCGCCACATCGGCCTCGGCATCCAACAAGGCCTGCTGGATTTTTGACATCTGCTCGGTGTAGATCTTCTTGCTGTCTTCGACGGAGAAAACACCGACCTTAAGCTTGGCTTTATGCAACTCCTCTTCCGTAGCCGACAGGCGAGTGCGGAGTTGGTCGGTCTGCTTGGTCAGGAAATCATCAAAGACCCCAATGGCGCGGTGCGTCTCGGCGTGTTTGGTGAGGTAGGTGTCCACCACCTGCCTGAGCACCGGCTGGACCAGTTCGGGGTCGGAGTGCTTAAACAGGACATGGATCACATCGCTCTTCTTGCCTACTTCGGGCACCAGGCCTCCCTGGATCACGGCCGCCGCCTGGTAGCGGTTGGTCCCGCCCCCGGCCTTGGCCAGGATCTTCTCCGGCCCGATGAGATCGGCCACCGCCTGGGCGAGATCCAGGCTGGAGAGAATCTCCAGTTCGGTGTTGATGATATTCTCCCCGCCCCGCTCGCCCGGCAGCTTCACCTTCGGACCATTGGCCCCCGTTTGGACCGGCGCCTCGGTTTCGACCACGTAACGGACGAACAGCCGGGCCTCCGATTGGTAGGGCAACGGCCAGGCGAGGTAAACCACCACGGCTGCGATCACCGCACTCAGGGAGATGAGCAGGATCTTCCACTTGTGCCGGAAGAGCACAAAGTAGATATCCCCTAGCGTCATTCCGGGTGGCGGCGGGGTTGGTTGCCTTTCGGTCATAAAACGAGACGATTACGACAAATGGGGGTAAAGGAGGGAGCCCGCCAGCCGCAGACACGGCAGCGGGAGGCGGCTAAACACCTGGTTGAACCAGCCCTCGGTCCGGTCCTGTTCCACTACCAAGGTCCTCCCTCGCAGCTCGCGTCTGTAATAGGCGATCTGCTCTTCACGGGCGCCAAGCTCCAACTTGAACCGCCGCAGCCCTTCCGCGGTCAGCGAGGTCCGCCCCAGGTGAAAAGTGCTGAACCCCTCGGAACAAAAGCGCTTCATGGCTTCCCACATCAGCACATTATTTGGACGCAGGTGCTGAAACGCATAATCCGACGCCCCATACTTGTAGATCACTTCCTGGTCGGCGTGGAAAAATACGGCAGCCGCCACCGCTCGCTGTCCCGCCCAAGCCGTCGCCACAACTCCCTGACCACGCTCCAGCACCTGGCGCGCGATATTTCGGAAGAAACGAACCGGCTGCGGCGGCAGCCCGTGCCGGCGGCGAGTCTGGCAATGCAGCCCGTAGAACCGTTCGATGCCCTCGGTGGATCCCTCGAATTCGACACGGATGGCAGACTTTTCGGCCTTGCGGAGGCCGCGGCGAAACGCCCCGTCAAGCCCCTGGAATAGCGATTCCACGCCGGGATCCAGGTCGACCCAATGGCTGTAGAACCTCAGGGACGGTGTCGCTCCCGCCTCGCAAGTGGCGGGGTTTCTACATTCCAGATAGCGCCACCCATGGACCTGACCGTAATCGGCTGCGAAGTCCAGGAGTGCCCGTAGGTCGTGGCCACCGCGCGCGCGCGAACCGCTTAGCAGCGGGCAAGAGTCCGTGAACGGCAACGAGACGCCGCGCCGTCCCGTCAAAAGACTGGAGACTTCCATGACCGGGAAGAGTTGTTCGAGGCGGCCGGCTGCAAAACGGCAGAAATAAACCGGGCGGTGCCCGTAGGTGTCGTGGAGTACCCGCGCCCAGGCGGTTCCGTGAAAGAACGAATGGTCCGGATGCGCGGCAAGCAACGAATCCCATCCCGAGTAGCTGAGGGGGTCCACCTCGACGGGTTGCTCGAGTTGCCCCAGCACTGCCGCCCGAGGGGCTTTTTCTTCCACCGCGCTCATAGAGTCAAGCCACGCATTCCTGAGGCTTGCGCTCGCCGAGGCATGTCTTGAGTTCGGCGACCACCGTGCGGATCTGCTGCCCGCTCAACTCCGGGTACATCGGGAGGGACAGAAACTCCCGGGCGCAACGCTCGGCCACCGGGAATGATCCCTCGCCATAGCCCAACGACCGGTAGGCCTCCTGCAAATGAATCGGGACAGGGTAGTGAATCGCGCACGCAATGCCTCTTTCGGCCATCGCCTGCAGCAACCGGTCCCGCTCTCGCACCCTCACCGCGTAGATGTGGTAGATGTGCTGGTTATCCGGCGCCGTAAACGGCGTGATCACCTGTTCGGTCGCGCTGAGCAGCTCATTATAGAGCGAGGCATGAGCACGCCGTTGCTGGTTGGACGACTCGAGGTATTTCAGTTTGACGCGCAGCACCGCCCCTTGAATGCCATCCATCCGCGCATTCCAACCGATGTCAGAGTGAAAATACTTGCGGGCCTGGCCGTGGTCGCGCAACACCTGGAGTTTTGCGCTCAGCGTGGCGTCATGGGTGACCACCGCCCCCGCTTCCCCGAAAGCGCCCAGGTTTTTCCCGGGATAAAAGCTGAAACACCCCGCCACCCCCAGGGAACCGGCTTTCTTCCCTTGGTAAAGAGCCCCGTGCGCCTGGCAGGCGTCTTCGATGACCGGAATGCCGCGCCGGCGGGCGAGTTGAAGGATGGGGTCCATATCGGCCATCTGGCCGAACAAATGCACCGGGATGATGGCCTTGGTCCGGACCGTGATCGCCGGCCCCAGCAGGGCTGGGTCCATGGTATAGGTTTGCTCCTCGATATCCACCAATACCGGTCGGGCGCCGCAAAAACTGATAGCCTCCGCGGTAGCCATGAACGTGCTCGGCACCGTGATGACCTCGTCACCGGGCCCCACCCCGAGCGCCAGCAGGCTCAGCCACAGCGCCTCGGTGCCGCTGCCCACGCCGACAGCGAACTCAGTGCCGCAGTAGGTCGCGAAATCCTTCTCGAAGGCCGCGACGAATGGCCCCCCGGCGAAGGCGTTGGCGTTGATGACCTCGCCGATGGCGCTGTCCAATTGCGCCCGGATCGGATCGTGGTGTGCCTTGAGGTCGAGAAACGGAACTTTCATAGAATTATTCATTGGGCAACATTTTGATAAGCCGGGCAGGATTGCCGGCGACGACCGCCCTGGGCGGCACATCCTTGGTCACAACGCTGCCCGCCCCCACCAGCGCGGCTTCCCCTACGGTGATGCCGCAGAGCAGCGTGGCCCCCGAACCGATCGAAGCCCCTCGGCGGACCAGCGTGGGCACGCATATCCAATCTGCCTCCGTCTGAAGCGCGCCCCCGGCATTGGTCGCCCGAGGATAACGGTCATTCGTGAAAGTGACGTTGTGACCGATGAACACATCGTCCTCGATGACCACGCCCTCGCACACGAACGTGTGGCTGGATATCTTGCACCGGTTTCCGATCCGGGCGCCTTTTTGGATCTCTACGAAGGTGCCGATCTTGACGTCATCCCCCAACTCGCATCCGTATAGGTTGGCGAACCCGTAGATCCGAACACCACGGCCCATTTTAACATCGGGCGCGATCTGCTGGAAGGCTTGGCTGGCGGCTGGCATAGAGGCGGTGCTTTGGGCCTTAAGGGTCAAACCGATCAAGCCGGCAGTATGCGGTGAGGAGTCATTTTGAGCTTCCAAGCGTCCTTGTGGGGGACAATCCCCTTGCCATTCCCATGCCCATTGCCGCGACCGTTGCCCTGGTGCAAGGTGGAGGAAACGTGCCCGTCGGCAGCGTCGCTCGCCAGGATAACGGGGCTCCCCTCCTGCCGCAGAGACTTGCTGCTGGCCTCCAGGATCTTCACCACATTCAACCCGCACACCGCGCTGGTCAAGGGCGTCGCCCCCGTCTGGATGCACTCCAGAAAGTGACTGCATTCGGTCTTTAGTGGCTCTTCCTGCTTGATATGAGGGGAATACGTGTCGCCGTAATGGTAGGCGTACTGGAACTCGGCAAACGTGTCGTAGTGCGGCGGACGTTCGACGCGGGCATCGAAAATGCGAATCTTCTCCAGGGGAGTGACATCATCATAGACGATCATGCGCTTGCTCCCCACGATGGTCATTTCGCGCGTCTTCCTCGGGTCAAGCCAACTGCTGTGGATCACGGCCGATCGGTTCTTAGAGAACGTCAGGTGCATGAGCGTCACATCTTCAACGCCGGGAGTGATATGGGCGCTGCCCCGGCAATCCACGCTAACCGGAGGCTCACCCATGATGTAGAGGATGATAGAAATATCGTGCGGGGCCAAGTCCCAGGCCACATTGATATCTTTCTGGTAAAGGCCCAGGTTGAGCCGCCGGGCGGCGATGTAGCGAATTTCCCCGATGTCGCCGCAGTCCACGATCTCCTTGATCCTCCGCACCGCCTGCGAATAGAGGAAGGTATGGCCGACCATCAGAACGAGGCCCTTCGCGCGAGCGATCTCCTGAAGTTCCTCGCATTCGGCCGAGGACGAGGCCATGGGTTTTTCGATGAGGGTGTGTTTGCCCGCCAGGAGGCTTGCCTTAGCCATGGCGTGGTGATGCTTGACCGCAGTGGCTATGGCTACGGCATCGACGTCCCTCCCCTCGATCATTCGCCGGAAGTCCGGCTCCCCCTTGACCCCGGGGTACAGGGACGTGACATGATCGAGCCGCTCCTGGCTGACATCACACACGGTCTTCAGTTTGCAGGCCGCCAGTGAACCGAAATTGCGGACCAGGTTCGGACCCCAGTAGCCGCAACCGACTACACCGATCTTGATTTCTTTTGTCATGTTGCCACCTATTCCTTAAAGCCTGATGGAGCCGGACACCTCCGACCTTGGGCGAACTAAACCCTCCTGTGGGCGATAGCCTCAAATCCCTGAAGCCACCGCAAACCCAAGATGCACACCTGAACCAACACCCCTCCGGGCCGATCCCCCCTCCAACAGCTCAGGACAAGCGGCCGCAAGATGCGTTCCCATCCACCGCAGCTTCACCGGCCATCGCGCCGGACGCTCGCTTGCGCAGCAGCCGCTGCTCGGCGACCTGCACCACGATCGCCGGGATCGTCCTGGCGAGAATAGTGATGTCCAGGAGTAACGACCGGTGGTCCACGTAGTGGACATCCAACCCGATCATCTCCTCGAACGTGGTGCGGTTCTTGCCGTTGACCTGCCAAAGGCCCGTCAGGCCCGGCAGGGTCTCCATCCGTCGCCTGTGAGGCACACTGTATCGCTCGTACTCATTGGGCAGGCAAGGTCTCGGCCCCACGAGGCTCATATCCCCCAGAAGGATGTTCAAAACCTGGGGCAGCTCATCCAAGCCCAAAGATCTCAGCCAGATCCCGCCGGGAATCACCCGCTCGTCGCCTTTGGCATCCAGCTTCACCATCGGTCGATCGGATTCCATGAGCGCGGCGAAATATCCCTCGTGAACGCTCGGGTCCGCGTTAACCCTCATGCTCCGGAACTTCAGGCAGGTAAACCGCCGGCCTCGATAGCCGACCCGTTCCTGCTTGAACAGGACGGGGCCGGGGGATACCACCTTGATCGCCACTGCGACCAAAAGACCCAGCGGGAGCAGCAACGGCGCTGCGGCGAGGACACACGAAACGTCCAGCACCCGTTTCCACTTCGGTGCTCCACCACAATCCTCCGTGCCCCGCCTCGCTGACGCAAGCCGCACGGGACGCCTCCCAGAGTTTGAAAATGTCATACAGGAATAAAGCCCCTTGAGAGGATAGGAAAGTTGCCGCTAATGAAAACCCACCTGGTGCCGCATCGGAGCGCTAGCACTATTAATCGGTAAAGCTCCGCACTTGTTCGTTTCCGAACCCCTCGCCGACTTTCGTCCCGAATCTCATCACCCTTCCGAAGCAGCAACTCGCCTGCCCGGCCCCAACCAACCTGACCCTCAACATCAGAAGACGCTCACTCCCCAGAGAGCCAGTCTCCACCAAGGCCAATCCTAATAAGCCCCGGTGGCGTACCCACCAGGAGAGCAAGCCAACGGCGCCAACAGATCCGCCATCAGCCTGTCCTCCACGATTAATGAACTCCGATCCACCTCCGCCACAGTGGCTCGCCCAAGGAAATCGAGCAGGATCTGGACGCGCTGCCGGCCCGGCAAGGCGCGCACCACTACCCCGCGATAACCCAGAAATGTCCCCTCCGCAACGGTGATCTCCACTCCCGGCTCCAGACAATTCTCGACCGACATCGGCTCATCGCCCGCGAAGCATTGCCTCAGTTCCTCGATCACCGCGTCCGGCACGACGGCCGCCCGCTGTCCGAACCGAACCAGCCCGCTAATGCCCACCATGTACCGGACCTGCTCCAGGGATTGCGCCCCCACGCACCGCACGAAGAGGTAACAGGGGAAGAGCGGCTCGATAACCCGCATGACGCCGCGCCGGGTGGCCCGCTCCATCCTCAGGCGGGGATGAAACACCTCCAACCCAAGTTCCCGGTGCAGGCCGGCCGCCGCGATGTGCTCGTGCTTCGGCTTGGTTCGCGCGCAATACCAGGTTGGGTCCAAACAGTCTTGCATCGCCTAGATCTAAGCAGAACCCGATCGGTCTGTCTGTCATGGCCGAGCGCGATCTTAGTATCGCTTCAAACTCCGACACGCTGTAGGGCAGAAGCACGACAACACGTAGCGGCGAGTATTCGCGACCGCCCAGCCCCGCTCTCGGACCCGCCAGAGCGAAGCCCACTGAGCATGAAGACCTTGCGCCTCATTGTCGTGTGTGGCGGTGACTCCTGGTGTCGCAGATCCATATGACACTTTGTAGACGAAGCACACGACGCGGCACGACGCCGCCGGGGGCAAGCCGCCTTGCGCGGGCCTACCCCTCGCCCCAGGCCTTGGCCACCGTCCACTGGATCGCGCGCTTCAGCAACTCATCCGCGTCGTTCAATTTCATCTTCAACTTGATCCGCGAGCGGTAGGTCTCCACGGTGCTGATGTCGATATGCAACACCGACGCGATTTCCGCGGTGCTGGTCCCGACCCCGATGAGTTCAAACACCTCCAACTCGCGTTCTGACAGGCATTCTCCCGGCCAGTTGCGCGCACCCAACCCCGGACGCGCCACGCTCGAAGCCACTTGCGCCGCCACCTTCTCGCTCCAGTAGATTTCTCCACTCAAAACTTTCCGCACCGCCTTGATAATCTCGGTGGGGGCATTCCGCTTGGAAATATACCCGCTAGCCCCCATCCGCACCGCCCGTTCCGCGTACACCATCTCATCATTCGTTGACAACACCAGCGACAGAACCGCCGGATAACGATCGCGGATGTCCTTGACGAGTTGTAACCCGTCGGACTGTCTCAAACGCAAGTCCACAATCGCCAGATCCGGGCTCGAACTGGCAATCGCCGCCAAGGCGGTCTCCCGATCGTCGGCTTCGCCGCATACGAGGAGATCCGGTTCTTGCGCCAGAGCGTTCTTGAGTGCCTGGCGCACCAGGGGATGATCATCCACCAATAGTATCCGCTTCCGCATTGCTTTTCTGGCGGCTTCCTTCATACCCGGTCGCCTCCTTCCGCTCCACTTCGAACCCGCAGCCCTGCCGCTGGTCTGCCCACGGCCGCCGGCTGTCCACTGGAAACCCGCAAGTAATCCTCGTGCCACCCGATGGGCTTCGGCCGATCACCAGTTCACCACCGATCATCCGCGCCCGACTTAGCATCATGGTGAGACCCAGACCCGGCTTCCAGCCATTCCCGTCCGCCATGCCGATTCCGTCATCCTCAATCTCCAGGCAGCCCCTCCCCTCGTCGATGGAAAGCCGGACCACTATCCGCCGCGGCCGGGCATGCTTTGTCGCGTTATGCACGGCCTCGCGGGCGAGCCGATACAGATGAGTAGCCACCCAGTTGTCGCCCACGGAGAGCGAATCCGCACATTCTGCTTCGCACAGCACCCGGAAATCCCGGCAGGTCATCGAGGCCAGTTCTTTCAAAGAGGCCGCAAGGCCATCGTGGGCCAGATTCGAGAGCATCAAACCGCGAGCCTGGCTCCGGGCGTCGTCCATCGCCCCATTCAGCCTCGCGAGCAACTCACCCGCCTCCTCCGCCTCCGGCAGCCCCCTTCTA
>Ga0364893_10151_pt1 | contig 43582 bp, 41 predicted proteins | sample ExccelJu500001D3_FD_206943 | JGI IMG/M metagenome (GOLD analysis project Ga0364893, IMG submission 206943) | Enriched cells from Trout Bog Lake Hypolimnion, Wisconsin, USA - BchlTB.July16.5000.01.D3 | ecosystem: Environmental > Aquatic > Freshwater > Lake > Hypolimnion/Profundal zone | place: USA...
TGAAAAGCAGTACCAAGCGAGGTTGGTAAGTGTCTAGGATATTGGTAGCGATTCAGGTAAAGCAAGAGCGCTCAAAAAAAACCTTAGATGATCTACTGCAATCCGCTTATGAGCTAGTTGAAGCTGGCGACCCCAACTTACTTACCAGTAGATCACTTTCAAAAAAATCAGGCTATTCCTTAGGAACATTAAATAAGCGCCTTACTTCAGTAGAAAAAATCTTTCTTTGGGCTATCAAAAAGGGGCAGCAAAAGCATCTAGAGGGCATATCTCGAATCATCGAGCATTTTGACCCCACCTTACCGATGCACAATCTTTTAGAGCAACTGGTTGATGTATCAATGGATGCCATTCTCAAGGTAAACCCTCGCGTAATTCGTTTTTATGAAAATCGGATCGTTAAATTAAGTAACGCCAACAACTTTCACCATTTCCCAGATGTGCTCGTTCCGCCCCTCCTCAAGGCAATTAATCAAGATCAGACAAATACTTTTAGACCTATACAAGAATATGAGTTGAAATTGATTCTTCGTTCAACAGCGATCTTTATCGAAAGGCCCATTGTTGAAGGCGATACTTTTGCCGGCACAAAAGAGCATCGACAAATGGCGCTAGAAAACCTCATTCGACTTTTAGGGCGATAGCGCACCACCGCCCCTCGAATATCCATAATTTAATGTTTTGAACCTCAACCAAGGCGCCTCATGGAAGCAACCCAACTGTCGCGTTTCATGACATTTGATCAAAGATTTCGAGAGTTACCAATAGTCACCAAGGATCACTCACGCTCGGCTAGGTTGACCAATGCACAATGGCAAGCTGGACTATGATTTAACCAATAGCAGAGTCAATTACTCAGCCTAAGAAGATATAAAACAGGGAAATTGGCCTGCCCAGCACGATTCGAACGTGCGACCTACGCCTTAGAAGGGCGTTGCTCTATCCAGCTGAGCTATAGGCAGTATGTATGTACTGGGACTGATGGGTGAAACTTGAGAAAGTGGTCGGAGTACAAGGATTCGAACCTTGGACCCCCTGCTCCCAAAGCAGGTGCGCTACCAGGCTGCGCTACACTCCGACGGAACCGATATTCTACACTGGACCGACCGGTTAAGGCAAATTCAAGCATTTACTAGGCCTACAGCCCCGTGCCATCAGGCCAAACGCTTGCCCCCTTTAAAGATATAGAGCAACTCCGGCACCAATCACCCCCGAGAGCACAATCACAATCACTGGATTGATCTGAGTTCGTAAAATAATGCCCAGAGAAATCAACGCCAAAATGGCAGTCAGTGGACTGACAATCGAACCCTTAGCAACCGCATATACGCCGGACCCCATTAAGCCAATCGAGATCGGCTCTAAGGCATTCTGGACGGCGCGTCGCCAAGGGCTCTCACCCAAACGAACCCATAAGCGCCCAACATATAAACACAAAATACTTGAAGGCAGAAAGAAGGAAAAAAGTACCGCCGTCGCGCCCGCCACCCCCGCTATTTGATAGCCAATAATCAGCACCATCAGCATATTAGGGCCTGGAGACAATTGCCCAATACTGTACATATGCACAAATTGTGTATGCCCAATCCCAAACTGATGCTGAAGAATACTTTGCATCTCCGGCAAGACAGCAGTACCTCCCCCCACCGCCAAAATAGAGAGCAATGCAAAACTCCAGGAAAGCTGAATTAGAAGACCCATTAGGACTTACTCGGACGGTATAAATACAAGGCCATCGGAGCCATGATCAACAGAACCCACGGGAGCGAAAGCTTGCCAACACTCATCAGCAAAAAGGTGGCGGTAATAATCAGTACCGATTTGAGTTGACGCCAATGCCCGCTGCCAATACGCACCGTAATTGCGGTCAATAGACCGGTTGCTGCCGCTGCAATTCCAGCGAGAATGACATTCGCCATGGGGTGGTTGGTGTGCGTGGAATACAAGATACCAATGCCCAGCACAAATACGGAACCCGGCAAAATTAATCCAGCGACCGCAACCACTGAACCAATAGTGCCCCGCAAAAAATCCCCTGTGAGGACTGCCAAATTCACCGAATTAAGACCAGGCATCGTTTGGCTAATAGCTAAATATGCCATGAACTCGTCTGCCGTTAACCACTTTCGCTTGTCTACCAGCAGGAGTCGCTCGTAAGCAATAATGCCGCCGCCAAAACTGATTGCGCCGATCAGCAAAAACTGAATCAATAAATCGCGAAGGCGTGGAATATTCTTTTGAGTCGTCGCTATCATGAAAAGCTCTTATTCTGGCTTTCCGTATACCAGCGCGGTCTTAGTGCTGCCAACTTCCAACCAGTCCTTGAGTTCAATTTGTAGATTTTTGAAGAACTTGTCTGCGCGCTTATGGGCTTTAATGGCCTCTCGGTTCTCATCATTGACGCGATAGGAAAAGGCTAACTCACCGACGATCGGATCACCCACGCTTTTCATCCAAATAGCAATATCGCAGTGCGCCTGCACACCAGCACCAAATTGCAGGTTACCTAGTGGCAAGCATGCCTCTAGAATTTTATTGGTGCGACCTCCAACAATGCGTATAGGTGTTCTGTGATCAATATCCAAGGTGGCAAGGCTGGGGAAAAAATCGATCAGACTGGCATAAGAGCGATCAAAGATTGAGTCGATTGGAACGGCATCTAAGATGGCGTTATTAGAATAAATCACCCGCTTAGAACCTAGGCCGTCACCACGTAGAATTTCTTCTTTGAGGCGAATGCGCGCTTTAATTTTCTTCTTAGGTTTGGGATCAAATTTGAATGAATCTTCTAGCTTATGGGTGCGACACTTCAGAGTGACTTCACACCAATCATCGACCCAGACATTTTGCCGGGATTCACGAACGCGCAAAATGATGTTGTTTTGGCGAAAATGCTCTCCAGGCGTATCGTAGAAATAGATATTTCTGAGGCCGGTAGTAGCATTATCGATATGGAAAAACTCGACCTTGTTTTTATGGCAAAACCGAAGAATCTGCTCACTAAGCTTGGTGATTTGACTGCGCCGATCCAAGCCCTGGGGCTTTACCAGCAACTTGAACTCCCGATTGGTAACAGACTGATGCAATTTCATGGCAACCTCTTTAATTTAGAAAGAGATTACCACCAAACGCTTAATACACCTCAGGCACGTACATTTCTGGCGGCACTGGCCCGCGCAAATAATCAGGATTGTGAACCCGAGCAGGTAGCGTAATCACTGGGTGCTCAATCTCCTGATACGGAATTTGATTTAATAAGTGTGTAATGCAATTGAGGCGGGCCTTTTTCTTATCATTTGCCGCCACTACCCACCATGGCGCCTCAGGAATATGCGTGCGCTCCAACATAATTTCCTTGGCCTTAGTGTAATCCTCCCACAGTCGACGCGCCTCCAAGTCCATTGGGCTTAATTTCCACTGCTTCAATGGATCATGAATGCGCATCATAAAACGGTTATATTGCTCGTCATCAGAGATCGAAAACCAATACTTAATCAAAATGATTCCGGAGTGAATCATCATGCGCTCTAAATCTGGCACAGTTTTTAGAAACTCTTCGTATTCCTCATCCGTACAAAAACCCATCACCTTTTCGACGCCGGCGCGGTTGTACCAACTGCGATCAAATAAAACAATCTCGCCACCAGCTGGCAAATGAGATATGTAGCGCTGAAAATACCACTGGGTTTTCTCACGCTCATTAGGAGCCGGTAAAGCAACCACTTTGCAAACCCGTGGATTGAGGCGTTGGGTAATGCGCTTAATGGCCCCACCCTTACCCGCTGAATCGCGACCTTCGAATAAAACGGCCACTTTCACCTTATTTTGAACTACCCAATCTTGAAGCTTGACTAACTCCCCCTGCAAACGGAAGAGTTCTTTAAAGTAAACATGCCGAGGCATTGACGAACCACTTCCACCATCAGGTGATAGGCGATCATCATCGAGCTCCATTTCGAGCTCTTCATCCATGCTATCCAGAATCTCTTCTTGAGCGCGCTGATACCACTCAGCCATCTCTTTATGCTTTGATGTCATTACCATCCCTAATGCGAATCATCTATTGTCAGTTGTAATCCAGGGATATGTCAATTTTGTTACATCAACCAGACTTATAACGCCCTTGCTACCTCATGTTGGGCGGCGCTAGCCAGTTGCTTGCGATCTAAATAAGAGGTGGCATCCAAAGGAGGCAAGAAAACCAGCTCAGCCCGTAGACCTATGATATTGAGGATATTCGCCATGGACTCCAAAAGCCCCATATCCCCCACAAATGCCGCCTCTTCTGCTCTTTCGCCAGTCAGCCCCAAGCGGTAGCGAATGGCAATGGGAGATACGGGAACCTTGGCCTGCAAAGCCGACTCCAATAAATTCGATCTAAAAGGCAACACGCTCCTGCCCAACGTTGAGGTGCCTTCCGGAAAGATGCATATTGACTCAGATTCCAAGACGCCTGCTAGTTGATGGACGACTTTACGCGCATCTCGGGCACTATCTCGACGCACAAAGACCGTTCCCAGTTGCCGTGCCATCCACCCAAATACAGGCCAATCAGCGACCTCAGATTTGGCCACAAAACGCATTGGCTCACAGGCATTAATCACATGAATATCAAGCCAGGAAATATGGTTTGCTACAAATAAGCGGGGTGACTGGGATAACCACTCCAGCCCAGCGACCTGCAGCTCAACACCAAAAATCACCAGTAAGCGAGTTGACCATTGTCGAATGTGGGTTGACTTCGCGTCGCGTGTTAAGAATGGAAAGAACAGCAACAAAATGAAGGCGCCGCGAAGCACGTGCCACACAATTGCAGTCCAAATGCTTACGCGAGCACCGAATGTGCTGCGCGGTTTATCTGCTGAGCTAGATTTAGGCATACAGAATTCTACCCAACTATTCCAGTCACAAAACTGACTTGAAAGTGTCATGTTGCTTACACACGCTCATGGCTTAATTCAAACTCATGATGCATTACAGAGCCATCTGGATTTCAGACGTTCACCTCGGAACATCAGGGTGTCAGGCAAACTTCCTTCTCGATTTCCTTAAACACAATGAGGCAGATCAATTCTACCTAGTAGGAGACATCATTGATGGCTGGAGATTGAAAAAATCATTCTATTGGCCACAAGCACACAACGACGTTGTCCAAAAGCTGTTGCGTAAGGCTCGTAAAGGCGCTGAGGTTATCTATGTCCCAGGCAATCATGATGAAAGTGCACGTCAATTTTTTGGCATGTCGTTTGGGGATGTCAAGGTAATGGAAGAGGTAATCCATACAACCTTAGATGGCAAGAAGCTCTGGGTTACTCATGGCGACCTCTTTGACGGGGTCATGCAATATGCCAAATGGCTGGCTTATGTGGGCGATACCCTATATTCCTTCATTCTCTATATCAACCGCTACTTTAATCTTCTACGCATCCGGATGGGGCTGCAGTACTGGTCACTCTCACAGTATCTCAAGCACCAAGTGAAAAATGCAGTGAGTTACATCGCTGACTTTGAGCACATCATGGCACGGGAAGCCCGTCTGCGTGGCTGCGATGGAGTGGTCTGTGGTCATATCCACAAAGCTGAAATTCGAGAAATTGATGGCCTTCTCTATTGCAATGATGGCGATTGGGTGGAGAGCCTGACCGCCTTAGTTGAGACCCGTGAAGGCGAACTCAAAATTGTCCATTGGCCTTACATCAAAGGCGAACCAGTAGAAACAATCGAAACTCCACTTCAACCCGCTATCGAACCACTCATTCAAGAGGCTGCACTATGAAAATTATGATCATTACTGATGCTTGGGAGCCCCAAGTAAATGGCGTAGTCAGGACCTTAAAGCAAACGCGCGCCGAACTCACGGCTATGGGACACGAAGTCCAGATGATCACTCCTTTGGAATTTAAAACAATTCCCTGCCCCACTTACCCCGATATTTCTCTATCCTTATTTCCAGGGAAAACAGTAGCCAAAAAGATTAAGGACTTTGCACCAGATGCAATGCATATTGCAACCGAAGGCCCCCTCGGCATTTCGGCGCGCGCCTATGCAGTCAAGAATAATCTTCCCTTCTCCACCGCATATCACACCCGCTTCCCAGAGTATGTAAAAGCACGCACCGGCATTCCGCTTGCCCTGACCTATGCATTCTTACGTTGGTTTCATGGTCCCTCGATGGCTGTAATGGCGCCCACGATTGTTGTTAAGCAAGATCTTGAGAAGTACGGCTTTACCAATGTAGTTTTGTGGTCACGCGGAGTCGACTTAAGCATCTTCAAGATGCAAGAATCTAAAGCCCTCAATACCGCCCACCCAATCTTTTTGTATGTTGGACGTGTTGCTGTAGAAAAAAACATCAATGCATTTTTAGAGATTGACTTACCAGGCTCTAAATGGGTTGTCGGCGATGGGCCTGCCATGGCGGCCATTCGTGAAAAACACCCAGAAGTGAACTATTTAGGAGTACTCCAACAGGAAGAGCTTGCCAAGGTCTACGCTGCAGCCGACGTCTTTGTGTTCCCAAGCAAAACTGATACTTTTGGCTTAGTGCTCCTTGAGGCAATGGCCTGCGGTACCCCAGTAGCCGCCTATCCGGTGACAGGGCCAATCGATGTCTTGGGAGATTCCCAAGCTGGTGCCATGCACGATGATTTGCGCATTGCTTGCATGCAGGCCTTAAAGATACCGCGTGAGGTTGCCCGCGCACATGCTGAGAAATTTTCCTGGAGAGCTGCCTCGGAAGAGTTTGCTGCCCACCTTAGACCTGTGCCATCTCCTGATGTTCACCTGACGGCTTTAGCGTAATTGGCAAGCATTTTGAAATCTCAATATCACATTGACCAAAACCCGCACAAAGGCAATCGTGGCTTAACGCGCGCATGGTATGCCGCCAAAAATTCATGGTCCGGTATGGTTTATGCATTTAAGGAAGAAAGTGCTTTCCGACAAGAGCTTCTCTTGCTATGCATACTCGCGCCAATTGGTCTGGCGTTACCCATTTCTGATCTAGAAAAAATGGTGCTCATTGCATCGTTAGTCTTGGTGTTGGTCGTAGAGCTTCTCAACTCCAGCGTGGAAGCAGCAATTGATCGCATTTCTTTCGAGCACCATGATCTATCAAAAAGAGCTAAAGATTATGGCTCTGCAGCAGTCATGTTGGCGTTACTCATCGCCCTGCTATTTTGGGTTGTGATCTGTTGGCCACTTGTCGCTAAATTGCCATAAATATTTAATACGATTACTGAACTATTCATAAGGTAAATCATGTCTGACATCCCGAATCCATTGGCTGCTTTTGATATCTTTAACAAGAGTCCTGAAGACAAAAAATCTACACAAGGCAAAAAGAAAGCTAACCCTTTAAAGAAGCTCTTCTCCAAGAAGGTGGGCAAGAAATTATTTGGCAAAAAATTTGCCACGAAATCCCGCTCTGAAGTGCAGGCTCCAGAAACCGTTTCCGTCGATAAACATCTCAAAAAAGCGAAAAGACCCACCTTCCAAATTACTTGGGCGAGTAATGCCGATGAAATTAAAGAAGCTCAACACCTGCGGTATAAGGTATTTGCCGAGGAAATGGGTGCACAGTTGCCTAGCAATCCCGAACATTTAGATATTGATGAATTTGATGCCTACTGTGACCACCTATTAATTCGTGATCAAGTATCACTCAAAGTGGTTGGCACCTATCGCGTTCTGCCGCCACACCAGGCGCAAGCAATCGGCAAGCTATATTCAGACTCAGAGTTTGACTTAGCCCGCCTAGACCACTTGCGACCCAAAATGGTTGAATTGGGTCGATCCTGCGTACACGCCGATTATCGCTCTGGAGCAGTAATCATGGCGCTTTGGAGCGGTCTAGCCCAATACATGCAGAAACACGGTTATGAAATCATGCTTGGGTGTGCAAGCATCCCCATGGCAGATGGTGGTCACTTTGCCGCTAGTCTCTACAATTCCCTGGCTAATGATCAAATGGCGCCGATCGAAAACCATGCATTCCCACGCCTACCATTGCCATTAGATCGCTTAAATGGCGGTCTCGAGGTAGAGCCACCACCCCTCATTAAGGGCTACCTTAAATTGGGCGCAAAAATTTGCAGCGCTCCAGCTTGGGATCCAGATTTTAATACTGCTGATTTGCTCACCATGCTCCGCTTATCGGACATCAATCCACGTTATGCGAAGCACTTCTTAGGTCAATAACCAACCCAAGGCTTACTTAAAGCTTAATTGATAAGAGCGGCCGATACGATCCCATTCGGCCGCTTCTTTTTGCAAACTAAACTCAGTCAAGGGGTGCTCGTTAATCCAATCGAGCGGCAAGGTAACGCCGTACGCCCCACCATCTTCCGAAACTCTAACCTTAGGCAAATGGGAGTCACTGCGACCGCGACATAAAACCTGCGCTAGTCGCAAGCAAAAAAGCATACGCCAATCGTTAAAGCTGGCGTTATTGGCTAATTTCCCCAACTTACCGGCATGCCCAATCAATAAGGCCGCCAAGCGAGCCTGATCATTCTTAGAAAAACCAGGCATGTCTGCATTGCCTGCAATATATGCAGAATGCTTGTGATAACCATTATGAGAAATGGATAAACCAATCTCATGGAGATTGGCGGCCCACTGCAACAAGGCAATATTGTCAGCCCTGCTTTCTGCTTCTGGTCTAGGCATTTGGGCCAAAAATTCTGCGGCCAACTTGCCCACTCGGTCTGCCTGCTCCCGATCTACTGCATAGCGCTGCATAAATTGCTCTACAGTGACATGCCGCATATCGTGGTGCTGAGATCGACCTAAGAGGTCATATAGAACGCCAACGCGCAAAGCCGCATCAGTTACTTCCATGCTTTCAATGCCAAGCTCATCAAATACCGCCAGCATAATGGCCAGACCGCCCGGCCAAACAGATCTACGATCGTCCTTGAGCCCTACAAGCTCAACTTGACTCACATGCTCATACTTGAGCAGGTGCTTCTTCATTGCCTTTAAGCCATCGCGTGTAATTAAACCGCTGGCACCATTTACCCGGCCCATGGTTAAGCCATCACCGCCACCATTAAAGTTGTTCTCAGCAATTAAGTCAGCCAAAGCACGAGCTGTGCCCGAAGACCCAATCACCTGCTTCCACCCACTCTTTAAATATGCCCCTGAAATTACCTGAATTTCTCGGCGGGCAGCTAATTCAGCCTCTTTGAATGCGTGCGCATCAATGTTGCCCTTGGGAAAGAACCGCATACTGTGGGAAACGCAACCAATATACAAACTCTCCATCAGCTTGGGCTCATACCCCTTTCCAATGATCAACTCCGTAGAGCCGCCGCCAATATCCACAACCAAGCGGTTTCCCTGAACCGCCGAGACCTCATGAGCAGCCCCGATATAAATTAAACGCGCCTCTTCCACGCCTGCAATCACTTCAATTGGAAAGCCCAGGGCTTCCTCAGCATCGCGCACAAATTGCTGTGCATTTTTGGCAACCCGCAAAGTATTCGTGGCGACCGCACGAACTTGAGCGGCATCAAAATCTCGTATTCGCTCACCAAAACGACGAATAGCTACCAGACCCCGCTGGTAAGCATCGTTACCAAGCAATTTATTCTCCGTCAGACCCGCCGCAAGGCGCACGGACTCCCTCAGAGTATCAATAGGGCGCAATTGGGTACCGGAAGATGTTTGAACCACTTGTGCGACCACCATGCGGAAGCTGTTAGAGCCCAAATCGACCGCAGCCACCAAATCGGCTGCTGGAGAAAGTGAATCAGAAGGAGTGATGGCCAAAATAGTTCCTGTTAAACACGACCCAAGGGGAATGTGACCATTTTATGTAAAAACGATGACACATTCATGAACGCTAGGGGTAGTCTACTGGAAACGCTTAGGCCGCCAAATTTTCTTCCGAGTTGGAGCAAGCAACATTTCCGAAGCTACAGAAGATGCAGCATTCACTGGACTTGGGCTTCAGAATCGCACTACAGGCCTTGCACCGATGAAGATACAAAGAAGAGCCTCGGGGTATCTCGAGAATCTCTTGAGCCTGACAATGTGGGCAAACGATAACTGAATATTGATTTTCGGAATAGGATTTCACAACGCCATATTGAACTAGCAATATGGCAAAAATAAGTCAATCTGTCGTACTTGGACTCCAAAAAGCCTGGCTCACATAATCACTATTGGCAATATCCGCGATTAAGGCATCCATTTGAGCGCCGTCTACAGCACTCGCCGTTAGCACTACTTGAATTTCAACATCTTCGGCGCCGAATTGATGCACTTCTACATCTTGAGTTTGATACCCAGCCCCTTCCAATTTTTCAATAAATTGTTTTAAAGCAATTTTTTGTGCATGTTTTGGCGTAATAATGTAAACCGAATTCGTGACCTCCACTGAGTCCGTATCTAAAGGCTGCTGATTAATCAAGCTGACTACCGGGCGCAAAAGTGTATTCGCAGCCAACACGAACAGAGTAGCCAAGCAGGCCTCCAAAATTAAATCCGCACCCGCACAGGCGCCGACTGCACCAGAACCCCACAAGGTGGCAGCGGTATTAATCCCCCGCACATTGCCCTCCTCGCGCATGATGACGCCCGCCCCTAAAAAGCCAATGCCTGAGACAACGTAAGCCATGACATGAACCGCCCCATCGTGACCCGTTAAGCGGTTAGCAGCATCGACGAAAATAGCCGCCCCAATTGCCACCAAAATATTGGTACGCAAACCAGCAGTACGCTGACGATACTGCCGCTCCAGGCCAATTAAACCGCCCAGAATAAATGCTGTTAACAAACTCACCAAGGTGTCTGCCAGGGAGATCAGATTAATATTTCGAATGGCCTCCATCTTTATTCCTTATTTTTAGCTGTTTTCTGATGAGCAACTTTTAAACGGCCGTCTTTGACAGCATTACAAAAAACCTCATAATCCGCTCTATTTTGCTTTGCATAAGATTTTGCAAAGGAATACAGAGCCGCGTCAAGATGTTTGGATTGACCGCAATACCCAGCAATCAACGCAGCATCACCAGAGCGGGCATGTCCCAAGGCTAAGGCCCAGCCAAACAATCTTCCATAGTCCGGAAAATTCTTTAGCGAGACGCCACCAACACCGCCTACCTGAATGCCACCCTTCATATCGCGCAACTGTCGCAAATAAAAACCTTGGGTATTGTCAATGTCATAAGCCATGGCACCGTAATTTAAGAAGATATCAGGCGCACCCTGCAAGAGACGCTGCCCCGACACAACCCTTCGCCCCATATCTGCGTAAATAGATTCCCCCAAATATGGGGATAAGACAGATTTCTGGGCCTCTTTATATTGCAAGAACAATGCATCCCGAGGGCCATCTCCTTCAAAGTAAAGTACCATGCAATTAGTGCCCACACTACCAATACCCACTACCTTTCTAGCGAAGTCTTTTAAGGCATAGCGCCCAAATAAGACCTTGCGGTCAGCCAATAAAGTACTGGAGTAATTTAATAATGCTTTATCGATAAGATTGATCAGCGGTACACCATGTGTTTTGGCTGAAAAATGCTCAATGAGCGGCGGGAAGTTAACAATCTTCCGATCCTTGCCAACCAAAGTCGTTAATTTTTCCAACACCTGAATATTGCCCTGACTCTTAATCAACTTGAGATAGGCGTCTAATTTTTTTTGATGCACTTTAGTAAAGTGCTTGCGGATTTCCTTTTCGCCAATAAATTGCTGGGCTAACTCAAGATATGGCATTTGCGCATACTCAGCCATTCGCTTTTGGTATTCCGAGGTAATACGTCGCACTACTAATTTACTGGTCCTAGCATCTCCCCCCATACTTTCGCAAGCAATCACGGCACTTGCCACCAAACGTTTCATGTCCCACTCCCAGCTACCTGGAAGCGTTTCATCAAAATCATTGATCCCAAAAACCAAACGATGCTCAGCCGTCCCAAACAAACCAAAATTGGAAACATGCATGTCTCCGCAAAGCTGGACGGTAATATTGGTGGTCGGCTGATTTGCCAGATCTTGCGCCATGATGGCGGCACCACCACGATAAAAGGCAAATGGGGACTGCAGCATACGTTCATACCGAATAGGGATCAAGGAAGGGATGCGAGTCTTCGCCTGAGCCTCTAAAATGGTAATGGGGTCAATCCGGTGTTTGGGGGGTGTATAAACACCCTGCTCTGTCCAGCTAACCACCTTGCGCAACTCAGCACCATCGACTAACCGCCTGGCAATACTAGGTCGTGGACTCTTAAAAGACTCAACAGAGTGAAGTACCGCCAGCTTCCTAACGTGCTTTGATTTTGCCCGTGAATGCAAGGCTTGTTTTTTATCCGACATCACCACCCCATTGAGAGCCTGTTTTTTCTATATTACATGCGGCCAAGAGCGCAACCCCAATTCCCATAGAAAAGCCCACCCAATCAAGTCCTTTAGCTGGAAAAGCAACTTTGTCATATTACTTTGCTAGGATTCGGCATATCAACACATTAGGCAGGTAAATCATGAGTAAATACCAATATGAAGATGCGGTTAAGCAACTGCAGGATTCTGGCAGTATTAGCCTCGAGGACCTTAAAAACCTAGCTTATGATGATCTTCACGAGCTATTTGAAGAAATTAAGGTTTGGTGTTTATATGCCAATGGCGAAGCTGCTAAGCTTCCGAAAGAGTCTAAGAAGCAGAAGAAGAAAAAAGATAAGAAAAAGGATTGACTCCAATCAAGGAATCGTCAAGCAGTAACGCGCTCTTTCGGGAAGCGCAATGTAAAGGTGCTACCTTTGCCTGGAGTGCTCTCAATCTGCAACTGCCCTTGATGGCGATTGGCTATATGCTTGACGATTGCCAAGCCCAGACCAGTCCCCCCGGTATCTCTAGAGCGACTACGGTCCACTCGATAGAAACGCTCAGTCAAGCGTGATAAATGCTCAGGGGCAATTCCAGGGCCAGTATCCGTCACTGAAAACTCACCCTGGCCTTGGGCGTTCACTTTCCACTTCACATTGATTGAACCAACATCGGGCGTGTAGCGGATTGCATTCGATACCAAATTGCTGAAGGCCGATAAAAGTTCACGCTCCTCACCAATCAAATTACTAGAAGTGGCAGACTCGAAATGAAATGCATGACGCCCTTGAGATAGCGCCTCTGCATCATTCTTCAACAATGCCATCAACGTCTGTGCTTGTACAACCTGCATTGGCGCAGGCAAGGTATTGGCTTCGAGATTAGCCAGGGTTAATAAATCTTCAACCAGACTTTTCATTCGCTTGGCTTGCGCCATCATCAACTCAAAATATTGCTCTTGCTGTGCCCTCTCCAAATCCAATGACTGAACGGTCTCCAAAAAGCCCATCAGCACAGTAATGGGGGTGCGCATCTCATGCGACACATTTGCCACAAAATCGCGGCGCATTGCATCTGCCTTTTGCAGGTCTGTCACATCCTGAACAAGCAATAGATGCCGCTTTTCACCATAAGGGAATGCCTGCACCATCAAACTTAAATTATCGTCAGGACCCATCCGCTCAAGCAGCAAAGGCTCCTCAAACTGTCGCTTTGATAAATACTGTACAAACTCAGGCCTACGGATTAGAAAGTTAATCCGCTGCATGACGTCGCGTTTAAATACCAAACCAAAGAAGCGCTCAGATATTGAATTACACCATTCAATTTGATCTTGGTCATCAAGCATTAAAATGCCATTAGGCGAGGCCTGGAAGGCCTCAATAAAACGCTCATGCTGCTTATCAATAATCCGAATTTGCTGCTTTAAATTACGCACTAAGCGCTGTAAGCGAAAAAAAACTTCCTCCCAAAAACCACTTGGCAACGGCATGCTTTCAACAGCATCGGCGATGGCGTACTTTCGTAATCGCGCTAAATTGATATAGGAATAGACCAGGGGGATAGCCAATACAACAATCCCACTAGCAATTGCCCAGTCCACTCCCCGGCTTGCCAAAGCAATATAAGCTGCAGCTAGAGCAAGAAAAACGATAAAAGCAAAACGGGTTAAGGCGGAGAACATATTGCCATCTTAGAGCATTCGAGCAAATGACCAGCAAAAAGTCAGATTTGCTGGAATTTAGGTTTGCGTAGGGGTTTTGGTAATCCGGTAGCCGCTACCCCGCACCGTCTCAACATATCGATCGCAATCCATTGGGGCTAAAGCTGCTCTCAGCCGCTTAATGTGCACATCAACGGTACGCTCCTCAATATAGACCTCGCTACCCCAGACCTTATCGAGTAAATTGGCGCGAGAATGGACTCGCTCTGGATTAGTCATTAAAAATTGCAATAAACGATATTCCGTGGGCCCCAAGGGAATAATTTTGGGCTCTTGATTCGGCCAAACTGCAGTGGCTCGATGGGAAACCGGATCCAGACGGATGGGCCCAACGGTCAGCGGGCCAGTATCCTGAAGCGGGCCTTGACGTCGCAACAAAGCATTCACGCGAGCAATGAGCTCTTTCGGTGAAAATGGCTTAGTCACATAATCATCCGCTCCAGAATCCAACCCCAATACCTTATCAGCCTCTTCGCTCTTGGCAGTCAACATCAAAATAGGCAGTGAACGAGTTCGCTCGTTGGCACGCAACTCTTTGGCAAACTGCACTCCAGACTTTCCGGGAAGCATCCAATCCAAGATCAATAAACTAGGCAACTGATCACGCATACTGTTGAGGGCAACTTCCGTTTGCAGGGCCTTCTCTACCTCATAACCTGCATGCGTTAAGTTGACCGCAATTAATTCTGCGATGGAGGGCTCATCTTCGACGATTAATATGCGATGAGTCATTGAACGGTTTTCGATCAGGAGTTATTGTTTATTAGCTTCGCGCACTAAGTCTTCGTGCGGAATATGGCGAACATCCGAACCCTTCACAATGTAAATGACAAACTCAGCAATATTCTTAGCGTGATCACCAATCCGCTCAATAGCTTTGGCAATTGTCAGCATATCTAAGCCAGTTGTAATCGTATGGGGGTCTTCCATCATGTATGAAATCAACTTACGCACAAATGCACGAAACTCTTCATCAATCTGCCGATCTTCTTCAACGACTTCAGCTGCAGCAATCGTATCAAGTCGAGCAAAGGCATCCAAACTACGACGCAACAATGAAATCGCCAACTGACCGGACAGGCGAATTTCTGCAACATTGATGTTATGCGGAGCGCCGGATTCAATTAAGCGCTTAGTGCGCTTTGCAACCCGTTCAGCCTCATCACCAGCCCGCTCTAAATTCGTAATAGCCTTGGAGACAGCCATTACTAGACGCAAATCTCTTGCAGTCGGTTGGCGACGAGCGATAAGCTCTGTACAAGCCATGTCAATCTGAATTTCCATGTCGTTGACTAGCTTTTCATTCTGAATCACGATATTGCAAGTCTCAATATCCATCTGGGTAAATGCGCGCATAGCCGTGGCGATTTGTGACTCCACTAAGCCGCCCATTTCCAATAAACGACTGGATAAAGAATTTAAATCAGCATCAAATTGTGATGATAGGTGTTTATCTGGCATTACTCTCTCCCATTAACCGAAGCGGCCGGTAATATAGTCTTCTGTTTCCTTGCGCTTAGGCTTGATAAATATCTCATCGGTTTTACCGTACTCAATTAAGCTGCCAAGATACATATACGCAGTGTAATCGGATACCCGTGCAGCCTGCTGCATATTGTGGGTAACGATCGCAATCGTATATTCATGCTTTAACTCGTTAATTAACTCTTCGATCTTCCCGGTTGAAATTGGATCGAGCGCAGATGTTGGCTCATCCAACAAAATTACAGAGGGCTTCACCGCTACACCACGCGCAATACATAAACGCTGTTGTTGGCCACCAGAAAGTGATAAACCACTTTGATTTAACTTATCTTTGGCCTCAGTCCATAAGGCGGCTTTATTTAAAGCCCACTCTACCCGCTCATCCATCTCGGAACGAGTGAGCTTTTCATATAAACGCACACCAAAAGCAATATTCTCATAGATCGACATGGGGAATGGGGTGGGTTTCTGAAACACCATTCCGATACGGGAGCGCAATAAATTCAGATCCTGGCCTGGCTCCAAAATATTCTGACCATAAAAATTAATTTGACCTTCAGCGCGCTGACCGGGATATAAATCGTACATCCGATTCAGGGTTCGCAATAATGTCGATTTACCACAGCCCGACGGCCCAATGAAGGCCGTTACTTTACCTTCCTCGATGTTCAAGTTAATGTTCTTAAGCCCCTGAAAAGAGCCATAAAAGAAATTTAAATCACGCACCTCTAAAGCATTTTTAACTGCAGGCTGTGCTTGTTCCACGTTCATGCTACCCCCAAGACTGTCAATCTGATTTAAGTCAAACAGTGTTTTCATATTACTCATCCTTGCACCTTGTCGCGGAACACGACGCGGGCCAAGATGTTTAATCCCAACACAGCAAATGTAATTAAGAGTGAGCCGCCCCAAGCAAGGCTTACCCAGTTATCGTATGGACTCATTGCGAACTGAAAAATGACTACCGGCAAATTTGCCATTGGGGCATTCATATTCGTAGAGAAGAATTGATTACTCAGCGCGGTAAAGAGCAATGGCGCTGTTTCACCACTGACTCGCGCCAAAGCCAGGAGAATGCCAGTCATAATCCCGCTTTGGGCAGCACGCAAGGTAATCATGAAGGCTACTTTCCACTTGGGAGCGCCCAATGCGTATGCAGCTTCTCGCAAACTTCCAGGAACCAAACGCAGCATATTCTCAGTCGTGCGCACTACTACTGGAACTGCAATTAAAGCCAAGGCGATTGTGCCGGCCCATCCCGAAAAATGCTCAACTTGCGCCACCATTAATGCATACACAAACAAGCCAATCACAATTGAGGGTGCCGAAAGCATGATATCGGTAACAAAACGAGTAACGGCGGCCACCTTGCTACGATCGCCATACTCAGACAAATAAAGTCCTGCTAACACTCCTACCGGGGTACTAATCAAGGTGCAGCTTGCAATCAGCATCAAACTACCGACAATGGCATTTGCTAAGCCACCTCCTTCTGAGCCGGGTGCGGGCGTGCTAGCAGTGAACAAATGAAGATTAATGGCAGAAAACCCTTTGATAAAGAGCACAGCCAAAATCCATACTAAAAATATCATACCCAAGCCCATTGCCATCATGGAGAGCACTAATCCAATCTTATTGGCTCGCTTGCGTCGAGCAAAGACAGACTGGTCAATATTCAAGGCTTGAGTCATGATTTCAGTCCTTGATTTTTTTCCATTCGAATTAACATCCACTTCGCTAATGCCAGCACAATGAATGTAATAAAGAAAAGTGCTAATCCAAGGGCAAATAAAGAAGAAAAATGCAGGCCGGCTTCCGCCTCGCCGAATTGATTTGCCAATGTCGAGGCAATCGAGCTACCAGGAGCAAACAAGGAAGGGGAAATGCGACGGGCATTGCCGATAACAAAGGTCACCGCCATGGTTTCACCAAGCGCGCGGCCCAACCCCAACATCACACCACCAATCACACCCGCCTTAGTGTAAGGAAGCACAATGCGCTTGACTACCTCCCAGGTAGTGCAGCCAATTCCATAGGCAGATTCTTTTAACACTGGCGGCACAATTTCGAATACGTCACGCATCACAGATGCAATGAAAGGCAAAATCATCATCGCCAAAATCAATCCAGCGCATAACATGCCAATGCCGTTAGTTGGACCGGAAAAGAGAATCCCGATCAAGGGAATTTTCCCAAAAATGGTCTGCAACGCAGGCTCAATATAATCACCAAAAATTGGCGCAAAGATAAACAAACCAAACATGCCATAGATAATCGATGGCACAGCAGCCAACAATTCAATGGCAATACCAAGTGGCCGCTTTAGGCTCGCAGGACAAATCTCTGTCAAAAATACAGCAATACCAAAACTCAATGGAACTGCAATCAACAAGGCAATCAAAGAAGAAACCAGGGTTCCATAAATCGCGATTAGGCCACCAAATTTCCCGCCAATAATGTCCCATTCATCACTAAAGAAAAAACCCGGGCCAAATTCATGTAATGCAGGCCAAGCATTAATGAAGAGGGAAACAATAATTCCCAATAACGCAAACAAGACCGTCAACGAAAAAAACTGGGTAGTGCGATGGAATAAAAAGTCTTGGATTCGCTGAATTCGCGCGATCCTAACCGCCTTAGCCGATGGCAACCCCGGTGAGTATGAAGATTCCATTAGTTCTTTTGGATAAATTTTAAGAAAAATGGCCCCAATTCAATTGGGGCCAATGTAATTGACTCTTAGAATTACTTCACTTGCACTTGCGACCAAACATTCTTACGAATGAAGTTGGTTGTTGCATCGGGCATCGGAACATAATCTAAATCAGCAGCCATTTTCTTGCCATCCTTGAAACCATAATCAAAGAATTTCAATACTTCTGCAGCAGATGCTTTATTTTCTGGCTTTTTATAGATCACCACGAATGTTGCACCAGTAATAGGCCAAGCAGCAGCACCAGGGGCATTCGTAATAAAAGTGTTCATACCAGGGAACTTAGACCAATCTGTACCAGCAGAAGCAGCAGCAAATGATGCTGCAGTTGGCTCTACAAATTTATCTTCTGCATTGCGCATTTGTGTAAAGCTCATGTTGTTCTTCTTGGCGTATGCAAACTCTACATAACCAATCGAATTTTTGATGCGTGAAACGTTGGCTGCAACACCTTCGTTACCCTTGCCACTTACTGTTGAGGCAGCAGGCCACTTAACCGCCGCACCGAAACCAACGGCATCTTTCCAGCCCTTATTTACTTTGGACAGGTAGTTAGTGAAGATGGCAGTTGTGCCCGAACCATCCGCACGAGTAACTACAGTGATATCGCCAGCAGGAATCTTAACGCCAGGATTCAACAAAGCAATACGCTTGTCATTCCAATTGGTAATCGTGCCCATGAAGATATCGGACAAAATATCGCTCGACAATTTCAGTTGACCAGGTTTAATTCCTTCAATATTGACTACTGGAACAACGCCACCAATAATGGCTGGGAACTGAACCATGCCACCAGCTTCGAGATCTTCAAAACTCATCGGGGCATCAGTGGCACCAAAGTCAACGGTTTTGGCTTTGATTTGCTTAATACCGCCGCCAGAGCCGATCGATTGATAGTTCAAGCTATTACCCGTTTTCGCTTTGTAGGCCTCTGCCCACTTAGCTAGCACCGGGTAGATAAATGAAGAGCCAGCGCCAGTCATTTCAGCTGCAAATGCGCTAGTGCTCAATGAAACAGCAACGGCAACTGCAACAAATGCCTTCTTGAAAACGAGCTTCATAGTATTGTCCTTTTAGGTATGTAACAGTGAACTGCAATACCGTGACAATACGTAGGGTGTGTGACTCTTTTATGACAACCCCCCATGTAGAGAATTTGTCTTTTATTTTCATCAACTTGCAATGAATCCAAGCAAGCTATTCTGATTGTGAAAAGCGGTGATTTAGTGAGTACTTGGCACTAAATTGGCAATACTTTTGGCTGCATTCATGGCCTCATCAGCATTCCCGGTTTCAACCATCACCCTCAAGACAGGCTCTGTGCCGGATGCCCGAATCAAAACACGCCCTTTTCCAGCCAAATCAGCCTCTACCCGCTGAATTTGTTCCAAGAGGGCTGAATCTACCTTCCAGTCATAACCCGGCTTGTACTTCACATTCAAGAGCACTTGCGGGAATAAGGTAACAGAGTCCAAGAGCTGGGCAAGTTGCTTCTTTTGCTGACTCATGGCAGCCAAGACCTGCAAAGCAGCAATAGTGCCGTCACCGGTCGAATGTTGATCAAGGCAGAGTAAATGACCAGAACCTTCCCCACCAATCAACCAACCCTTTTGTTTCAGCAACTCAAGCACATAGCGGTCACCCACATTGGCACGCTCAAAGCCAATCCCCAGACCCCTGATCGCATCTTCAATAGCCAAATTTGTCATCAGGGTGCCGACTACGCCACCCAAGTCGCAGCCTTTTGCAAGGCGGTCTTGAGCAAGTACATACAAAAGTTCATCACCATTAAACAAACGGCCAGAAGCATCAACCATTTGCAAGCGATCTGCATCACCATCCAAAGCAATACCTAAATCAGCCCCCACCTCTTTAACCTTTGAGATCAGAGCTGCTGGAGCAGTCGCGCCACAGCCATCATTAATGTTGCGTCCATCTGGGCTAATACCAATGGACACCACCTCGGCACCTAACTCATGAAAGACATGCGGAGCAGTGTGATACGCGGCACCATTGGCGCAATCGACCACTAATTTCAGACCCTTAAGATTGAGATCCCCAGGAAAGGTGGATTTACAAAACTCAATATATCGACCCGCCGCATCATCCAAGCGAAATGCCTTACCGAGCTCTTTGGAGTTCACGCAGCCCATCGGTTTTTCAAGCTCAGCCTCAATGGCCAGCTCTAATTCATCGGACAGCTTGTCGCCATTTGCTGAGAAAAATTTAATGCCATTATCTTGATAGGGATTGTGAGAAGCTGAAATCACCACTCCAGCAGAAAGGCGCAGCGCTTTAGTGAGGTATGCAACACCTGGGGTGGGCATAGGCCCACACAACATCACATCAACACCAGCCGCAGCGAACCCAGCCTCTAAAGCAGCCTCTAATAAATAACCCGACACCCGCGTATCTTTGCCAATTAATACCTTGCAACGCTCCCCGGACTTGGCACCCTTGGTCAACACCCTGCCGGCAGCATAGCCAAGACGCGTAATAAACTCCGGAACAATCGGAAATTGCCCAACTTCCCCACGAATCCCGTCAGTCCCAAAGTAGCGTTTTGTCATAGATTTGATTATAAAACTGATGAGTATCGCACTGCTTCCCAGACCTTTAATGCGTCAACCGTTTGGGCAACATCATGAACCCGGACAATTTTTGCCCCCCGATCTGCCGCCATCAGCGCCGCCGCAATACTGGGGGCTAAGCGCTCACTAGACTCCCGGCCTGTAATTTTTCCCAACATCGATTTTCGTGAGATGCCAGCGAGAACGGGGTATCTTGTTTTAGTAAAGACTTGAAATTGCGCCAACATCTCAATATTGTGTTCAAGACTCTTCCCAAAACCAAAGCCGGGGTCAATAGCAATGCGATTCGATGCCACGCCCCTGAGTTCCAATCCAGCAGCTTGCGCTTGCAAGAATTCCAATACCTCCACGAGAACATTTTGATACTCGGGATTAAATTGCATCGTCAAGGGATCACGCTGCATGTGCATAATGACAACCCCACAATCAACGCTCTCACAAACCGCATCTACCGCCCCCACTTGCCGAAGCGCCCAAATATCATTGACGCAATCCACCCCCGCGTGCAGGGCATGGCGCATAGTCTGCGCTTTATAAGTATCAATTGATAGGGCCACTCCGCATCCCTGAAGAGCCTCAATCACAGGGAGCACGCGATCCAACTCTTCCTGCAAAGAAACGGGCTCTGCACCTGGACGAGTTGATTCACCACCAATATCGATAATATCAACCCCATCAGCAATCATAGAATGCGCATGCGCAATGGCATCATCGGTACTGCGGTACCTACCACCATCCGAAAAGGAATCTGGAGTTGCATTCAGGATGCCCATTACCAAGGGCTTAGTGAGCTTGCTCCAATCAAATAAAAAACGCCCGCAACGCCATGTTGCGGGCTGTTCAGTTTGACTCATCATTCAATACAGAATCAATCAATATGTTTCAGCAATTAGGCTGTCGCAGGTGCGCTGCCTGCTGCTGGGTCTGACGTACCTGCTGAGTTACCAAATGTAGTAGCCACTGGCGGCAACGGCGAGCGAGGCGGACGGCCCGCCATGATGTCATTGATCTGATCAGCATCAATGGTTTCCCATTCCATCAGAGCAACAACCATCGCTTCTACCTTATCGCGATTTTGCTCCAAGATAGATTTGGCTAATGCATATTGACTATCAATCAATGCACGAATTTCTGCATCCACTTTTTGTTGCGTCAACTCAGAAACCGTTTTTGAACTCGTGCGACCGAACATGCTTTCGGACTCAGTATCGACATACACCATCGTACCTAAACTATCACTCATGCCATATCGCGTAACCATATCTCGCGCCATTTTCGTAGCACGCTCAAAGTCATTGGAGGCCCCGGTACTCATCGAGTGGAGAAAGACCTCTTCCGCGGCGCGCCCACCAAATAGAATCGCCAGCTCCTCCAACATGCGATCTTTGTACAAATTCACACGATCAAATTCGGGAAGCTGCCAAGTCACACCCAGCGCCATGCCGCGCGGCATGATAGTGACCTTATGTACAGGATCCGCTTTTGGTAAAACCTTAGCAACCACTGCATGACCAGATTCATGGTAAGCAGTATTACGACGCTCCTCTTCACGCATTACTGCCGACTTACGTTCAGGGCCCATGTAAATCTTATCTTTAGCGTCTTCAAAATCTCGCATATCAACTGCACGTTTATTACGGCGTGCAGCAAATAAGGCAGCTTCGTTAACCAAGTTAGCCAAATCTGCACCAGAAAATCCTGGGGTACCCCGCGCTAAGACGGCTGCATCCACATCCGGATTAATGGGAACCTTACGCATGTGTACTTGCAAAATTTGTTCGCGACCTCGGATGTCTGGCAAACCAACATGCACTTGACGGTCGAAACGACCTGGACGTAACAACGCTTTGTCTAAAACATCCGAGCGGTTTGTCGCGGCAACCACAATCACACCACTATTGCTTTCAAAACCATCCATCTCAACAAGCATTTGATTGAGCGTTTGCTCCCGCTCATCATTGCCACCGCCCATACCAGCACCACGATGACGGCCAACTGCATCAATCTCATCAATAAAGATAATGCAAGGAGAATTTTTCTTGGCGTTCTCAAACATGTCGCGCACACGCGATGCACCGACACCCACAAACATCTCTACGAAATCAGAGCCGGAGATTGAGAAAAAGGGAACTTTTGCTTCGCCAGCAATCGCACGGGCTAACAAGGTTTTACCGGTACCGGGAGGACCTACCAATAACACGCCATGGGGAATGCGCCCGCCCAGCTTTTGAAATTTTTGCGGATCCTTTAAGAAATCAACCAACTCAAATACTTCTTCCTTGGCCTCATCACACCCTGCGACATCAGCAAAAGTAATAGTGTTGCTATTTTCATCAATCAAACGGGCTTTAGATTTTCCAAAAGAGAATGCTCCGCCCTTTCCGCCACCCTGCATCTGGCGCATCATGAAGAACCAGAAACCAATAATCAATAAAGTTGGTCCAAGATAATATAAAGCCGAGACCAGCATATTGGGCTCATCTTCGGCCTTACCCGTTACTTGAACACCGTATTTCATCAAGTCGCCGACCATCCAAATATCCCCAGGGGAAATAATCGAGTACTTGGCCCCATCAGCAGGAGTTACTTGCAAGGTTCGTCCTTGAACGTCCACGCGCTTAATTTTGCCGGCCTTGGCATCATCCATAAATTGAGAATACGTGACCTGGTTCTGATCTTTAGGCTTATCAAATTGCTTAAATACCGTAAAGAGCACCAGACCCACAATGAGCCACACACCGATTTTTTGGAACATATTGCTGTTCAAAACGAGACCTTTGCCGGATTAATCCGGGAGTTAAAGCGAGTTTCTATATCTAAGTATTTGATTCTACTACCAGGCTTTTTCAAGGCCTCATGGCAGGTTTATTTAATAAACCCCTATATTCAGGGGGTTATTGCACCTCCTTCAAGGGTTTCAGATTTCGACCCAGAAGAAAGATTTCGGACGAACGCGCTCGCGAAGCTTTTGGTTTTTTAGAAGAAACATTCTTAAAGACCTTTTTAAAAGATTCCACAATCTGACTATACCCACTGCCATTGAAACATTTAATCAACAAGGCCCCCTCGGGCTTTAAATGATGAAGTGCAAAATCTAAGGCGATTTCAGCCAAAAACGCCATGCGCGCAGCATCTGCCACCCCTACTCCAGAAAGATTCGGAGCCATGTCCGAGAGCACTAAATCGACTTTCCCATCCGCGCCTTTAGGCAAAAGCGCCTCTAGGGCATGCAAGCCCTCGTCCTCACGGAAATCCCCCTGAATAAAGCTCACATCCGCAATATCCTCCATCGGCAGAATATCGATCGCAATAATTAGGCCATCAGGCTTGCCAGACTCAATTTTGGGATTACCTTTACCCAACTCAGTCAGGCGATTGCGCACATACTGAGACCAGCTACCCGGAGAGCTTCCCAAATCAACAATGGTCATGCCTGCTTTAATCAGGTGCTCTTGCTCATCAATCTCGCTTAACTTATAAACCGCTCGAGCGCGATAGCCCTCTTTTTGAGCCATCTTCACATACGGATCGGTTAAGTGATCCTGCAACCAACTTTTATTAAATTTATTCTTTGCCACTACGCTTACTCACTTTCGACCTCTATTTTCCTTGTTTCTGAGGCTGAAGGCAAAAAGAATCGGGCGAAAACATCGGAAATTCGCCATTGAGGCACTAATTCCCCACATCAATGCTCTATCATCAATGCCATGACCGCACTTACCATTACCCCAGCACAGCGCAAATCCCTTAAGGGAGAAGCTCACGACCTGAATCCCGTCGTCATGATTGGCAGCGAAGGCTTAACGCCAGCCGTTATCAAAGAGGCCAAATTGGCAATTGGCCATCACGCTCTCATTAAGGTACGAGTGTTTGGCGATGATCGTGAGGCGCGCATCGCCATTTACCAAGAGCTCTGCGATAAATTAGACGCTGCTCCAGTTCAGCATATTGGTAAATTGCTTGTTCTTTGGAAGCCCAAAGATGTGGTTGATGCTGCACTCTTGAGTCTTGGTAGATCCGGCAAGCAATCTAAAAAAACATTGCAAGCTCCTCGTACCAAACGTCAGCCTAATCGTACCCCAGCTAAAGCTGGCATCCGCACCAGCACCTCTGAACGATCAGATCGCCGCTCCGCTGCTAGCAAATCACCCTTTGAAAGGGCTGCGGCCGCAAAAACAGCAACCCCCAAGAAACGGGTTCTGCGCGCAGATGCCGCTGAATCGAAAATTGGCTGGTCATCCCCCGGCTACCGCAAAGCTGTCGCAGCTCCGGCGCCCATCAAAAAACGCAAAGTCCGCATGAGTAGTGGCAAGAAAAAAGCGCTAGGCTCTTAGGTATTAGAGCTCGAGAGCCCACATGCAGACAGTCAAAAACGCCGGTTAACGGCGTTTTTTCATCCCAGCTCGAGGAATCCAGTAGTCAACCCTCACGACTGACCTCTAAAAACCTCAGATTGAGTGGCGCGCCAAATCAAGGCAACCCCCAGAATGCTCTGGGCTATAAAAATCAGACTAGAAATTTGATGTAAAACCATGAAAAGGTGGGCCCAAGAGGATTCCATAATCGACATCCCCACACCAAGCGCCTCATCCCGCAAGGAATCCATCCAAGGAATGATTACGAAGGCTTCAGCAAATGAAAATGCGAGCATCACCAACAAGATCCAGCGAATCAAACGAAACCACTGCAAGCCACGACCGACTAAGAGATTAGCCAAAATCATCAACACCACACTGAGACTAACGCTTGAGGAGGCAATGATTTTAAAGAGATGGCCCGCAACCATGCCGGCCACTTGACGATCCCCTAGTGCTGAAAAGAGGACCGGGGCGACCACAAATCCAACAGCACTGAAACCACCAACCCACAAGCCACTCAGCAATATGAAAAAACGCCGTAGATTTTCAGTTCGAAACAATACTCGCATTAGATATAGCGAACCGCCAGAATTTCCACTTCGCGACTACCTGCTGGCGCTTGTACAGCCACCACATCGCCCTCTTCCTTGCTAATTAAGGCGCGAGCAATTGGGGAGCTAATCGATATTTTGTGATTGGCAATATCTGCCTCATCATCACCCACAATTTGATAGGTGAATGTAGTGCCGTCCTCCAAATCCTCGAGGTCAACTGTGGCGCCAAAAACTACGCGGCCGCTGACATCAAGGGTAGCTGGATCAATAATTTGAGCGGCAGACAACTTTCCCTCCAATTCCTGAATACGGCCTTCGATAAAGCCCTGCTTCTCCTTGGCTGCATCGTACTCTGCATTCTCAGAGAGGTCGCCTTGGGCTCGCGCTTCAGAAATCGCATTAATTACTGCGGGACGCTCAACATGCTTGAGGCGGTGCAATTCTTCCTTGAGAAGCTCTGCACCGCGTTTGGTAATTGGAATTGTGCTCATGCTACTAACCTAACTTAAATAAGCAAGCTCTGAATTGAGTTGCGTGTAAAAGTTAATTTTAGATTAATTAAGCGACCGATGTAAGTTTTGTAATGAATACACCTCAAGCGACTCCTTGCTGCCATTTTGCGACGCCATCAACCCATCCATCACCGCTCTAGCAGCGCTAATAGTCGTGTAATAGGTGACACCATGAGCCTGGGCGCTCGTACGAATCGAGCGTGAATCCGCAATTGCCGTACGGGTTTCATCAACAGTGGTAAAGACTAGGGAAATTTCTCCGTTCTTAATTAAATCCACAATATGAGGACGCCCATCCTTGACTTTATTCACCACCCGCACTGGCAGTCCAGCGGCCTCGATCGCTGCAGCCGTACCCTTCGTTGCAACCATTGGAAAACCTAGCTGGTGCAAAAGTTTGGCAACCTCTACTGCCTTCGGCTTATCGCCATCTTTAACCGTCAGCACCACTGTACCGCTCTTGGGCAATTTTATGCCCGCACCCAATTGTGATTTAAATAGCGCTTCACCAAAGGTTTTACCGACGCCCATCACTTCACCAGTGGAACGCATCTCCGGTCCTAAAATAGGATCAATACCTGGGAACTTATTAAACGGGAACACCGCCTCTTTGACCGAGAAATATGCAGGCTTCACCTCAGCGGTAATACCCTGCTGATCCAAGGTTTGCCCCACCATGCAACGCGCCGCAATCTTAGCCAACTGTAGACCAGTTGCCTTGGAGACAAAGGGAACAGTGCGAGAAGCGCGAGGATTAACTTCTAAGACGTAAATGACATCTTGGCCATCCACATTCTGAATCGCAAACTGCACATTCATTAAGCCCACTACATTGAGACCCTTAGCCATCGCTGCGGTCTGGCGCTTAATTTCTTCCACCGTTGCATCGGAAAGAGAATATGGCGGCAACGAGCACGCTGAATCACCAGAATGAACACCAGCTTGCTCGATGTGCTCCATCACACCCCCGATAAAGACGCGCTTGCCGTCGCTAATGCAATCGACATCGCACTCAATCGCATCATTTAAGAAGCGATCTAGCAGCACCGGTGAATCATGGGAAACTTTCACCGCTTCACGCATGTACCGCTCTAGATCTCGGCCATCATGCACAATTTCCATAGCGCGTCCGCCCAACACGTACGAAGGACGCACTACCAACGGGTAACCAATTTCATCGGCAAGCTTAAGAGCCTCATCCTCAGTGCGAGCTGTTCGATTTGGCGGCTGACGTAAATTCAACTCATGCAATAGTTGCTGAAAACGCTCACGATCCTCAGCCGCATCAATCATGTCAGGGGAGGTGCCAATAATAGGAACACCGTTGGCCTCTAAATCTAGTGCTAATTTCAAGGGAGTTTGACCACCATACTGAACAATGACACCCTTGGGCTTTTCTTTAGCAACAATCTCAAGCACATCTTCTAAGGTCAATGGCTCAAAATACAAGCGGTCCGATGTATCGTAGTCGGTTGAAACCGTTTCAGGATTGCAATTAACCATAATGGTTTCATAACCATCATCGCGCATTGCTAATGCCGCGTGAACGCAGCAGTAATCAAACTCAATACCTTGGCCAATCCGGTTCGGTCCACCACCCAACACCATGATCTTGTCACGATTAGTCGGCTGGGATTCACACTCGCCGTGCTCCGCTTCGTAAGTGGAATACAAATACGCCGTATTAGTGGAAAATTCTGCAGCACAAGTATCCACACGCTTATAGACCGGCACCACTTTCAAGCGATGACGAGCAGCTCGTACCGAAGAGGCATCGACCCCTAATAGTTTGGCCAAGCGACGATCTGAAAAGCCCTTTTGTTTAATGAAACGTAACTCTGCTGCAGAGAGGCTGTCGATCTTGCGTTGCTTGAGCTCGGTTTCAATCGCAATCAATTCTTCGATTTGCTCAAGGAACCATGGATCCACTTTGGTCTCAGCATAGATCTCGTCTAGGCCCATACCCATCCGGAAAGCATCCGCTAAATACCAAATGCGATCAGGGCCTGGCTCATTAATCTCCTGAATAATGTCATCCAAATCCGTGGACACTTCGTCCAAGCCATCAACACCGACCTCTAAACCACGCAATGCTTTTTGGAATGACTCTTGGAATGTGCGGCCAATAGCCATCACCTCACCCACTGATTTCATTTGAGTCGTTAAGCGAGAATCTGCCTGCGGGAATTTCTCAAACGCAAAACGCGGAATCTTAGTCACTACATAATCGATAGATGGCTCAAATGAGGCTGGAGTCGCACCCCCCGTGATGTCGTTCTTCAACTCATCCAGGGTATAGCCAACTGCGAGCTTTGCCGCAATTTTGGCAATTGGAAAACCCGTTGCCTTGGAGGCCAATGCCGATGAACGCGATACCCGCGGATTCATTTCAATCACAATCATGCGGCCGTCAACCGGATTAATTGAAAACTGCACATTCGAACCACCAGTATCGACACCAATTTCACGCAAAACTGCAATCGATGCATTGCGCATCAATTGATATTCTTTATCTGTCAAAGTCTGTGCAGGAGCAACCGTAATGGAATCCCCCGTATGCACACCCATTGGGTCTAAGTTTTCAATTGAACAAACAATGATGCAGTTATCGGCGCGGTCACGCACCACTTCCATCTCAAACTCTTTCCAACCCAAGAGAGACTCTTCAATTAAGAGTTCATGGGTGGGCGATAAATCTAAACCACGTTTGCAGATTTCTTCAAATTCTTCACGGTTATAAGCAATACCACCACCAGAGCCACCCATGGTAAATGACGGACGAATCACCACTGGAAAACCAGAACTACCGGTTTCTATCTGGATGCGTTGTTGAACCTCGTGGGCCTCGTCCATAGAGTGGGCGATACCGGACTTGGCGGAGCCCAAACCTATTTTGGTCATGGCATCCTTAAATTTCTGACGGTCTTCAGCTTTGTCAATCGCTTCAGGTGAAGCGCCAATGAGCTCGCAACCGTATTTTTCCAACACGCCATGGCGATGCAAATCGAGTGCACAATTTAATGCTGTCTGACCGCCCATCGTGGGCAGAATCGCATCAGGTTTTTCAGTAGCAATAATGCGTTCTACTACCTCCCACGTGATAGGCTCAATGTAAGTTACATCAGCCATCTCCGGATCCGTCATGATGGTTGCAGGATTACTGTTCACCAAAATGACTTTATAACCCTCATCTCGCAAGGCTTTACATGCCTGAGCGCCAGAGTAATCAAACTCACATGCTTGACCGATCACAATCGGGCCAGCCCCAATAATGAGGATGCTTTTAATATCACTACGCTTAGGCATTATTTGCCCTCCTGGTGGGCGGCTGTCGAAGCGGCGTTCATTAACTCCACAAATCGATCAAATAAATAGGCAATATCGTGTGGGCCTGGCGAGGCCTCAGGGTGACCCTGAAAACACAATGCCGGCTTGTCCGTCCAAGCAAGCCCTTGCAACGATCCATCAAACAAGGAAACATGCGTAACGCGCACATTACTAGGCAAGGTCTTAGCATCGACCGCAAAACCGTGGTTCTGGGAGGTAATCGCTACTCGCCCAGTATCTAAATCTTTTACAGGGTGGTTTGCGCCATGGTGACCAAACTTCATCTTGAGGGTCTTAGCACCTGCAGCCAACCCCATAATTTGATGACCCAAGCAAATACCGAAAGTTGGAATCCCTTTTTCAATAATTTCTTGAGCAGCAGCAATTGCATAATCACAGGGCCCAGGATCGCCGGGGCCATTTGAGAAAAAGACGCCATCTGGACTCATCGCCAATACCTCAGCAGCACTCGTTTGCGCAGGGACCACCGTTAACTCACAACCACGCTCAGTCAGCATGCGTAAGATATTGCGCTTCACACCAAAATCATAGGCAATAACTTTTTTATTGGGCCTACTCTGATCTAGAGTTCTATAGGCGGGCTTACCAGCTGGTCCATGTAAATCCCACTCTGCTTCGCGCCATTCATAGGCAGTTTTTGTCGTGACTACCTTTGCCAAATCCAAGCCCGCCATTCCAGGAAACGCCTTGGCCAATTCCAAAGCCTTCTTGGCTAGACCCTCAAGGTCATCGCCCGCCTTACCAGCAACAATTGCGCCTGATTGAGCGCCCTTGTCGCGCAAAATACGCGTCAATTTGCGGGTATCGATTCCGGCAATACCCAAAACACCAGCTTTAGCAAGATACACATCCAAACCCTCTTCAGAGCGGAAATTCGAGACTCGTCTTGATAAATCTTTCACCACCAAACCAGCTGCATGAATCTGGGTTGATTCAGCATCCTGAGCATTGACTCCAACATTACCAATATGCGGGTAAGTGAGGGTCACAATCTGCCGTGAATAACTAGGATCTGTGATGATTTCTTGATATCCGGTTAAAGCAGTATTGAATACGACTTCGCCAGTCGTTTCGCCAGGGGCGCCAATGCTAAAGCCGGGAAATATTGTGCCGTCGGCTAAAGCCAACACGGCGGGAGGAAAAGAAGGAAGCAAGGGTGACAAACCATCTCCAGTCCCTGCTCCATCCGACGCTCAACACCCCAAAAAGACCAACCCAGGACTGTTTATGCGGGAGGTGAGTGTCTTTAAGCGCTAGGGTAATTTAATTAGTTTCGAACCTAGCAATGATACCAGTTTCGAGGTCTAAATTATTGAATCCCCAGCCCATTAGGCTTGGCGGGCGATAGACTCCCCTTGCCATCGGGCTAGGGGAGTATTTTACTTAGGACTTGGCCTGATTTTGCTCAATAATGGTCTTGATTTGCGCCAAGACCGTTTGGTCTTCCATGGTACTGATATCGCCAGGGTCGCGCCCTTCCGCCACCGCCTGTAAAGCACGGCGCACAATCTTGCCAGAGCGCGTCTTCGGCAACGCAGTTACCACATATACCCGTCCCGGACGAGCAATGGCGCCGAGCTGACTGTCGACTGTTTTCATGCATTCAGCCTCTAAAGTATCAGCATTGGAGGCGTCTTTCGGGATGACGAATGCAATCGCAGCCTGCCCCTTCAGCTTATCCTCAATACCCACTACAGCAACCTCTGAGACATTAGGATGGCTAGAAATGCTCTCCTCAATCTCACGCGTTCCTAAACGGTGACCGGCAACGTTAATGACATCATCGGTGCGGCCGAGAATGAAGAAGTAGCCGTCCTTGTCCTTAATACCCCAATCAAAGGTTGAATAAATCAACTTTCCGGGAATGGTTTGCCAATAGGTGCTGACAAAACGCTTGTCATCACCCCAAACGGTTTGCATGCAACCTGGAGGCAATGGCCCTTCAATGGCAATAACCCCCTTCTGATCTGGACCCAGCTCTGCGCTACTTGCATCATCGAGCAACTTCATGTTGTAGCCAAAAGAAGGTACTCCGGGAGAGCCAAATTTATGCGGCATTACTTCCACACCACGCTGAATTGCCAACATTGGCCAACCTGTTTCAGTTTGCCAATAGTTATCTACGATAGGCTTCTTGATCGCATCATGAATCCAAGTGGCTGTTGGCTCATCCAAAGGCTCACCCGCCAAAAACAAAGCCCGCAAACTCGAAAGATCATATTTCGTTAAGAAAGCAGGATCCTGTTTTTTCAGAACACGCACTGCTGTAGGTGCAGAGAACATGACGGAGACTTTGTATTTTTCTACTAATTGCCACCAAATTCCTGCATCCGGACGCAATGGCGTTCCCTCGTACATGATGGTTGCCATGCCATTCAATAGGGGGCCATAAATAATATAACTGTGCCCAACCACCCAACCAATATCTGAGGTCGTAAACATGGTTTCACCGGGCTTGCCACAGAAGATGTGGTTCATGGTTGCTGCTAAGGCTACTGCGTACCCGCCTGTATCGCGCTGCACACCCTTAGGTTTGCCAGTGGTTCCCGAGGTATACAAAATATAGGATGGGTGAGTGGCATCCACCCACTCGACAGGAACCAAATCATTCAAATGTTTTTGACGCTCAGTCGCGTAATCTAAATCACGGCCCGCTACAGTAGTGAACTCTGTCAAACCTCGATTTACTAGCAAGACCTTTTCGGGCTTGTAGCTAGCCAATTGAATCGCCTCATCTAACAATGGCTTATAGGGCACCGCTTTGCCACCACGCGCACCAGCCTCAGCAGTCACAATCATTTTGGGCTTAGCATCATCAATCCGGGAAGCCAAGCTATGTGAGGCAAAACCGCCAAACACGACCGAATGGATCGCACCAATTCGAGCACAAGCGAGCATCGCAAAGCAAGCCTCTGCAATCATTGGCATGTAAATTAATACTCGATCGCCCTTCTCAATGCCATTGGCCCGATAGATGGCTGCCATACGATTGACTTCTTCGTACAGCTCTTGAAAGGTGTAGGTTTTCTCTTGATTGGTTTCAGTCGATACCGCCACCAAGGCGATTTGATTGGCGCGATCATTGAGATGGCGATCTACTGCGTTGTAACAAAGATTGGTGAGCCCGCCCTCGAACCATTTGGCAAATGGAGGGTTATCGTAATTCAGAACCTTATCAAATGGTTTTTCCCAGTGAATTAACTTCGCCTGCTCCCCCCAGAATCCGTCTGGGTCTTTAATTGAGCGTTCGTGATGTGCTTTATAGGACATGGTCAACCTAAAAAAATGTGTAGATAAAAGTTACAAAATTACTGAGTTTTGCTGTTTCCTTTTGCTGCGGACAGCTTCGTACTACCATTTTTCGCAGATTTTGCAACGCCTGTCGATGCGGATTTATGCTGAGAAACGGCATGATTTGATGAAGAATTGCCCTTAGAAGCCGTTTTTATGACCTCTCGACCAGATTTTGCGACAGCGCATTTGGGTGCTTTTGCCCCCTTGGCAGACTTTGAGCCCTTCGGCGGCTTGGCGCACTTAGGCTGCGGCGGCGGAGGCTTCTCCAAGCTCAAGCTTGCATTTTCCGCCATGGCCACTGAAATATCACCCAATCGTCGACTGGTCTTGGGAATAATGATGGTTGAACCGGCCCGAATGCGCATACTCTTTGGTATCCCATTAACCTCTCTCAAGACTTCAGGGTCGACGCCTAAAGTTTTAGCGGCTTGATCGGCACTTTCTGTTTTCCCAACTTGTACAGCAGTCCAGGAAGACAATGGCTTCGAATAATTTTTCAGGTTTTCCTGGAAGACTTCGGCATGTCCGAACGGCAACAAAATTTGCTGATTGGCTGCACTCAAAATTACAGGCTTATTAAAAGACGGGTTCAGCACATGAAATTCTTCCGCAGGAATTTCGGCCAACTTAATGGCTAGCGCCACATCAATATCGCTGCCGACATCAACCGCCACAAAATACGGATGGTTTTCTAGGTCTGGCAAGGTAATGCCATATGCACCGGGGTCTAAAACAATTTGCCGATAGGCCATCAACTTCGGAACATAATTGCGCGTTTCAACGGGCAACTGCAAACTCTCATAATCTGTGGGTAAGCCAGCTGCAGCATTACGTTTTTGCGCTTTGGCGATATTGCCAGCTCCCCAGTTGTAAGCCGCAAGAGCTAGCTCCCAACTGCCAAACTGGGTGTGTAAACGTTGCAGGTAATCAAGCGCGGCATCGGTAGATTGCAATAAATCCCGTCGCTCATCTCTAAAAACGTTTTGCGTTAACTGAAAGTCTTTGCCGGTAGCTGGCATAAATTGCCAAATGCCCATCGCCTTAGCCCGTGAGTTTGCTTGAGGGTTAAAAGCACTCTCCACGAATGGTAGAAGAGCAATCTCGGTAGGCATGCCACGTGCATTGACTTCTTGAACGATGTAAAACAAATAACGCGACGACCGCGTCATCGAACGATTCACATAATCTGGACGTGCGCTTAACCAACGTATCTGCTCAATCTCTAGCGGACTATTGGTGGGCTCCATCTCAAAACCATCCCGAATGCGAATCCATAAGTTACTCGAGGGTGCATAGACCTTGCTGACTGACTGATTGCGCAAATTGACGCGCGCCGCCCTTGATGCGCGAGGGTTGGTTTGACCGGAGGTGTCTGATGACCAATCTCCGGTACTAGCGCAACCAGACAAAAACGCGACAATGACCATTGCCGCATAAATCAACCGCATCAGAAGCGATCTTTCCAAGCGCGTATTACCGCCAGGACATCTGCCGGCGATGAAAGATCCAATTGTCCAGATACCTGCTTAGCCATCTTGATCACATCCGACTGATCACAGCGCATGAATGGATTAACCTGCAATTCTTGTCCAATGGTAGTGGGCAAAGTGGGTAAATTTTGTTGACGCAATGCCTTGGCATTTTGTTCCCAAGTCAACAGATTGATGTTGTCAGGCTCAACCGCCAAAGCAAAGCGAATATTGGAGAGTGTGTATTCATGGGTGCAATACACCAAAGTATTTCTTGGCAACGCTGCGAAGGTTGCCAATGAGCTAGCCATTTGGGCTGGAGTACCCTCAAATAAGCGTCCACAACCAGAGGCAAACAAGGTATCCCCGCAGAACAACATCGGCTCAACGACATTGGCCTGCATATTTGCGAAATAGGCAAGATGGCTTAGGGTGTGCCCTGGCACTTCATATACCGTAAGGCTAATGCGCGGTGCGGCAATCTCAATCTTCGCACCATTCTTTAGGGGTGTGGTTAAACCAGGTATCGAAACTGAATCAGGTCCATATACTGGAACAGTTCCATGAAGCGTTTGCAGGATCTGCAGTATGCCGCCAGTATGATCGGCATGATGATGGGTTATTAAAATCCCCTTTAAGACGAGTTGATGCTCACTCAAATACTGCAATACAGGGGCAGCATCACCAGGATCAACCACCAAGGCCGAGTGACCATCATGGATGCACCAGATGTAGTTGTCGTCGAAGGCCGGAATAGGCCAAACTTGCAATAAAGTATTCTTCACCATAGACCGATGATACCAATCCCTTCCACCCCTTCCCAGGTAGCCGCACCACCATGGAGCTCATGGGAAAAATGGCTGCAATCCCCTCCTGGCCGCTATGTACTCCAGTGGGAGCAGCTCTGCTTTGACCGCATTGTGGCTGATGTCTTTGGATTCCATGCGGTTCAGATCGGTTTACCCCAAATCAATGCCCTATCTGAGAACCGAATGCCCCTACAGGCCTTGTTGATTCACACCCAAGACCATCAGGAGCAAGCCCGCCGCTTTGCATGGCACCTGATTGCAGGCAATCCCAGTCAACTCCCTTTTGCCAATGAGAGCATTGATTTGCTCGTTCTACCCCATGTCCTAGAGTTTGCCCCCGACCCCCATCAAGTCCTCCGCGAGGCCGAACGCGTCCTGAGGCCAGAAGGTCGATTAATTATTTCTGGATTTAATCCAGCGAGCCTCTGGGGTCTGCGGCAATATATCAGCCGCTTAATTGGCACCCCATACCTCCCCCGCGACGGTCAATTTATTGGCCTTTTACGCATCAAAGATTGGCTCCAATTATTAAATTTTTCCCTAGACCGAGGTCATTTTGGCTGTTACAAGCTCCCGCTAAGCAGCCAATCAGGAATGGCTCGCATGGATTTTATGGAAAAAATGGGGAATCGTTGGTGGCCTATTTTTGGCGCGGTCTACCTAGTTTCGGCCATTAAACGCCAACCTGGTGTACACCTCATCGGCCGCATCCAAACCAAACGCCTCCCTGTAATACCTCAACTGAGTCCAGCTGCCGAGCGCAATCAACTCCAATCCGGTCAAGACCAGGTAAATTAACCCCTTATTCAGCAAGGCCTTATGTCGACTACACCCCAACTTCCCCATATCATCATTTATACGGATGGTGCCTGCAAAGGCAACCCGGGGCCGGGAGGCTGGGGGGCAGTACTACGCTCTGGCGCACACGAAAAACATCTTCATGGTGGAGCAGAATTAACGACTAATAACCGTATGGAAATTAGCGCAGTAATTCATGCATTGCGCGCACTCAAGCAACGAAGCTCTGTAGAGCTGTGGACTGACTCACAGTACGTCCAAAAAGGCGTTACCGAATGGCTGGAGGGCTGGAAAAAAAGAGGGTGGAAGACTGCTAGCAAAGATCCAGTAAAAAATGCCGACCTTTGGCAAGAGCTCGATGCCCTGCTGCCAGATCACCGAATTGCATGGCACTGGGTTAAAGGCCATAATGGCCATCCAGGCAACGAGCTTGCCGATCAACTAGCCAACCGAGGGGTAGAAGAATTTCTACCGTAGATCTCAGGACATTCTCACTGAGCCCAATAAGTCTATGAGAGAATTTCCCAAGTAAATAAACTAGCCGCTCAGTCCTTCTTCATGCACTACCTCATTACACTTCAAGGTTGATCTCCATGCGACAAGTTATTCTCGATACCGAAACCACTGGCCTAAATCCAGCAACGGGCGATCGCATCATTGAAATCGGCTGCGTAGAAATGATTGGCCGTCGCCTCACCGATCGGACGCTTCATTACTACATCAACCCAGAGCGCGATATCGATGCTGGAGCATTCGCTGTACACGGTCTCTCCAGAGAATTTCTGGCGGATAAACCACTCTTTGCCAATATTGTTGATGAGCTGATCGAGTTTGTAGATGGCGCAGAAATTGTGATTCATAACGCTGCATTTGACTTGGGATTTTTGGATAATGAATTTGCACTGTTAAAGCGCCCTCCGTTCAGAGGTCTGGCGGCCAAGATTACCGACACCCTGCTCGATGCGCGCCAAATGTTCCCCGGTAAGCGGAATTCTCTGGATGCGCTTTGTGAACGGTTTTCAATTAGCAACCAACACCGCACACTGCACGGAGCGTTACTAGACGCGCAATTGTTGGCCGAAGTATATGTTGCTATGACGCGAGGTCAAGAAGATCTATCTATTGACTTAGTGGACTACACAGTAGGCATGGACGCCTCCGGTCAAACCAAACCGCTCCCCACCAATTTAAAAGTACTAAGGGCTAGCGAAGAGGATTGCCAACTCCATGAAAAGATTTTGGCGGATATAGCAAAGGCTAGCAAAAAGGACCCTGTATGGAGTCCTAGCAATGCTACGAGTACTGCCAGCTAACTACCTCATCAAATAGCTGAAGCAATCGCCTTACCCAAATCATCGGTCTTCGCATTACCTCCCAAATCTGGTGTTAGTGGAGCATGCTGTGACCCAGCGGCCAGGACGCTTTCAATCCCCTGAAAAATCGCTTTGCCTGCCTCTGGGTATCCCAGGTGATCCAACATCATCGCACCACTCCAGATTTGCCCAATAGGGTTGGCAATCCTCTTGCCGTAAATATCGGGTGCTGACCCATGAACTGGCTCAAAAAGCGAGGGAAACTTGCCTTCTGGGTTAATGCTGCCCGATGGAGCTACTGCAATTGTCCCGGTACAGGCCGGACCCAAATCAGAAAGAATGTCGCCAAATAAATTGCTGGCAACCACCACGTCAAATCGATCCGGGTTCATTACGAATTGGGCGGTCAAAATATCAATGTGATACTTATCAGTTCGGACATCGCTGTAATGCTTTGCCATTGCTTCAACGCGCTCATCCCAGTATGGCATCGTAATAGCAATACCGTTTGATTTGGTAGCCGAGGTCAGGTGTTTTTTAGGTCGACTTTGAGCAAGATCGTAGGCGTATTTGAGGATGCGGTCAACACCATGACGCGTAAAGACTGACTCTTGCACGACAAATTCACGATCTGTATCAGGGAACATCTTCCCGCCAACCGAAGAATATTCGCCCTCTGTATTCTCGCGCACCACAAAGAAATCAATATCACCCGGCTTGCGATTGGCTAGTGGGCAAGGCACCCCTGGCAATAGCCGCACTGGGCGCAGATTCACATATTGATCAAAACAACGTCGAAACTGAATCAGACTACCCCACAAGGAAACGTGATCAGGAAGAATGCTAGGCATACCGACGGCGCCAAAGAAAATGGCATCGTATTGCATCAGAGTATCAAACCAATCATCCGGCATCATCTTGCCATGTTTGAGGTAGTAATCGCAACTTGCAAAATCAAAATGATCAAACTGCATGCCAATATTAAATTTACGATTCACTACTTCCAAGGCGCGCATGCCCTCAGGCATGACCTCCTGGCCAATCCCATCACCGGCGATGACTGCAATTTTTGGATTCTGGATAATCTTTAATGTATGCATATTGCTCTGTCTCTTGAAATCAAGTTTACTTAACTAATAGCCCGACGGATCTCGTCCTTAGCGGACTTTGCATCCTGAATGCTCTCGCTATCATGTTCAGTTGTATTTTCAATCGTCTCAGCAATGGCTTCCTGCATTCGAATATTATCCTTGGGGCAAATGGGCGCACCATAAGTGGCCCATCGCTTTAACAAGGTCACCTCATATCCACATTGCCCGCATTTGGCTTTATTGCGGCTAGCATTACTGGGACGTGGAGGCGGAAAAACAATCGCCTGATGGGGGTATGGCCCCAACTCTTGACTAATCATCATGAGCTTGACCATCAACTCTTCCGTAGCATGCGCCATACGCGCTGGGCCCTCTAGACCAACGGTCTGAGCAATACCCTTAAAGTCTTCACCATGCCCACTAAAACAATCATCTACCGCATGGCATAGCTCATGCACCAAGGTATCGAGCAACTGAACCGGATCATCTAGCTTGGGTGAGATAAAGATTTCATTCACACCGCCGCCGGAGCGCTCCCTTGGCCAACATTGACCCAAAGTTGTCCTCGGGCTACTGGAGGCAGGAAAACCACAGGAGACTCGTACCGGCGGTATCGCATAGCCGGCTTTTGAGAAAACTGGCTCCAGATGTCTAACCGCATCCTCTAACCATGCCTCTCTAACTGAATGCTGCTTCATGCTCGTCCCATTGTTTGGTTCTATAGCCGCCTATTATCTCTGACCAATTTTGACATCACCAAAAATAGTTTGCGCTTCACGCGGCAAGCAGCGCCAATAGCGCTCATTAGAAGGCACCACCCCATTTAATACCGCAGCAGCCTCCCATGCCCAGCGTGGTTTATACATAAAAGCGCGGGCCAGGGCAATTAAATCAGCATCGCCATGCTCCAGAATAGCTTCGGCTTGCTGGGGGTCAGTAATCAGTCCCACTGTCATTGTCGGCAAACCAGATTTTTCTTTAACTATTTTTGCAAATGGCACTTGGTAGTTTGGTCCAATGGCAATTTTTTGTTTCGGTGAAATACCACCAGAAGAAATGTGCACAAAATCACATCCCAATGGCTTGAGGTGAATAGCAAAATCTGCGGTTTCTTCAGGAGTCCATCCCCCTTCAACCCAATCACTTGCGGAGATCCGAATACCCAATACGCCTTGATAAACATCCCTCACCGCTTTAAACACTTCTAACGGAAAGCGAATGCGGTTCTCAAACGAACCGCCATACCTATCCGTACGTTGATTGGCGATCGGTGATAAAAACTGATGCAAAAGATAGCCGTGAGCAGCATGCAATTCAATGCCGTCCACGCCCACGCGCTCAGCCCGAATTGCAGCTTGTGCAAATGCCTGTGCCAGAGCCCGTAATTCATCTTCAGATAACTCATGGGGCAGGCGCTCTCCATCTAACTGAGGAATCGCGGAGGGGGCATTCGTTTGCCAACCCCCCTGCTCAACTGACAACAATTGACCGCCATCCCAAGGTGTAGCACTGGAAGCCTTGCGACCAGCATGCGCCAATTGAATAAAGACTGGGGTAGCAGGCGCCAATTTACGCGCACGACTTAACTTATCGCTCATGGCTAACTCGGTGTAGTCATCCCATAATCCCAAACAGGCCGGCGTAATGCGACCCTCGGGAACGACCCCGGTTGCTTCAATAATAAAAAGGCCAGCGCCACTATTGAGTAAATTTGCCCAGTGCATTAAATGCCAGTCTTGCGCCTCGCCATTCACGGCGGAGTACTGGCACATTGGAGCCACAACAATGCGGTTTGCAAGCTTGAGGGGACCCCTAGGGGACCCCAATGTATAAGACGAAAACAGGAGACTCATATCAGTGCCTTTAGCAAGAAAAAGATAAATAGGTTCAGCGCCAAAATTCGCGTAAAGCGATAGAATACCTAAAAAAGCAGAATAAACGAGACAGCAAAGATGTGCAGGCGAGGCCGCCTTCCTCCTTTGTCTACCCTATTAACAACCCACTCTATATAGCGCAGATATGACCTCAAATAAAACTCAAGCCTTTGAATCTAAAGAAGATATTGGACACTTTATCAACGGCAATGTACTGGTGCCCAAAGAGGGTCGGTTTGGTGATGTTTTTAATCCCGCACAGGGCGCTGTAGCGCGCCGCGTTGCTCTGGCAAGTCGCAATGAAGTAGATGCAGTGGTTGCCGTTGCCAATACCGCCTTCCAAACATGGGGGCAAACCTCCCCACTACGTCGTGCACGCATCCTATTTAAGTATTTAGAACTTTTGAATGCACACCGTGACGAGTTAGCCGCCATCATCACCGCAGAACATGGCAAAGTATTTACTGATGCGCAGGGAGAGGTCACGCGCGGTATTGAGATTGTTGAATTTGCAACTGGCATTCCAGAGCTACTAAAGGGTGATTACACCGAACAAGTTTCCACTGATATTGATAACTGGATCATGCGCCAGCCTTTAGGCGTAGTAGCTGGTATTACCCCCTTCAATTTCCCAGTCATGGTTCCGATGTGGATGTTCCCAGTAGCGATTGCATGCGGCAATACTTTTATTCTGAAACCGAGCCCAACCGATCCTTCTGCCTCTCTGTTCATGGCAAAGCTACTAAAACAAGCTGGATTACCAGATGGCGTCTTTAATGTTATCCAAGGCGACAAGGAAGCGGTTGACGCTTTGATTGAAAATCCAGACGTGAAGGCTGTCAGCTTTGTTGGATCAACCCCCATTGCCAATTACATTTACGAACGTTGTGCGCATTTTGGCAAACGCTCCCAAGCTCTGGGCGGCGCAAAGAATCACATGGTCATCATGCCCGATGCGGATATTGACAAAGCCATTGATGCGCTCATTGGCGCAGCCTATGGTTCCGCAGGTGAGCGCTGCATGGCAATTTCAGTCGCGGTCTTGGTTGGTGATGTAGCTGAAAAAATCATGCCAAAACTGATTGAGCGCACCAAGACTTTGAAAGTGAAGAATGGGATGGAGCTGGATGCCGAAATGGGGCCCATTGTTAGTCAGGCGGCCTTAGACCGCATTACCAACTACATCGAGAGTGGTGTTGCTGCTGGCGCAAAACTATTAGTCGATGGTCGCAGCCTGAAAGTGCCTGGACATGAGGCCGGCTTCTTTATTGGTGGCACCCTATTCGATAACGTCACCCCTGACATGAAGATCTATCTTGAAGAAATTTTTGGTCCCGTGCTTTCCTGCCTGCGCGTCGCTAACTTTACTGACGCGCTAAATTTAGTGAACGCCTGTGAATTCGGAAATGGTGTTGCTTGCTTTACGAGCGACGGCAACATCGCCCGTGAATTTGCACGCCGCGTTCAAGTTGGTATGGTTGGTATTAATGTACCTATTCCTGTGCCAATGGCTTGGCATGGTTTTGGCGGATGGAAGAAATCGATTTTTGGTGATATGAATGCTTATGGCAAAGAAGGTGTACGTTTTTACACAAAACAAAAGAGTGTGATGCAACGTTGGCCAGAAAGCATTGCCAAGGGCGCAGAATTTGCCATGCCAACCTCGAAGTAAAACTCTGAATACCCCGAATCTAAATGGCGGTTTTTTCGAATACCGCCATGGATTCGACATGAGAGGTGTGCGGGAACATATTCACCACTCCCGCACTCTTCAATGTATAGCCTGCTTGATGACACAATATTTCCGTGTCTCTTGCTAGAGTCTTTGGGTTACAAGAGACATACACAATACGTTGTGGTAAAAACTCACCCAGGTGCGCAGCGACATCATGATGAGATAGATCATGAAGTTTAGCGAGCGCTTGGCAAATCTCCATAGCACCTTCTCGCGGCGGATCCATTAACCATCGGTCTGCCCTTCCCCAAGAAGCAATCGTCTCGGTAGTCACTTCAAACAAATTACTTTGCATAAAGCTAACTTTGTCAGCCAGTTGATTGTGTTCCGCATTGCTTTTGGCTCTTGTGGTCAGGCTAGCTAAGCCCTCTATACCGAGAACGTCCTTTGCCACTCTGGCCAAGGGTAAGGTAAAGTTGCCTATTCCACAAAAGAGATCAAGCACGCGATCTTGCGGTTGAACCCCCAAGAGGCGAATTGCCTTGCTCACTAAAGCGCGGTTCATCAGGTGATTTACTTGCGTGAAATCAGCCGGCATAAAAGGCATTTCAACCTCAAACTCAGGCAAGCGATAGCATAACTTACCAGTCTGCGGATAAAACGGCGCAACCGTTTCAATACCCTTAGGTTGCAACCAAATCCACACCTGATGGCGATCAGCAAAATCTTTTAGCAGTTGCTCATCAGCCCGATTCAAGGGCTTGAGATGACGAAACACTAAGGCAATAACCGGTTTTGCCTTTGCAGAATTGATGGCATTAGGCTCCTCAGCCTCCCCCACCGCCAACTCTATTTGCGGTACAAAATCTACAATAGAAAAAGCCATCACCAACTTACGTAATTCTGGCAATAGCTCCGATACACGTCTCGGGAGTATTTCGCAGGCGGTCATATCTGCTACATATCCACTTTTTCCCTCATGAAATCCAATTAAGACTGTTCCCTTTTTAATGGAACGATTCACAACACTCAGGCGTGCGCGATGACGATACTCCCACGCGGGGCCACCCATCGGCCGAAGAATTTCTTCTGGCTTAACTTTAGCGAGGTGCTGCAAGTCATCCTCTAGTACCCGTTGCTTCATGGCAATTTGGGCACGCATATCCAAGTGCTGCATGGAACAACCGCCACATACTCCGAATACCTTACACTTTGGCTCAGTTCTAAAGACGGCTGGCTGTATGACTTCTAGAACCCTGGCTTTAGAGAATCGGGGTTTCTCACGCGTAACCACATAAGTCACCAGCTCAGTAGGCAATGCCCCTTGAACAAACACTACCTTGCCACTTTGACCCTGCAGCGCCTCTTCCTCATTCGGCGCTAAACGCCCAATCCCTTGGGCATCGAGATCAAGGGAGTCAATCCGAATGGGGTCAGTCACTACGATATTGACTGGCTTTTCACCCCTACGCATTTGGAGCAAAACCTTGCAGGTACTCACGCCACTGAGCGCCATGGGGTTCTTGGGCCTCTTTTGCTAGATACGCCTTTACAAAAGCTATCTCACCGTGGTATTCATCCAAAGTAAAGCCGCCGCGCAATAATTGAAAACGGCAATACATGAGGTAGGTATTCACCACAT
>Ga0364893_10108_pt5 | contig 42500 bp, 38 predicted proteins | sample ExccelJu500001D3_FD_206943 | JGI IMG/M metagenome (GOLD analysis project Ga0364893, IMG submission 206943) | Enriched cells from Trout Bog Lake Hypolimnion, Wisconsin, USA - BchlTB.July16.5000.01.D3 | ecosystem: Environmental > Aquatic > Freshwater > Lake > Hypolimnion/Profundal zone | place: USA...
CTGCGGCTGGCGGTGATGTTGGTTTCTCCCCGGACGCGTGAGCCGTCGCGCATGGTGGCATCCAATTGCACGTTGCTGCTGGTGGTTGAGGGATAGATTTCGCCGCGCGTGTTGAGAATGGCGGAGCTGAGCTTAACGGCGAGCGAGAAATCACCACAAACTTCAGCGAGAGCGGTGAGGAATAGATTGCCGAAGCTGTGACCGTCGAGACCGCCGCCGGTAAAGCGAAACTGAAAGAGTTCGGTCAGCAGTTGCTCGTCGTCAGAAAGCGCGGTCATGCAATTGCGAATATCGCCAGGAGGGGGAACACCGAGTTCCTTGCGCAGGCGCCCGCTGGAACCGCCATCGTCGGTTACGGTGACGATCCCCGTAAGTCTCGAAATGAAAGGGAAAAGCGGTGCAGGTGGGGCCGGAGTGGCCACTGGGGACGCGGCATTGACGTGGCGCTTGAGTCCGCGAAGCAGGGTGGCGAGGCCGGTGCCTCCGCCGATAGCAACAACTCTGAGGCCCTTTGGACGATCTGCGATTGGCAAAGTTGTGGTCATCGTGTTCTTACAAGAGCAGAAACGGGGAACGGGGGCTTCCCACGGGAATCGATGCGGCCTTTACTGAATATAAAAATTTTACGCTCCGATCGTGCCTTCCGGATAGAGTAGCTCGGTGAAGCGCGGATCGTCAGCCATGTTGCGGAAGTCGGAGTCATTGCGTGCCTGGAAACGATTCCCTGGGTTGATCCGAATTGCCTCCGCCAAGTGGTGCAGGCTTTCCGTGGTCCGCCCGGTAAGACACTCAAGCACGGCCCGGCCATACCAGATAAAGTCGAGGTTCGGACGTTGGGAGGAAAGTGTCTCCAGATGCTCGCGGGCGGTGACAAAGTCTCCGAGATTCATGAGCGACACAACGAAGTCATAGTGCTCTTCAGGAGTGCTGAAAGTGTTCTGAATCTGATCAAGCTGCTGGTTACAGATGTTTATGTGGACTTTGGCGCGATCGGCCAGTTCACTGATTCCCGATTCGATCACTTTCTCGAGCAGGGGCCTGGCTTTTTCATACTTTTGTGCCTGCAGCAGTCGTAGAGCCTGCTCGTAACCTTGCAGGGTGTGGGCAAAGAGCACCTGATGCTCGTTCGGAGAGTCCCTATGCGTCTCAATCTTCAGATTGGGAGAGGGGCTTTTCGGCTTGACTTCGAGTTTTTTGGTCATGGGCCCTTCCAGAAACGCGGATCAATACACCGTTCCGCAGCCGTTAGAAATCCGGGAACGGTAGCAAGTCTCAGAATACAGCTTTATACCGTGTGTGGGGGGCAGCGTCAACATGAGAGCTTTTTGGCGGCATTTTCAGGGGTGTCTCGGGCAAAGATAGCGCACCCCTGCCCATTATTGTACGTCTGTATAGAATAGAGCTGCATGGAGCGTGTGAGATGGATGAGAGAACAACCCCTTCGGTGGCAGGTGGGCCGGAGGATGGAGCATCCCGGGATACGAACTGGAAATGGCTGCGCGAATTTGTGATCTCGTTGGCAATCTCAGTTTTCATTATCGTTTTTCTCTATCAGCCGGTAAAGGTCGAGGGAACCAGCATGATGCCTGGACTGGCCGACCAGGAGCGAATCTTTATCAACAAGTATGCCTACCGACTGGGGAGTATTGAACGCGGAGACGTGGTTGTGTTCCGGTATCCAGGCGATACGAGCAAGAACTATATCAAACGAATTGTTGGAGTTCCGGGTGACCGGATCGAGATTCAAAAGGGAGCCGTTGTGGTGAACGGCAACCAGTTGCTGGAGCCCTATGTGCCCGGGAAATTCCGGGATACCCGCTCGATGGGCGAGGTAGTGGTTCCGACAGGCAGCTACTTTGTTCTGGGCGACCATAGAAACCTCTCCAGCGACAGCCGTGACTTTGGCATGGTGGAACGGGGCGCAATCTTCGGCAAGGCGGTTTTCGCATATTGGCCTACTGGGATGATGGGAAAGCTGCGGTAGGCCAAGTTGATGCCGTGTCGATGCCGTCACGGTAAGGGGGAAAGACCGCGTGAGACTCGCAATTTCCAACCGGCGAGTGGCACATTCAAGCCTTCCTTCTTTGGCTTGAGTGGGGGACGTGGAACCGCGCTAAGCAAGGAGAATTCGCGATGCGACTCGCAATTTTCGGTGCAACTGGTGGAACCGGATTGGAGTTGACCCGGCAGGCACTGGAAAAGGGGCACAGTGTTCGGGTGCTGCTTCGGAATCCGAATCGCATGCCGCTCACCAACGCGAATATGAGAATCGTGCTGGGCAATGTGCTGGACCACGAGAGCGTCACCAAGACCGTACTTGGGACAGATGCAGTGCTGAGCTGCCTGGGCCAGCGCAACCTATTGCGAAATACGAGAGTGGTTTCGGTGGGGACACACCTGATCATGGAAGTGATGAAGCAGCACGGAGTGCGCCGCCTCGTGGTAGAGTCCGCGTTTGGCGCGGGCGAGAGCATGGCCTCGGCGAGCCTGATAGAAAGATTGGTTTTCGCGACCCTGCTCTGGGCTCCGTACGAAGACAAGAACGCGATGGAGCCTGAGGTGAAGTCGAGCGGGTTGGATTGGACGATTCTGCGTCCTACGATGCTGACCAACGGATTGCGCACTGGACGATACTCGGTGGAGGTGGGCCGACGTCCAGCGGCAAGCAGAGTTACCAGGGCGGACGTGGCCACGGCGATGCTGCGGGCGGTAGAGGAACGCCTCTGGATTGGCGAGGCGCCATCGGTGACCGGGGCGTAAGAGCGGGCCACACGGTCCAAGGTTCGAAGTGACATCAATTCTGGTCATCAATGCATATTATGCGTCGCCGTGCATTTATATGCATAATGAAAAATGAATTCTCACGTCCCATGCCTGCAGGCAGATTGAATAGCTGATATCATCAGTAAAATTCACTCCCTGAGGGTGCGATGCAAGCTATCCTTGCGCTGGAAGACGGGCGGATCTTCCGCGGCAAAGGCTACGGAGCGCGGCTCGAACGTACGGGCGAAGTAGTTTTTAATACATCCATTACCGGCTACCAGGAGATATTCACCGATCCCTCCTATGCCGGGCAAATCGTTGTCCTGACGAACCCTGAAATCGGCAATTACGGCACGAATCCTGACGACAATGAGGCAGGCAAGCCCTACATTGAGGGGCTGATCGTGCGTGAATTTTCGCCGTACGCGTCGAACTATCGCTCTCACCAAGTGACAGACGAATACTTGGAACGGCATCAGGTTCCGGTGCTCTCGGATATCGATACACGCGCCTTAGTGCGGCATTTGCGCGACCGTGGTGTGATGCGCGGCGTGATCTCCACAGGGGAGATGGACGTGGCGAAACTCGTCGCTACTGCGAAGGCCACGCCGACGATCGATGGGGTAGATCTGGCCAAGGTCGTTTCCACCAAACAGAGTTACCAGTGGATCAAGGGAGAAGTAGAAGAGCGGATTATCGCCGTGCCTCGTGGGCCGGGAATGAAACTCTCGGTGGTACCTAACGAGCAGGCAAAGGGCAATGTTCCGGAGCGCAAGCAGGTGGTCGCCTTCGATTATGGCATCAAGCGCAACATACTTCGGCGATTGGTGACTTCGGGATGCGATGTGACGGTGGTTCCGGCAGAGACTACGGCGGAAGACGTGCTCGCGCTGCAGCCAAATGGAGTGTTTCTGTCGAACGGGCCGGGCGACCCGGATGCAGTGACTTACGCGCAAGGAACGATTCGGAAACTGGCGGGGCGCGTGCCGATCTTCGGCATTTGCCTGGGTCATCAGTTGATCGGACTGGCGCTGAACGGCAAGACCTACAAGCTGAAGTTCGGACATCATGGCGGGAACCATCCGGTGAAGCAGTTGAAGACCGGAAAGATCGAAATCACGGCGCACAATCACAACTATGCGGTCGATCCGGATTCGCTGAAGCAGAGCGAAGTGGAGCTGACGCACATCGATCTGAACGACAATACGCTGGAAGGACTGCGGCATAAGACGTATCCGCTATTCAGCGTGCAGTACCACCCGGAGGCGTCGCCGGGACCGCACGATTCGCATTATCTGTTTCAGGATTTTATCAAGATGATGAATGAGTGGAGACGGTAAAGACATTTCAAGTGCTGACTACAACTTTGGTGAACTTTCAAGACCCGCAAGTGAATCGAGCTTTGAAAGGGCACGGCTTTAGCCGTGCCGTACGGCATCCAAATTAGGCGGCTTTAGCCGCTGAGGGAACGGATGATCCCCAAGCGCGAACACGCGAGAAACAGTGAGCAGACGTACTTCGTGACGTCGTCGACGTGGGAGCGCCGCCCTCTGTTTCGCACCCAGACCTTTGCCGACTTGTTCGTCGAGGTGCTTGGACAATATCGCGGATCGAGTTATCTGCTCCATGAGTTTGTCCTGATGCCCGATCACTATCATCTTCTCATCACGCCCGACGAAGCGTTGGAGCGTGCAGCGCAGAAGATTAAGGGTGGGTTCTCGTTTCGTGTGAAGAAGGAACTGGGTTCGAACGCGGAGATTTGGCAGCGCGGCTTTTCGGATCATCGCATTCGTGACTGGGAGGACTATCGGCGGCATCGCGAATACATTTATTCGAATCCGGCGCGAGCCGGGCTTCTTGTAGATTATCGATATTGTTCGCGTAATGGCGGCTGGGACGGTGTCCCTCAGCGGCTAAAGCCGCCTAATTTGGATGCCGTACGGCACGGCTAAAGCCGTGCCCTTTCAAAGCATGTTCGCCGCGTAATTTGCGGCTTTTCAAGGCGTGTACGCCGCGTAAATTTGTGCCTTTCAAGGCATGTACGGCGCGTAAATTGTGCTTTTCAAGGCGTGTACTCCGCGGAAATTTGTGCCTTTCAAGGCATGTACGCCTTTTAAAGCATGTACGCCGCAAGCCATGCCTGTTAAGGCGCGGATTGGCGTGAAGAGTTGGATTGCCGAGAAGAGTTGATGGCAAAGCTCGTAAAAATAAGGAAAGTAGATGCCACGTCGCACGGATATTTCGAAGATTTTGATACTTGGTTCGGGGCCAATTGTAATTGGTCAGTCGGCGGAATTTGACTACTCAGGCACGCAGGCGTGCAAGGCGCTGAAGGCTGAAGGGTTCGAGGTTGTGCTGGTGAACTCGAATCCGGCCACGATCATGACCGATCCCGAGATGGCCGACCGCACTTATGTGGAGCCACTGACGCGGCAATACGTAGAAGAGATTATCCGGCATGAGGTTGAACTTGGGGTCGGCAAGGGAATGGCTGTGTTGCCGACCGTAGGTGGGCAGACCGCACTGAACCTGGCCGTGGAACTGGCCGACGGCGGAGTGCTGGAGAAGTACGGCGTCATTTTGATCGGTGCGCAGTTGGGAGCGATCAAGAAGGCGGAAGACCGCCTGATGTTCAAGGACGCGATGACGCGGATCGGGCTGGATGTTCCGCGCTCGGTTCTGGTCAATAACCTGAAAGATGGACTGGATTTCTCGGCCAAACTGGGCTTCCCGCTGGTGCTGCGTCCGTCTTTTACGCTGGGCGGGTCGGGCGGCGGTATCGCGTTTAATCGCGAAGAGCTCCTGGACCTGCTGGCGCGCGGAATTGATCTGTCGCCGGTACATGAAGTGCTGCTCGAAGAGAGCGTGCTTGGGTGGAAGGAATACGAACTCGAAGTGATGCGCGACCTTGCGGACAACGTCATCATTGTTTGCTCGATTGAGAATTTCGATCCGATGGGCGTGCACACGGGCGACTCGATTACCGTGGCACCCGCACAGACGCTAAGCGATCGCGAATATCAACGAATGCGCGATGGCGCGATCAAGGTGATGCGTGAGATCGGTGTGGAGACCGGCGGATCGAACGTACAGTTTGCGGTGAATCCGACGACCGGGCGGCAGATCGTGATCGAGATGAACCCACGCGTCTCGCGCTCATCGGCCTTGGCCTCGAAGGCAACGGGCTTTCCGATTGCGAAGATCGCGGCGCGGTTAGCTGTCGGATACACGCTGGACGAAATTACGAATGACATCACACAGAAGACTCCGGCGTGCTTTGAGCCGACGCTCGACTACGTTGTAGTGAAGATTCCTAAGTGGCAGTTTGAGAAGTTTCCGGGTGCAGACGAGAGCCTTGGCCCGCAGATGAAGTCGGTGGGCGAGGTGATGGCGATTGGCCGCACCTTCAAGGAATCGCTGCTGAAGGCAGTGCGTTCACTCGAGACCGGCAGGCGTCTGGAGTCAGAGACCATTGAGCCGAAGATCATCACGAAGCGGTTGGTGTCGCCGCATCCCGAGCGCCTGCAGTACGTGCGCCATGCGTTGAGCATCGGCTGGACGGTTCCACATGTGGCCCGGTTAACGGGCATGGACCCGTGGTTCCTGTACCAGCTGAAGGAAGTCTGCGATGAGTTGGCGGGGCTGGAGAAGAAATCGCTCGACACAATTTCCTACGATGAAATGCGCGAGGCCAAGCGCAAGGGAATCAGTGACACGCGGCTGAGCGAAGTATGGAAGATGCCGACTCGAGAGGGCGCAGTAAAAATTTACGACAAGCGGCAGAAGATGGGGATTATCCCGGTGTACAAGCGAGTCGATACCTGTGCCGCGGAGTTCGAGAGCTTTACCCCTTACATGTATTCGACTTTTGAGGACGAGGATGAGGCGCTGCCGACGGCGCAGAAAAAAGTAATCATCCTGGGTTCGGGGCCGAATCGCATCGGGCAGGGAATCGAGTTCGATTACTGCTGTTGCCACGCGGCGTTTGCGTTGCGCGACGATGGCATTGAAACCATCATGGTGAACTGCAATCCTGAGACGGTTTCGACCGATTACGATACCAGCGACCGGCTCTACTTTGAACCCCTGACATTTGAAGATGTGATGGCGATCTACGAACACGAAGCGAAAGGGTCGAGCGATATCGGCGTGATCGTGCAGTTTGGTGGACAGACTCCTCTGAATCTCGCGCTTCCTCTGAAGAGGGCCGGAGTAAAGATTATTGGAACCTCGCCGGAGTCTATCGACCTGGCGGAAGACCGCAGGCGCTTTGAAGCCCTGCTGAATCAGCTGGAAATTCCGCAGTCCCCGGGCGGCATGGCATCTTCGGTGGACGAGGCCTTGGCTGCGGCTGACAAAGTGGGCTACCCGGTGCTGCTGCGCCCTTCCTATGTGTTGGGTGGGCGCGCGATGGTCATTGTTTACGACGCTAAATCCGTGAAGGAATACATGGCGGAGGCGGTGGAATATTCACAGGACCGCCCGATCCTCGTGGATCACTTCCTTGAGGCTGCGACTGAAGTAGATGTGGACGCATTGAGCGACGGCGAAGACGTGGTGATTGCCGGAATCATGGAGCACATTGAGGAGGCGGGGATTCACTCTGGCGATTCGTCATGTGTATTACCAAGTGTCGATCTATCGCCCGAAGTGTTGGCTACAATTCGCAAATACACGTTCAAACTTGCGAAGGCGCTGAATGTGGTGGGACTGATGAACATCCAATATGCGATTCAGCGCGAGAAGGTTTATGTAATCGAAGTGAATCCAAGAGCGTCGCGGACGGTGCCTTACGTTTCCAAGGCTACTGGCGTGCCGTGCGCAAAGATTGCCGCACGGTTGATGACGGGACGGAAACTGAAAGAGTTTCTGCCGGGGAACATCGCCTCGGGCAAGGATCTGGATACGGGCGCGAACTTCTACGTAAAGTCTCCCGTATTCCCATGGAACAAATTTCCCGGAGTGGATACCGTGCTTGGTCCGGAGATGCGTTCGACTGGCGAAGTAATGGGCGTTGCGGACAACTTCGGCGAGGCATTTGCCAAGGCACAGTTAGCCGCAGGACAGGCCCTGCCGGCCAAGGGAACCGTATTCATCAGCGTCAACGAGCGCGATAAGCCGTACGTCGCTGACGTAGCACGCAAGTTTGTGGATATGGGCTTTAAGCTGGTGGCCACCCATGGAACCGCAGAGATTTTGGAAGAGGGTGGGATGCGGGTGGAGCGGGTCTACAAGGTAAAAGAGGGGAGGCCGAATGTGGTCGACCTGATTAAAGGCGACCGGATTCAGCTCGTCATCAACACGCCGCAGGCACGCGGCGAGCCTTGGTTCGATGAGAAGGCAATCCGGCGTGCAGCGATCACCGCGCGCATCCCGACGATCACTACACTGTCAGCGGCGCGGGCCGTAGTCGAGGCCGTACCGGTGCTGCAGGCGGGCGTGGTCAGTGTGTGCAATCTGCAGGAACTGCATGCCGCGCACACCGCGGTGAAGAGCGATGCAGTGGGGAAGGAATAGCAATGCGCAAGGCAATGATCATAACGCTGCTTCTTACAACGGCGATGTGGCTGGCAGCACAGGACAAACATCCATCTGCGGTAGATGGGCCCGGAGTTACGCTACCGAACGGATTGGCCTACTGGGATCTTGCGATTGGGCTCGGAAAGACTGCAGCCAAGGGTAACACCGTGAAAGTGAACTACACAGGATGGTTGCTGGAAGATGGAGTAAAGTTCGATAGCTCGTATGACCGCAAGCAACCGTTTGAATTCACCCTGGGAGCTGGGCAGGTGATCAAGGGCTGGGATTTGGGAGTGGCGGGAATGAAAGTCGGCGGAAAGCGGCAGCTCAGGATTCCGCCGGAGTTGGCTTATGGATGGCGAGGGCAGCCGCCTGATATTCCGCGAAATGCTTACTTGATTTTTGATGTGGAGCTGCTGGATGTACGCTAGCGCGCTTTAGAGGGCCGAAGAGTCTCGCCTAAGCCCGCTGGTGGCTCACCACCACGAAAAGATTGCCTGAGGCCTTCGTCAGTCTCTAGGAGCCCGCTTCATAGGAAATCAAAAGCATTTCTGCTGCCTGTGCACGCAACGGGATCAGTGCTTGATACGCGGCTGAAGAGTGCCACCTGTTGATCGCAGCTTTGTCTGGAAAGCGGATGACAACAATATCTGAATGCGAATGTTCGCCCGCTAGTGTTGCCACTTTCTTCCCGCGGAAAACAAGCTCCGCGCCCCATGGTTCCAGGGTAGCCGGAACCCGAGTGCGATACTCGTCCCACTTTTCGGAGTCTTTCACCGTGATATGTCCGACAACGTAAGCGTTACTCATAGTTTCTCCTACGACAGGCTAATAAGAGCAGGGGTACTGTTTCCCACCTTAGCGCCGAGAGCCCGGCGTGAAGGTGGGGTACCCGTCAGTGTTGCGGGTTCAGCAGGGGAGGCTGCGGCTAAGGCTCGGGGAGCTCGGGAGTATTGAGGAACCCGGGAATGCTCCAAGGCAAAAAATAGGCCGCGGAAGTGGTGGCGAGAATAAGGGCGTGATTGGGATCGAAAGCCAGACCCACTAGATTGATTCCGGCGATTACGAATGAGGCCTTCCGTTCAGGAGAGATGCGAATAATGCCTCGGTGTCCGCGCCACGAGGCAGCTACGTACATATTTCCCTGGAGGTCGAAGGCGAGGCCTTGCGGGCGTCCAAGATTGGCGAAAAATGGCGTGACGACGCCGTGCGGATCAATCTCATAGACGCAGTCATTGGACGAGGTTGTGGGGCCGGTTACATAGAGGTTGCCATTGGGCGAGAAGGCAAGATGATATGCGGCCACGCTGGGTTCAAGGGTGGCAAAGACAAATATCTGGCGGTCGGGAGCAAGTTTGAAGATAGTGCCGCTGCGGTCTCCAACGTAGAGATTGCCCAGTTCGTCAAAAGCGATACCCGTGGCCACGCCCATGCCCTCGGCGTAAGTGGAGAGTTCGCTCTCGGTGGAGAGTCGATAGACCGCCCCGTCATTGCGGGAGGAGATGTAGAGGTTTCCAGCCGCATCCAGTGCGAGGCCAGTTGGATTCATGATCTGGGCGTCGAGGGGATGAAGCGCGGACTCATCATCAATGCGGAAGAGCGAATTGGGCACGGACTGCCCACGACTTCCGGAAAAGGTTACATAAATATTCCCCGCCTCATCGACAGCGGGATTGGCCACCGGATGAAGGTTCTCCGAAAGCAGCGTTGCCAGGGTAAATGCGACCGAGGCAGAGCCCTGCGGAGTGGTGACCGTCACGGAATTCCCCGAGGCGCTTTCCGGCACAAGTACGATGAGCTTTGTAGGCGAGGCAAAAACGATGGTGCTGACGGCCTCCCCGAAGAAAACCTGCGTAGGCAAGGTGATGCTAGCGAGCAGAGCGCGGCCACGCAGGACAATTTCACCGCCGGGCGCACCAAAGGAAGGCTCGGCGGAGAGGATGACGGGAGATTCAGAAGTCTGGCTCATAGTTGACGGACTTACTTTTATAACCCTCTATCTTACGACGCCAAAGTGCAATAGGAGTTGAAGAACGATAAAACCGTAAAGACCTGCACCAAGATCGTCTACAACGATGCCGACACCTTCCGGACGCAATTTCTCGAGGAGGCGAATGGGTGGCGGCTTTACGATATCAAAAGCTCGAAAGAGCAAGAAGCCCGCAAGCTGCGCTTTCCAGGTTAGCGGGGCCGCGACGAGGGTAAGCATCTGCCCGGCAACCTCGTCAATCACAACGTGCGATGGATCGTCGCGGTGACAGGCGCGCGCGGTCAGTGTGGCGGCAGGAATTCCGATAGCGGTGGCCAGTGCGCAATAGGCCAGAGCCCCAGGAATAAGCAGGTTCGGCGGCAGGTTACGACCTATCAGCGCCCAGCTGAGAACTGCACCAAGAGATCCCCACGTGCCGGGGCCGGGTTTGAGCGTGCCCGCGCCAAAGAAAGTTGCGATGGTCCAAGCCCAATATGGTCGCGTTGGACGCGATGGGCCGGCCTTGCTGTGCACGGAGTGTTGCTCAGTTGGGCTTTCGGCGTCCATGCTTCTCGCTTTCGTCGGCTGAACCGGGCCACTCGGGGCCTTTGCGCTGGCTGCCGACCCGGCGCTCTCTTGGCTCATTGTATTCGGCCTCGCCGCCGGATTCGGGATCATTCACCGGTGAGGAGATGACGTATCCTCCGCTGATCCACTTGCCGAGATCGACGACACGGCAGCGGTCAGAACAGAACGGGAAGTCAGGGTCCTTGGCAAGAACAATCTTGCGGCATGTAGGACAACGCAGCGATGAAATCTTTTTCTTCGTCATGGGACAGTTATCAAAATTCAGAGTAACCTGGATGCCTCAATTTCTGCTCTCCCACCTCAGCCGCGCAAACGCTGCGCGTCGAAGGTGGAGCACCCATCGTCTTCCAATTTATAACAATCTTGCGACCAGGTCGTAATCGTGGGCTTCTTCCACAATGGCGCGGTAGAAGCTGCCCGCCTTGGGAGACTCGTGCTCCCCGAAATCATTGATGAAAACCTTGCCGTCAATTTCAGGAGCGTGGGCCGGAGTCCGCGCCTCCCAGAGCAAGTCAGTTTCCTCGCTCGGCCCCTCCAGCATCACCTCAATTTCGCGGCCAATCCACTGCTTGCGGCGTTTACGGCTGATGCGCTTTTGTAAATGCATGAGCTTGCGGCGGCGGCGCTCAATCTCTTTGGGTGCAACTTTGTCTCCGAGCAAATATGCAGGTGAGCCTTCTTCGTCGGAGTAGGAAAACACGCCGAGCCAGTCAAACTGGGCAGCGGTGACAAAATTGCAGAGCTGCTGGAAATCATCCTCTGTCTCGCCGGGGAATCCGACGATGAATGAGGTGCGTACGGTGATTTCAGGTACTACCAGCCGCATTTTGGCGATGAGTTTGAGGAATATTTCAGCGGAGCCGCCTCGCTTCATGCGCTTCAGGACCGAGGTCGCGGCATGCTGCAAAGGAACGTCAATGTACCGGCAGAGGCGCGGATACTTGGCAAGCACTTCGAGCAGTCGCGGCGTGATCTTGTTGGGATAAGCGTAGAGGAAGCGTACCCAGCGGAGGTCCTCAATTTGCGCAAGCTGTTCAAGCAGGGCTGCGAGGCCGTCCTGAATGCCGAGGTCCTCGCCAAAGCAGGTTGTGTCCTGCCCAATAAGATTGATTTCGCGAACTCCCTGGGCGGCGAGGCGAGTGGCTTCAGCGACCACCGAGGCGATCGTGCGCGAACGGAACTTACCGCGAATCTGCGGAATGATGCAGAACGCGCAGGGATGATCGCAGCCTTCGGCGATTTTGATATAGGCGGAGTGACGCGCGGTCGAGAGCAGACGCGGGGTGTTCTCGTCGTAGAGATACGTGGGCAACTCGGCGCTGGTGCCGGTCCAAGCGTCACGAGCGAAGCGCCCTGCCTTCTGGCGGGCATCACCCTCAGGGCGCGAGGCTGGCTGCTGCAATCCGCTTTTTAACTGCTGCGAGGCCGTGGGGTGGGGATGTGCACTGCTGCTGAGGATGGTAAACGGAGTCGGTTCGGCAATGGCCGGAGCGATTCCGGCGGCAGCGAGAATGTCAGCCAGTTCGCCGGTTCCGAGGACAGCATCGATCTCTGGAATGTTCTTCTGAATTTCGTCGCGATAGCGCTCGACAAGGCATCCGGTGACAATGAGTTTCTTGGCGCGACCGTGGAGTTTGTGCTCCACCATCTCAAGAATTGTGTCCACGGACTCCTGCTTGGCGGTGTCTATGAACGAGCAGGTATTGACCACGATGATGTCGGCATCTTCGGCGTGGGCGGTGATCTCCGCCCCGGAGGTGGACAGCATACCCATCATAACTTCAGAGTCCACCAGGTTCTTGGGACATCCGAGGCTGACAAAACCGACGCGCGGACGCGGCGCGGGCGTCGGTGATTCAGAGTTCTTTGCGGGGAGCGAGGCCGTGCTTTTTGTGGACATTCCTGTAGCTATTTTACCAGCAAGAAGCAGAGGGAACTCCGAAGTCTCAGTAACAGAAGAAAGTATTCACGATGAGCGTTGAATGTTATGCGCCATACCTTATGAAGTTCAGGCCAGCGCGGGAAGATTGAAGAAGTGCAGGAAGTTCTCCAGGGCGAGTTGGCCCGCAGCCTCTGGTGCGAGATTACGCAGCTCGGCAAAATGGCGCGTGGTCTCTACAACAAAAGCCGGTTCGTTGCGCTTACCACGATGAGGAATGGGGGCAAGGTAGGGGCAATCAGTTTCAAGGAAGAAGCGGTTGAGAGGCACCATGGCCGCCGCATCGCGAATGTTCTGGGCTTTCGGGTAGCTGATGTTTCCGGCAAACGAGAGGACGAAACCAAGATCGAGCGAGGCCTGGGCCTGGGCCAAGTTTCCGGTGAAGCAGTGCATGACACCGCCGAGACCGGTCGGTGCCCAGTGCTCACGCAAGATCGCCAACAGATCTTCCCATGCATTGTCGCTATCAAGGCTAGGGCGACAGTGGATGAGGATCGGAAGGTTTACGGCAGCAGCAAGTTCGAGTTGCTGGCGGAAGACCTGTTTCTGCACATCGCGCGGAGAATGATCGTACCAATAGTCGAGGCCGATCTCTCCAATCGCAATGACACGCGGATGATGGGAGAGGTGTTCCATGTGGACGAGATGCGCGGGGGTGAGTAGGCGCGCTTCGTGGGGATGTACCCCAATGGACGCATAGATCCACGGGTACTGCTCGGCGAAAGGAATTGCGCAGGCCACGTCGTCGGGGCCGTCTCCATTGCCGATGGCAAGAAGGGCGCGAACTCCAGCGCTAAAGGCGCGCTGAATCGTTGCTTCGCGATCAGAGGCAAACTGCGATCCATCGAGATGGGCGTGGGAATCCAGGTACATGGGATGGCTACTTTGCGGAGGCAGCCATGCCGCGATACCAGAGCAGGGTGCGTCTCAGACCCTCGTGGAAATCAACCTTCGGTTCGTAGCCGAAGGCTTCGCGAGCACGCGATATATCCGCGAGCGAATGAGCAATGTCTCCGGCGCGGACCGGGGCATATTCGACAGGTCCGGTGTAGCCGGTCAGCTCGCGGAGACTCTTTACAGCGTCGTTGAGCGTGATGCGCTGTTCGGTGGCTACATTAAATACCTGGCCAGAGACCTTATCGGCAGGGGCAGCGACGGCCGAAAGATTGGCGTCCACCACGTTTTCAATGTATGTAAAATCGCGGCTCTGGGTGCCGTCGCCATAGATCACTGGCGTGCGGCCCTCGAGCATGGCAAGCGAGAATTTGGCGAGCACGCCCGAGTATTGAGACGAGGGATCCTGGTGTGGGCCGAATACATTGAAATAACGGATGGTGACCGTTTCCAGGCCGTAAACGCGAGTGAAACTGCGCATGTAGTGCTCGCCGGTCAGTTTGCTGACGGCGTAGGGAGAGATCGGGTCGGGCACCATGCCCTCATGTTTGGGGAGCGTAGGCTGGTCTCCGTAGGCGGAGGATGACCCCGCATAAACAACGCGACGGACTCCAGCGTGGCGGGCGGCGACCAGGATGTTGAGGGTGCCGTTGACGTTGGCGGAATTGGAGGCCACAGGGTCTTCAACGGAGCGCGGAACGCTGGCAAGCGCCGCCTCATGGAAGATGAAATCGACGCCATGGCAGACCCGAGCGCAGGTTTCGGGATCTTCGATGGAGCCCTCGGTGAAATCTACGCCTTTGAGGTCTTCGAGATTGGCACGCTTGCCGGTGATGAGATTGTCGATGCCACGGACGGAGGCTCCCTGGGCAAGGAGGGCGCGCGCAATGTTCGAACCGATGAAGCCCGCAATTCCTGTGATTAAATACGTCGCCATAAAAACTCGTTCCTTCTTAAAGATTGCGATGCGTTAGCAGCGCACAATGTTTGCAGCGGTAATTCCCTTAGTAGCGTTTCGGGTGTCAACCACGATTTTCGATTCGGCCACGATTCGGCGGTAGTCGTAACTGGTGTGATCGGTGACGATGAGTACGGCGTCGTACTGTCCCAGGTTCTCCAGCGGCGTGCAGGTCATATTCAGGGCATAGTGGCGACCCTGGCCGACCGTAGGGAAGAACGGATCGTTGTAGAACGTCTCGGCACCGGACTTGCGAAGCAACTCGATGACGGTGAGCGAGGGTGACTCGCGAAGATCGTCAATGTCGCGTTTATAGGCCAGACCAAGGACGAGGATACGCGATCCATTCAGGCACTTTTTGTGCTGGTTGAGCGCGAGAGCAGTCTTCTCGATCACGTAATAGGGCATGCCGGTGTTGACCTCTCCGGCTAGTTCAATGAAGCGGGTCCGGAAGTCAAACTGCTTGGCCTTCCACGAGAGATAAAAGGGATCAATCGGAATGCAATGGCCTCCGAGACCGGGGCCGGGATAAAACGCCTGGTAGCCGAAAGGCTTGGTTTTAGCGGCGTCGATCACCTCAAAGATGTCGATGCCCATGCGGTCGCAGAGCTGTTTGAGTTCGTTGACGAGCGCGATGTTGACACAGCGGTAGATATTTTCGAGGAGCTTGGTCATCTCGGCTGTCGCCGGCGAAGACACAGGCACGGTGCGATTGAAGATACAGCCGTAAAGAGCCGAGGCGAGAGCGGTGGCAGTGGGTTCAAGTCCGCCGATGACCTTGGGAATATCGCGGCGGGCCACCGTGTCATTGCCAGGATCTTCGCGCTCAGGGGAGAAGGCGACGTAGAAGCCGCGATCTCCCGCCTTGCGGATTGCGCGCAACCCCGCCGGGTTACCGGATTCGAGAATCGGGACCAGAACCTCTTCGGTAGTGCCGGGGTAGGTGGTGCTCTCAAGAATGACGAGTTGACCTTCGCGAAGATTGGGAGCAATGGCCTCGGCAGTCTTCTCGATGAAGCTCAGATCGGGTTGATGATATTCGTCGAGCGGCGTGGGAACGCAGATGATGATCGCGTCCATTTCCGCGATCTCGGTGTAAGCGATGGTTGCGCGAAAGCCGGATGCCTGGGCCTTGACGATCTCGGTTCCGGGGATACGGACGATGTAGGATCCGCCGGAGTTGAGCGACTCAACCTTGCGGGAATCGACGTCAAAGCCGGTGACCCGAAAACCCTGCTCGCTGAAAAGAAGGGTGAGCGGCAGGCCAACATATCCCATGCCAATGACGCCGATGCGCGCCTGGTGGGAGGCGATGCGGGATTCGAGTGCGGGCGAAGACGAAACGGATAGGGGCAAGAGAGCCTCCTGTGGAATGTGCGACATTACGTATTAATCGTAACAAAAAACAGCTGGGGAAAACGTGGAGGTGGCGGATGCGAGAAGGAAAGCTGGAATTGAGCCCGGGCTGTTCGCGGTATCGCAATAGACTGATCCAGCCCGCCCGGCGTGCGACACAAGCATCAGAGTGTTTGGAGAAGATTGAGTGGGCGCACAGTCACGTTCCGACCGAAACTACAAGATACTCCTGACGATTTTGCTTTGCGGTTTGCTGGTCGCCTCTTCCTGCGGTGGAAGAGGATCGTCGGCAGGTACGGCACCCGGAAACATCGGGCCGGCCAACACGGCGAAGGCCAACCACGTAGTGCTCGTGGTGCTGGAAAATGTGAACTACTCAGACGTAGTGGGCAGTGCTGACGCACCTTATTTCAATTCATTGATCGGACAAGGGACGCTGTCGACGAACTACTACGCAAATGTGCATCCCTCGATTGGCAACTATTTCATGCTGACGTCTGGGGCGATGGCAAGTACCGACGATGCCTACAGCGGGACGGTGGCGCCTCCGGAGATGGCGTCGGTGCTGGCAGGCGCCGGGAAGAGTTGGAAGGTGTACGCCGAGGGAATCCCGAGCGCAGGATACACCGGCGGCGATGCGGGGACGTATCTGAGGCGGCACAATCCATTCTCGTATTTTACGGACGTGCAAGGAACCGCAGCAGCGAACAACATCGTGCCATTCTCACAGCTTGGCACAGATGCAGCCGGATCGCTCGCCAACTTTTCGATGATCGTGGGGAATATCTACGACGTGGGGCACAACTGCGCGCCTACGGTCGCAACCTGCAATACGGCCGTGCGAGTGCAACAGGCGGATACGTGGATGCGGAACACACTGCCGCAGGTGCTGGCAAATGCGGGTTTCGCCAGCAGCGGATTGCTGGCTGTGACTTTTGACGAAAGCGAGAACGACAACACAAACGGCGGGGGACGGGTGGCAACCGTGCTGGTAGGGACGAATGTGAAGTCCGCCTTTCATGCGACTGGGATGTATCAGCATCAGAGCCTGTTGCGGTTGATGCTGGAAGCCCAGGGAGTGAGTGCGTTCCCGGGAGTTTCGGCAGGCGCGGCCAGCATGGCTGAAGTGTGGAAGTAGCGGCGAGGGCTCAAGAGTTCAGAACTTCGCACAAATCGCCTAAAGAGGGCGTTCAGCCCGCGAAGATCCGGGCTTGGGGCGGCATACAGGCGCAGGGCTGGCCGAAGTGGCCCAGCCCCTTTTCACTTTCTCTACAGGCTGTTTTCAGGTTGATCGACTGCCGCCAGGGATTATTGCTTGGTTCCTGTAAACGTGCCGCTGTCTGGTGAATCGCTCCAGGAACCACTGAAAACAACCGGGGTCTTGGAGGTATCCAAGGTTCCAGTCCAAGTGGCAGAGCTTGCATATCCGCTGAATGTTGTGCCGTTAACGAGACTACCGGTTATGGGCGCAGTGTTGCCTTTACTGTCTTTCGCCGATCCTGAAACTTTCGCGGCGGCATCGAGCGTAATGGTCCAGGTGCCTGAACTGGTTCCGCTGAAAGCGCCAGCATAGGTCCCGGCAAGTGCGCCATTCACAGTGCTAAGTAAGTTCGCCTGTGCGGTAACCGCATCGACGAGGGGCGCGCCCGAATGGATGGCGGAGACGGCAGCCTGCAACTGTGCATCGGTAGCAGTTGCAAAATCCAACTGCGCCAGGTTCGCGGCGGCTTGCAGTTCAGCAGAGGTTATCGTCAACGCACCGGAAGTTTGAGGCGTCGTGCTGATGGACTGGAGGAAGCGAGCCACGGCGATTACAGAGGGGGTGGAGGTGTTTGCTGCTGGATTGCTTATCTGGGCGCAACTTACAGGGGTCATAAAGACCTGGGCCGGACCGGAGCACAGAGTGATCTTTCCTACCGAGAATGTTACAGTGCTTCCCGTCGGACAGCTAAACGTTCCTCCTGTTGCTGTTACTCCTGTCTGCGTTCCACATGAATAGCTCAACCCGATCACTGGAGCATCTGCGAAGACCCCGTTCACGTTTGCTGCCGTAGTCGAGTGAGAGGCCGAATCACCACATCCTGCAAACATCAACATCACCGCAAGACAGCAGAGTACAAGTGCACTCCTCATTAGTTTTGTCCCCTTGCGAGAATTTTGATTTCAGAGTTTTGGAGCGACGGCAGTATAGCACTAGAGTGCCATAAAGCAATGGTAAAGTGGCACATTGGTGCCAAACACTGGCGCCGAAATCCTCCATTCGAAGGTGACAGCGGCTAGGGAGGAAGAGATGAGGTGCTTGCCTATGTGAGTAATTGCGCCGAGCGATTCTGCCGCGGCACTAGATGAAACTGCTGGCCGCCGCTAGATTCCGCAGCCACACCCGGGGGAGGGAACGCGGACGCGGAGGAAATCGGCGACACGCTGGTAGGCGTCGATCTGGTTTTCGACGCGTGAGAAGCCGTGGCCTTCATTGTCGTAAATCTTCAGGATGGCCGTGCCGCCCTGCTTCTTAATGGCGTCGGCGACCTGCTGGGCTTCGCTCTTGGGGCAGCGTGGGTCGTTGGCTCCAGCGAGGATGAGGAGCGGCGCCTTAACCTTGCTAATGAAGTTGATGGGGGAACGGTCTGTCCAGAGCGCTTTGTCTTTGACAGGGTCACCCATGAACAGGCGATCGGATTCCTGTAGCTGCGGGTCCTCGTTCTCAAATTCGGTAAACCAATTGACAAAGGGAACGATGGGAACTCCGGCAGCCCACATTTCAGGGTGACGAGTGACTGCCATCATAGTGAGATATCCACCATAGCTGCCACCCATAACGATTAGCTTCGCGGGGTCCACAAAACCGGTGCGACGGATGAAGTCTGCAGCCCCAAGAACATCGTTCAGTTCTTCGCCTCCGGCATCGAACCGATTGGCCTCTTGAAACTCCTTGCCATATCCGCTTCCACCGCGATAATTCGGCGCTATGACGAGATAGCCCTGATTGTTCATGTATTGGATGAAGCGATTGAATCCATCCATGGACTGCGAAACAGGGCCTCCGTGGATGTAGACAACGGCGGGATATTGCTGATTGCGAATGATGTTATTGGGGACGTAGGCCCAGGCAGAGATGGTGAATTTACCGTCGCGGCTCGGATAGTGGACGAGGGTGGGAGTGACCATGCTCGATGAGTTCAGCCCCGCTACAAAGGAGTTCGTGAGTTGAACGGACTGCTTCGTTTTGAGGTCAAAAACGTAAAGATCGTTGGGGGACTTAGCTCCGCTGTGGTAGTAAAGCAGGCGTTGTCCATCATGGGAAAACGGCGAGATATCCCCGGCGAAATCGTTCACACCCTCGGGCAGTGGAAAGCGGTAGACATCGCCGCCTGAGACGAGGCGCCCGTAGAGCGCTTCGCGGCCATCGACGTTCGTGGACCAGACGATGCTAAGGCCGTCAGAAGAGAAGCTGCCAGCCTGAATCTCCCACTTGTCGCCAGTAATCCAGGTGATGCGCTTGGACGCGACATCGAGCAGGGCTACGTTGTCGTATCCGTTGGCGGCGTTACTGGTAATCAGCAGCGTCTTGCCGTCGGGGGAAAACGAGGACGCGTAAAAGGTTTGGTCGCCCGAGTGAGGCGTCAGATTGCTGGCAGTCTTGCCGGCCACATCGTAAAGAAAGATGTTGGAATCTTTGCCGCTGGCGTTTTGCTGCGTGTAGGCAATGAGCTTTCCGTCGGGCGACCATAGGGGCGAAATGTTGCCAAGTTGCGGCGGCGAATTTCGGGTTATGTGAGTGGTACGCCGGGAGGCGATGTCAATGAAGTCGATTTCATAGCTTGGCGAGGTCTTGTCCTTGGTCATGTACGCGACATAGCGCGAGTCGGGAGACCAGGCGGGAGACTCGTCAGCGGAATTAGGTGAAGCCGTGAGATTTGTGACCTCTCCGGATTGCGGGCTGACGAGAAAGATATCCCAAAGCTCGTTGCCATCCTTATCGCTCATGTAGGCGATCCACTTACCGTCGGGAGACCACGCCGGTTTTGCTTGCCGTTGGTCGCTGATGGTGAGTTGGGAAGGCCAACCGCCAGTGGAAGGGACGGTCCAAAGATTGTTACGTCCGCTGATATTGGAAACGAAGGCGACCTGTGTGCCGTCCGGCGACCAGATTCCGCCGCCGATCTGGCGCGTGCTGTAAAGCGCCGGGATGGTGAGTTTCTGCAGGTTTTCGACCGTGGCGGATTGAAGCTGCGCGGGGTCGGTAACGGCCTGCGGAACGGGTAGAGACTGCGCTGCTGCGAAGGTGCTCATGCAGATGACGATAGCAAATGCGAGGCGCGGAAGCATGGAGGAAGTGTAGCAAAGGTTCTGGGCCAACTACGGCGTAGTGCTAAAACAGAGAGCAAGAATATTTGAGATGTACGCGCCACACCCCAGCCCCTCTCCGAGACCTGGGTGGAAGTATGGCCTCCGGGGACCCGGCTTTCAGGTACGATGTTGGGCATGAACCAACAACTGGATTTCACGTGGCTGTTCATAACTGTTCCGGTCTTCGTACTTTTGGTCCTCGTCGGAGTCTTTTTTCTGATCAGCAGACTTGGCGGATGGGCGCTGCTGACAAGACGCTTCCGTGCGAGTGACGATTGGTGCGGCGAGAGTTGGGGATGGCAGAGCGGTCAACTCAGGGGTTGGTGTAATTACAACCATTGCCTCAACGTAGGAGCCAGTCCGGAGGCGCTTTATCTGGCAGTGCAGATTCCATTCCAGCTCTTTCATCCTCCATTGGTAATTCCGTGGAGCGAGATTGAGGTTGAGACCGGAAAATACTTCTTCGGGTTCTATGATTCGGCCAAATTCCGTGTGGGGACGGAAGAGCGCGTCACGGTACGCGTCTATGGCAAGTTGGTGGACCGGGTCCGACAAGCGGCGGGGCGGGGATGGCCGTTATATCAAATCGAACAAATGGAAAAGCAGACTCGGATTTAGTGCTCGCTATTTTAGTAGTAACGACGGCGTCGCCTAAAACCGAACCATGCATAGGTTCCCATGATTACAAGGATCGGATCCATGGCGTGGCGGTAGTCATAGCTGGGATGAGTGATGTAGTAGGGGGCTGGGAAGATCAAGAGAAAGAGGAGCATGGGTAGCAGTGTTGATCCGAGCCCAGAGCGCCATGCCATCACGAAGCCCGCAGCGCCCAGCAGGGTCAACGAGGTGAAATAGGCAGTCGCAAAATACTCCATCGGTTCGCCCTCGAGATATTCAGGACTGGTGCTCCAGAACGCGGTCCAGACAAAAACAGCGCGGCGTGCGGTGAGCCCTGCGAATTGCTCCGGGTGATCGTCGAGCCACCTTAGAGACTCCATTTTCTTTGCATCCATGTAGGCAATCTCACCGAGACTCGTCCATTGCTCCCGCTCGCTGGCGGAGTTCGACGGATGAACCGCGTCCGGGCAGGGTTGGCGGTCGTCACCATTGTTGCCCACGTGCATTTCCAGCCAAAAGTTATCGCGGACGGGAATGAAGCGGTGGAACTCCGCGTAATTTCTTAGCACCCATGGAGCAAGGATCGCAAAGAAAACAAGTGCCGAGGCCGTTGCCTGCCGGAACCATTGAATCCCGGCATGGTGATGACGCCAGGTAATCCAGAGCCCCATGGCAGGCAGGGTAGAGAGCAGCGTGGGGCTTGTGAGGGCGGCGAGTCCCCAGAGTGCGCCCCAAAGAGTCCACTGGCGCCAACCGGGGTCGTCCTGTACTACATAGGTCAGCCAAATGAGTGAGGCGGCAAGCAGTGTAGTGAGGGTGTTTTCCCAGATGCGCTCGCCTGCAACGTAAATTGAATAGGGAAGCAGGGTCCAGGCCCATCCTGCGAACTGCGCTTCGCGACGGGCGGCAACACCTAAAAGGCGGCGTACGGTGGCCCGAATCGGCAGGGCAGTCAGTGCGCCGAACAGAGCGTTGAGGCCGAGAATGAACCAGGCGGATGCGGCTGTATACAAGCCGAATAGCTTGAAGCCTAGCGCAATGAGCACGGGATAAACCGGGGCCATCCAGGCGGTAGGTCCAGAGGGCTCATACATGGGAGATGCAAAGCCGCGTCCTTCAAAGATGGCGCGGCCAACCCTACCCATCTCCCAGCCAAAACGCCAGTGGTCCAACGCAGGATTGAGATGGTATCGATACTGGAAGGCCACCGAACCCAGACGCAGTAGCAGGCCCACTACCACCATCCAGAACCCGCTATTTTTTGCCTTTAGCAAAAACTCTCCATGCAGACTCTGAGTCCGCAATTTGGCTTGGAGTTGTCGTTACTCGTAGCGCAGAGATTCGGTCGGCTGCAGTTTAGAAGCTTTGCTGGCGGGCAGATACCCGAAGAGCACTCCGGTAGCGCAAGAGACGACGAAAGCTAAAATTACGGAGTAGATGGAAATTGGAATTTTCAACCCCACCTCTGGGGGAATCAGGGGCTCGACAATGATTTTTACACTGACGGCGATCAGAATTCCGATGAGGGCACCGACTCCGCTGATGATCAGCGCCTCGATCAGAAACTGGTAGAGGATTTCTTCGCGACGGGCGCCCACAGCTTTGCGGAGTCCAATTTCGCGTGTACGCTCGGTCACCGTGACCAGCATGATGTTCATAATCCCTACACCGCTGATGACGAGAGCGATCATTCCGACCAGCATCAGAACCGTGGTTAGCGCCATGGATATTTTGCGCGCTGCCTCAAGAATGGAGGCGAGGTTCTGCACCAGATAGGCCGCACCCGGAGTGTGTCTGTTCTTGAGCAGGGATTGCACAGCAGCGGTGGTCTCTTGCACGCTTTCGCCGGTATCGGTCTGCGCATAGAGCGTGCGGATATAGTCGTTTCCGGAGTAGTACTTTATGAGGCCGAAAGGAACAAGTACAGATTGCGCGCCTATTTCTGACTGTCCGAAGGTCGCTACGCGTTCGCGAAAGACCGCGATCACCGTGAAGGTCTGCTCGCCAACACGGAGCTGCCGCCCGATCATCGGGCCCGGGGGCAACTGCCTTGCGAGTTCCTGGGTAATCAGGCATCCCTTGGCTCCCGTAGCTTGGTCCAGGTCGTCAAAAAATCGTCCCTCGAGGATGAGGAGATTGCGAATTCTTTGGAAGCCTTCGGTCACGCCGATGAGTGCTACCGGCTTTTCCTGGCCGTTCACGACTATGCTGGTGGGCATGTCGTAGGTGCCTGCGACCTCGATAACGTGGGGCAGGTGACGAATCGCTTCCATATCGCTGAGGTTGATCTCATCGGCCTGGGAGCGGGCATTGGCTGTGCCGCCCGAATAGGTTGCATACACGATGTTTGAGCCGACGCCCTCGATCTGCGCCAGTACGTATGTCTTGCCGATCAGGGCGATTGTTACCACTAGGACGATGCACGCCGAACCAATCACCACGCCTAACATCGTCAGCGCGGCCTTTACCTTGTTGGCCCGCAACGCGTCGAGAGCCACCTGCCATGTCTCGCGGCTGATCTTCAGCATGTCTCTCCTAAGTCGATTCTTCGAGGTTAACAGTTTCCAGTCTTTGGAGGGTTTTTTGCAAGTGTGGCCGCCGACGATGGAGAGGTCGAAGCCTTTCGGGATGAAAGAGTTCGACGGTGAAGGAGCGCGCAACTACTCTGCCCGCTGATGGCTCACGACTGTTCACTGCAGCTTTTTCCCCATTGACCTCCAATTGCTCCCTTGGGTCTAAACCCGATGATAATATCAACATAGATTGTTATGCCTTTGAAAACGCTGTTCCTTAATCCACCTTCGTTTGAGAACTTTGACGGCGGCGCTGGCTCGCGCTGGCCGGCCACGCGCGAAATCGAGTCCTATTGGTACCCGGTTTGGCTTGCCTATCCCGCTGGAATGCTGGAGGGATCGCGTCTTCTGGACGCAAATCCGCACCACGTCAGCGCCGATCAGACCATCGACATTGGCAAAGACTACGATTTCGTCGTCCTGTTCACGAGCACGCCTGGGTTTGAGGGCGACGTCAAGCTCTCCGGCCTGATGAAGAAGGCCAATCCCAATCTCAAAGTTTGCTTTGTTGGGCCGCATGTGACCGTGTCGCCAGACCATGCGCTGGGTCATCCCGAGATCGACTTTATCGTCCGTCGCGAATTTGATTATGCGGTGGTGGAATATGCCAACGGGAAGCCATTGGCGGAGATTCTTGGCGCCAGCTTCCGCGGCCCGGATGGAAAAGTGGTTCACAACCTGGACCGTCCCTCAATCGAAAATCTGGATGCGCTGCCGCACGTGGTGGATGTTTATAAGCGCGACCTGGACGTGACTCGCTACAATGTGCCGTTTCTGGAGCATCCCTATGTGGCGCTATACACAACGCGCGGATGCCCGGCGCAGTGTACGTTCTGCCTGTGGCCCCAGACCCACTCCGGCCATGCATGGCGCAAGCGCTCGTCTGACGATATTGCCGCCGAAATGGTGAAGGCGAAGGCCTACTGGCCCAAGGTTAAGGAATTCTTCTTCGACGATGACACTTTCAACATCCAGAAAGCGCGCACGGTGGAACTGTGTTCCAAGCTGAAGCCGCTGGGGTTGACGTGGTCCTGCACTTCGCGGGTAACCACCGATTTTGAAACGCTGAAGGCGATGAAGGACGCGGGCTGCCGTCTTCTAATCGTAGGGTTTGAATCGGGCGATGCGCAGATTCTGAAGAACATTAAGAAAGGCGCCACCCTGGAACGCGCGCGCCAGTTCGTGAAGGACTGCAAGAAGCTAGGCCTGGTAATTCACGGTGACTTCATCCTGGGGCTTCCCGGCGAAACGCGTGAGACGATCCGCCGCACTATTGACTTCGCCAAAGAACTCAACGTGGAGACGATCCAGGTCTCAGTGGCTCACGCCTACCCTGGCACCGAGTTCTACGACTACGTGAGGGACAACAACTTCATCATCAACAATCAAGAAAAAGACATGGTAGATATTGGTGGACACCAAGTGGCACACGTGCAATATCCAGGTCTCCCAGCCGACTACACCATGGAAATGGTTCACAAGTTTTATGACGAGTATTACTTCCGTCCGAAAGTCTGGGTCCCGATCGTGATGGGCTCGCTGTTCAAGACTGAAGATCGTAAGCGACTCTTCAAAGAAGCAAAAGAATTTTTGACTTTGCGCAAGTCGCGCATCAAAGCCGTGCGGGAAGCAAGGGCAAAGCAGGCGGCACGCGAAGCGGAGACAGCGAAGGTCTAGGTTTCAAGGGAACGAAGCAAAAGCTGGTCCCCCATCCTTGCCGTCATTGCGCGGACAGGGTGGGAGCTCACCAACTCAGGCACGCCTTCTACAAGCAGATTCTCTACCTGCCCATCCCCAGTACTGCGTTGTTGTCTCGTTTTCCGCCCTGCATCCGCACGGGCAGCCGGTACAATCCACGCTGGCTGTTCTGAATGTGCTCACGCGTGCGAAGTCGTCAGTCCTTAGCAACAAAGCTCGCCATCCATCAGACCCATCGTTTTCTTGCATGGTTTTCGAATCGCCACGGGACATCAACTGCGTCCAAAGTACTGTGCCGTTCTATTGAGCAACAATGAATTATTTCGGAGGCGGGCGGCAGGGAAGCTCTGGCCTTCCTTCGTTTTCGGTCAGACGGTTACACTTACACTGCAAAGAGGATGGGGCATGAGAGGAAGAGACTGGCCAGCATATCCGGTTGCAAGAAGGGCTTCGGAGCTCATTCATCCGCGATTTTTGTACGAGCTTGGGCAAAGAGACGGCCGACCGGATTCGCCACACCGTCCCGACATCGCTGATATTGAAGAAATGATAGACGCGGCATTTTGGGCGAGCCTCCGTCGCGAGGAAGGCTATGTGCCAACCATTTCCGCCGCTTTCCTGGACCCGGACAGAACCAGCGATCCCCTGCGGTTCGAGGAGCCACTGCCGTTCGCTCCAGACGCGCTGGCGAAGCTCGCGCCAGCTGTGGAGCGTCCCGGCGTGCATTTGGGTGTGTGGCGGCGCTCAGGAGAATTGCAGATGTGGGGTACGGTCACAAGGATCCCGAAGCACTGTTTTGTGCTTGAAGTCACCTCGCCCGGGCTGCTGGTGGTTAAGGAGAGCCGTGGCGAAGAAACGGACAAATTCCTCAATGTCGCGGTGCTAGAAGGTGACCTGATCAAGGTCCTCAGTGAAGGCGCTTTGAATCTGCCGGACTGCCTGCCGCTGGTCCAGTCAATGCTTGGCTTTGGGCTATCAACATCGCCGACCGACGATCTGAATGTACTGTTGCAACTCGCGGTGTCAATGCGTCGCCATGGGCGTGGCGGCTCCCTGCTGGTCGTGCCGAGTACCAACGATACATGGCGCGAATGCATCGTCCCGCCGATTCGTTATTCGGTTTCGCCCCCGTATCTTGGGCTCCCAGACCTGCTTGGAGGCGGTCCAGAAATCCAAGGTCCGAGATGGAAGAACGCGCTGCGCCGAACCATCGACGCCATCGCTGGTCTAACCGCCGTTGACGGGGCTACTGTGATGAGCGACTCGTACCAAGTGATAGCGTTTGGCGCAAAGATTGGGCGTCATCAGGAAGGTACCCGGGTGGAGAAAGTAGTGGTCAGTGAGCCCGTAGTAGGTTCGGTGGCCGAAGTCGTTCACCCAATGCAACTCGGAGGCACTCGTCATTTATCGGCAGCACAGTTCGCTCAAGACCAGCCAGACGCAATGGCGCTTGTGGCCTCACAGGATGGCCGCTTCACGGTTTTTGCATGGTCCCCTTGCGAACAGATGGTGCACGCTCGTCGCATCGAGGCTCTTCTGCGGTAAGGCTCCGCGGCTGATGAGGAAGAGAGGGTCATCCTGAGAGCAGCGAAGGACCTCAGCACCGTTCAGATCGCAAGCGCCACTCCGAAGCTTCTCATCGAGCGATCAATTCGCCTTTAGCCGTTGTTTCTTATTGTGGTACACCTGCGAGAATAGGTGGCGGCCCCCTTAGAAGCGCTACCTTCATAAATGCGCTCACCTGTAAACTTGCAAGAATGACTATGCCTCGAGCATGACAGCATTGCTCGAGATTACGTGCACCTCAATCTCGTCGCCCGCGGTAAAAGACGTACGCTCCGCCGGTAGCACGGCGATGCCGTCAGCCCTTGTCAGGGTTTTTAACATGCCTGTGCTTTGATCCCCCGAGCTAAACGCCTTATATGCACCGTTGCTCGACTCCAGCCTGACCCTCAGAAGCTTCACCCTGCCTGCTCGTTTGGATACGCTTTCCTGCAAAACGGCCTGAACGTGTGGACGGAGGACACGCTTGTATCCCATTACCTTCAAGATCGCAGGTCTTATCAACTCCTCGAACATAATCATGGAAGCAACTGGATTCCCTGGCAGGCAAAAGATTAGTCGGCCGTTGAGCACTCCGAAGGTTGTAGGACCACCGGGTCTCACATCCACGCCGTAGAAAACCTGTGACATTCCAAGTTCGGTGAGCACCTCTCGCACAAGGTCGCGTTCACCTACTGAAACTCCAGCCGATGTAATAAAGATATCTGCTTTAAGACCGACGGTCATTTTGGCTATGTGGCTTGCACGGGTATCGCGGACGATGCCCAATAATTCGGGGTTGGCGCCACACTCTTTCACGGATGCAGCCAGCGTGACTCCGTTGCTGTCGATCACCTTGCCCGGTACGACGTCTTCACCGAGAGCGACCAGTTCATCGCCTGTGGATAGAATGGCCACCCTCGGGCGGCGAAATACCGTCACGCGGCTCTTGCCCAGAGCGGCCATCATGCTGATCTCTGGCGCGCGAATCAACTCGCCTGCTGGAACTACAACCTCACCGCGATGAACGTCGGCGGCAGTAAAGCGAATATGCTGGCCAGCCCGGACCCGCGTGCTGATCGTAACGATTTCGCAGCCCCCGTCGGTTTCCTCGAAAGGAACAACCGCATCGCATCCCTCTGGAATCCGCGCACCGGTCATGATCTTGAATGCGCAGCCCGGCAAAAGACTGGTTGCCGGCAATGAACCCGCTGGAATGAATCCAGTAACCCGCAGTTTTGCTGATCCACCGCAGTCGGCCACGCGGACAGCATAACCGTCCATGGCCGAGTTATCGCAGAGTGGCATGTCCCAGGGTGCGACGATGTCTTCGGCAGTGACCAGGCCCATCGAGTCGATCAGTTCCACCGATTCGGTGCCAAGGGGGACGGCGTGATCGAGAATCAACCGCCGTGCTTCTTCAAGCGATGGCATGTTGACCTCCGACTGCCTCGTGCGCCAAACCGCTATCGCGTTCTTCCGACATCCAATCGACCTTACCCTCTTCGAGGTGAATCACTCTTCCTCCCAGGCGTGCGCCCAGCCGTTCGTCGTGACTCGACATGACGATCGTCATGCCCTTGGCCGAAAGTGATACAACGAGTAACTCCAGAATCGCTGCAGTTGGTTTATCAACGTGGGCAAGCGGTTCATCCAGCAGCAGGACTTCGGGACGGCATGCCAAGGCCCGGGCGAGTGCTACTCTCCGGCTCTCGCCTCCTGATAACTCCCGCGCGGGTCTCGATTCGAATCCCGTCAGGCCGACCATCTCGAGCGACTCCTCCACCACCCTCCGGGCCGTATCCTTGCTGACTCCGCGTGTCAGCGGCCCGAATGAAACATTTGCAGCCACGGTACCTGAAAATAAGTATGGGTTTTGATGAAGCAGCGTGACTCGTTTTCGCAGAAGAGCGCACTCTTTCAATGCCCATTTCACCGGCGCGTCATCAAAGATGACCTGCCCTTGATTGGGCTTCATCAGGAATGCCAGAATGCTTAACAACGTACTCTTACCAGAACCGTTTGGTCCAGTCAGAATGTGGAGTCGCCCGGCGGTAAACGTAAGTTCATCCACAGACACTCCAAGCACGTCGCCATGGAACGCTTGAATGGATGAGAGTTCGTATTTATTGATACTCATGCCCGCTGGCTCTCTTGCGCGACAGTCAGAACGGAGTTTACTGCGAACGACACTGCCATGAGAATAACTCCAAGCGCCAGACCAAATGCAAATTCTCCCTTACTCGTCTCCAGGGCAATCGCTGTGGTCATTGTGCGCGTGTAGAGGCGGATATTCCCCCCGAGCATCATAGCCACACCAACTTCGGAGATGACCCTGCCGAACCCTGCAATGATGGCGGCCATAATTCCGAAACGAACCTCACGCGCTAGTTGGATCATACCTTGCGACGTACTGGCCCCAAGTGTCAGAGTGGTAGGTAGTATCCTCTGATCAGCGCCCTGGATGGCACTCAACGTATAGTTGGCGATAATTGGAATGGCCAAAACCGTTTGACCGATGATCATTGCCCGGGGCGTAAAGAGAAGCCCAAACGAGCCGAGCGGCCCCTGTCTGCTTAGAAAGCCATACACCAACAGTCCAATCACAACGGTGGGCATCGCCATCATGCTGTTCAACACAACCCTCACTGCCCGTTTCATCGGAAACCGTCCGAACGCAACAACGATCCCAATCGGAACACCACTGAGGGAGCCAAACAGCACTGACCAGATTGCGACACTGAGGGATGTCGCCACCGCCGACATCACATCCCTGTCCCCGGCAAGGATTAGGGCAAACGCTTTCCCCAGTGATTCGGCAATGAATCCCACTCTCTACTTCTCCTTGAATGTGAAGAACACTGGGTCACCTTCTATCTGGTAGTTGGCGATGATACGTTGGCCTTCGGGTCCGGTTACGTACTCCACAAATTTCATTGCAAGGTCGTATTTTACGTGCGGGAACCTTTTAGGGTTTACCGCAATTACACCGTAAGGATTGAAGAGTCCTTTTTGACCCGTCAGCGCTGTTACTTGCTCGACCGTAAGCCGCGCCCCAGGCTTATTACGTGGCCCCTCAAATAAGATAACCAAGTCGGTCTTCCCGTGCCGAAAAGCGTTGTAAGTTCCGCGGTCAGCCAGAGTGTAACCGCGCAATTCGGTCGCCATGTTGATGACTTCACCCATACCCTGTCCTGCCGAGCGATACCAACGGCCCGCAGGTGTGATCGCAGAGGCCGCCCAGATTTCCTTTTCCTTCTGGTGTGTACCAGATTCGTCCCCGCGCGATATGAAAACCGATTGCGTCGCGGCGATCCGCTTAAACGCATCTGCCGCCGTTGCCGCCTGTTTTATCCCCGCAGGATCATTGGCTGGGCCGATGACGACGAAGTCGTTATACATCACGTCGCGCCGGTTCACGCCAAAACCGTCAGCCATAAACTTGTCTTCCAATGCACGCGCATGCACCAGCACGACGTCAACGTCTCCCGCTTCGCCAAGTTTCAGAGCCTTCCCAGTACCGACGGCGATCACATCGACTTTGCAATTACATTTCTTTTCAAACGGAGGCAAGAGAACGTTTAATAATCCAGTATTTTCCGTGGAAGTCGTGGTAGACATCTTCAGACGGACTTGTGCGGGTGCGGCGGAACACAGGATGGCCACCACGAGGGCGACCAGGGGAAACTTGTATTTCATTCAATCCTCCGAAGAGCATTTGAAAAATGTCCCTAATTTCCTACATACTTCGCATAGAAACTGCGGGCGACGCCGACATCAGTTGTGCCCTTCACGATCGCACGCCCATCCGGAAATACCGTCAGATCAAGATTCTCGATTTGCGCGCGCAGAGCAAATTCATTCACTCTTACCGTCCCAACGGTCTCAAGTCGCTTCGCTAGCTCCTGCAGGTCGACATGGCGCTTGTTGTCATGGATCTGCACGGCGTTTCGCCCGCACAAACTGATCGGCGCGCGCTGCTTGCCTTCAAGATAGCTAAACTCCCGGCGCCCGCACGCAGGACAATTCTCATCAGGCTCCGGTTGAGACACCTGCATGACATCGCCAGTCCATACGTCAACAATCGTGATTTTCCCTGGCAGTTTGTCCTGGTGGCCAGTCAGGATCAGAAGTGCATCGGCAACCTGCAGCGCCGCGATTGTAGCCGTGATCGGACCCAGCACGCCAGCGGTCTCACAAGTAGCCTGCGCTCCACTCGGCGGTTGGGGCAACATGCAACGCAAGCAGCAGGTCTTTCCCGGTATAACCGGCATTTTCAAACCGTAACTGCCGACTGCCGCACCGTAAATCCAGGGCACTCCATGGCTGATGGCGAAGTCGTTGATCAGGTACCGTGTCTCGAAGTTGTCCGTGCCGTCCATGATGAGTTGAACGTCACCCAGCAGATCATCCGCAGTGACGGGAGTGAGGTCGTTGATCGCCGATTCAATTTCGATGGATGAATTAACCGACTTCAACCGGCGGGCAGCGGCGGCGGCTTTCGGAAGGCCCGCTTCAGCATCTTTCTCGTCGAACAACATCTGGCGCTGCAGATTGCTCCATTCGACGTAGTCACGGTCAATCACGCGCAGGAAGCCCACGCCCGCTCGCGCCAGCAACTCTGCCTGCGCGCTCCCCAGAGCGCCGCAGCCAACAATCGCAACCCGGGCTTGCGAAAGGCGAATCTGCCCCTCCTCGCCCATCTCGCGAAAACGAATTTGCCGCGAGTAACGGTCGCGATCCGATGGAGCCTTCACTTCAATCATCACTCGGCCTCATGTGCATTAACTTAGCGGTCTGTGCACGAGTAACAGGGGTCGACAGCTGCTTGAATCAGCGGTACGTCGGCGAGGTCGCAGCCCTTCACCATTGCGGAGACCGCCGGTATATTCGCAAAGCTCGGAGTCCGCACTTTCACTCGAACCGGAGTGTCGCTACCGTCTGACGCAATGTAGTAGAACACTTCGCCGCGTGGGGCCTCGATTCGAACCACAGCATCGCCGGCCGGAACCGAGTAAATCTCGCCAGCGTGAATCGCACCTTCAGGCATTCGGTCAAGAACCTGTTCAATGATCTTACAACTTTCAACAATCTCGAGTGCCCGCACCACCACGCGTGACAGGACGTCGCCCGCCGTTTGCACTGGCACCGCGAACTTGACATCGCCATATGCGAGATACGGTTTGTCCCTCCGTAAATCTGTGTCCAAGCCCGACGCGCGAGCCACAGGCCCGACGACTCCGTATGCGATAGCGTCTGTCCTGGTCAGAACCCCGACTCCCTGACAGCGAGCAAGAATAGTTTTATCGGTCGTCAGCAGCGGGATCAATGCGCCTTCCGTCACATTGCGAATGTCGCGTGCAACGTCGCGCACCTTGCCGCGGTCCGGAATATCCCGGTTGACTCCCCCGATGCGGTTCATTGAGTAGTTCACGCGATTGCCGGAGATCGCTTCCAGTGTGTCCATCACGGACTCTCGAAGGCGGAAGATCTGCATGAAGAGTGTCTCGAAGCCGATCAACTCCGATGCAATACCAGCCCAGAGCAGATGTGAGTGCAGACGCTCCAACTCCGCCATCACCATACGGATATGTTGGCCGCGCTGGGGAACTTCGATTTGACCGATTCGCTCCAGCGTCATACAAAAACTCATTGAGTGTACGTTCGAGCAGATGCCGCAGACGCGTTCCAGCAGGGCAATGGACTGCGTGATGTTCTTGTGCTGCGCAAGCCACTCAATTCCGCGGAAATTAAAGCCAACCTTCAAGGATGATCCGACGACGGTCTCTCCTTCACAATCAACCTCGATCTTGTATGGTTCCTCGAGCGCGATGTGATAGGGCCCAATCGGAATGCGATAACTCATAACTTTTCTCCAACCTTGCACAGAAGAACGCCGGGCTTGTCTCCATCACGAAGCATCAGCGGCAGCGTATCCGCGCGTCCCTCGAAAGCAACGGCATAGTAGTCGCGAGTTTCTCTCTCGGCCCAATCGGCGCCTGGATACGTATCGACAATGCTGGGCACCGGCGCGCCTTCAGCAATCTCCGAGACCACCGAGAGAAGCACTCCACCCATATCCCAATGCCAGGAGAGCCTCATCGTATCTCCGGAACTCGGCAGGGCAACAATTGCAGAAAATCGAGCCCCGGCTTCGAGCATTGTGCGGGCGATCCTCTGGATCATCGGCGCGTGGACTGAGAGCCACCATCCGTCAGGGCGTTCGGTCCAGATACCGCCGATCACCTGGCGCGTCTCTTCTGCGTTCATCGAGTCTTCCCCTTGTCATCCCCTAAGACGCCCGCAAACAAGTTGCGCTGTAACTGACGGCGTCGGCAACGTTCACAGAGCCGCACTAATTCGCGAGTCTCGTCTTTAATATGGTCGAAGGCACGCCCCAGAAATTCTTCGGAGGCTGGCCGCACAGGATCGCCACAGTGTGGGCACGCCTTGAACTGGACCAGATGCTCGACACTCAATTCGCCTGGATGTTCATAGGACCGTGCAGCTTCTTGCGCCATGCTGAGTGCATGCCCCGGACAACGCTCGACGCACCGCGCACAGAACGTACAGCGCCCGGGTTCATAATCCCATTCGTATGCGTTCTTCATTTCTGAGCCCGTGATCGCGCTGCTGACGCACACATAGGAACACATGCCGCACGCAATGCACTTCGCGGGGTTCAGCGTCACTGCTCCACGGAAAAATGCGGGAGCAGGAACGCTTCCTGGCAATGCGACCGTCGCGGGGCCACCAGCTACATTTGCGGCGATGATCTTCAGAATCCTAAACATCTCAGTGACCTCCGCTGCGGCCAAACACTGCTGCTGCGAGCGCAATGGCGGCAATCAAGCTGCCCCATTGCCACATCATCCGGGTCGCTTGTGTAATTTTGAGTCGCGCAGTGGACGAGGCCAGCAGGGTGAGCAACGGTACCAGTGCGAGCGACAGAATTACAAATATCGTAGCGTTGACGTACCAGAACTGGCTTCGCACGGGAACCGCAAACACGATTACAAAGCCGGTGAGCGCAGTCCATTCCATCGCGTGCGCCAGTTCCCACAATGCGAGCCGCGGCCCATCGAACTCTGTCAGCGGCCCCGCCAGCAATTCCTGCTCCGCGTTGGCCAATGAAAAAGGATTAAGCCGAAGCTTTATGGGAAGACAGAACAGAATTGCGATCAATGCGGGGACACGTACGGCCCACGGCGTCGCTGCGGCAATCTGCGAACTAAGCAGCGATCCGGAGGACGCGGCCATCGCAACCAGCGCTGCAAGAAACGGCACATTGGACACAATGCCGACAAGGGCCTCGCGAGTCGCTCCAACTTCCCCGTAGATCGAACGTGAAGCATAACCAGCAAGGATGAGACATAGCGGAGGCATCTCCAGCAATCCCACCAGTACAACAATGTCGCCAACGAAGCCGGTTTCGCCTCTGAACACGGGCAACAGCGCGAGTGCGCCAATCGTGGAGCCAACTGCGAGCAACGGAAGCCCCACGAGAAAGCCGAGATCCGACGCAACGCGATTCACCGGCATCTTCGCCAGCAACTTCACGGCATCATAGAAAGGCTGCGATAATGGCGGACCTATTCGTCCTTGAAATCGCGCTTTCAATTTCCGCTCGATACCGAGCATCAACCATCCCATCGGTAGCGCATAGAGCAATCCGGGAAAAACGAGCAGCGCAACGAATGCACGGAATGAATTCATCGTCCACCTGCCACTGATTCCGTTTTGCGCACCGCGAGTTTTTCAATCGCGCGGCTGATGCCTTCAATGATCGCGTGCGGGCGCGGCGGACATCCAGGGATATAAATGTCGACAGGAATGATTTTGTCCACCGGACCATCAATCACCGGGCTTCCCGCAAACACGTTGCAGGTTGCCGGACAAGAGCCGATGGCTACCACAACTTTCGGATCTGGAATCTGTCCGTAAATTGTTACAAGGGCCTCACGCGTTGTGCGGGTCACCGGCCCGGAAACGCAGAGAATATCGGCGTGACGAGGACTTGCTTCCAGTCTTATCCCCGCCTGCTCCACGTCATAGCGTGGCGTGAGGCATGTAACGAGTTCGATATCGCAGCCGTTACATGCACCCGCGTTGAAGTGATACAACCAAGCCGAACGGCGGCGAGCCCGCTCCACCAACCGAAGAATCAGGCCACGTTCTGATCCGCTCATGCGGCACCCCCGAGTAGCTGTGGCCACAGTCCGGTTGCAAGCAGCGTAGCGACGAGCAAAATGATCGCCACTGCCATCCATGTCCTGTTGTAGTTGTGTGGGTGGGGCTTAGCGTCCAGGTCATCCGGTCCCCACCAGAACAGCGCAATCGCCCTTGCGTATACGGCCACGCTAAGCATCGCTGCACCGCAGAGAACGGTAAGCAGCGGCACATTTCCGGCGACCGCACTGAAGATTCTCCAGTGCGCTGCGTACCCCAAGGTTGGGGGTACGCCCAACACTGCTAATGCTCCGATTGCGAATCCGACTGCGCCGACAGGATGGCGCACGGCCAATCCGCGTGCATTCGTCAAACTGGCTCCGTCTGCTTCAGGGCCCGCAATGCTGGCGAACAACAATGCTTTGGCCAGCGCATGTACGGCTGCACCTAACATCGCGCCAGAGATTCCGAATTCACCGCCATAGGCGAGTGCGATCACCAGCAGTCCCATATCTTCAATTGTGGAGAATGCCAGCAGTCGTTTGATGTTGTGTTGCGCAAGTGCGAGCAGCGCTCCGAGGATGGCCGAAGCAATTCCAAGCACAAGCCAGGGCAACGCAGGAGTGAACAGCCATGCCTGCGAGGTGCGCAGCGTAAGTACTTCAGCAAATGCCGCTACATCGACGATGCCGACAACAAGGCCAGTGACCACCGCCGGAGTCGATTCCGCAATCAGCGGCAGCCATAACCAGAGTGGCACAAGGCCGATTTTCACGGCAATCGACGGCAGCATTAAGGCCAGTGCCAGATGTGGGTTTCCATGCTCGGCGGCCAGAGTTCCACCGACCATCCCAATTGCCGAAACCAAAACGGCACAGAGGTAGCCATATTTGGCGACAGGCTTGCTGCTGGTTCTCCACAACATGAACAGAGCCATAATGGTCGCAGTTTCGAGCAGACCAGTGCGCGCCAGTGAACCATGAACAAGAATTCCACCGCAGGCGAGTGCGCCGGCGATCCCTAGTGGGACCAGCAAATGGCGCCATCTTCGAATCGCTGCAGTAGCGAGAAGCAAACCTCCCAGGGATACGCCTACCGCTCCGGCCAAAGTCCATGTCTGCGCCGCTTGGGCCGCTGTCTCCGGGACTATTCTCATAACGCTCAGAGGTGCGAACCACCCTAGCGTTCCGAGAATCGCCGCGATGATAGGAAGGAACATCCACGTAAGGCGTTCTGCTCCGGCAAGGGGTATTGCAATGTTGGAGGCGATCTTCCCGAGCAGATGCCAGATTTTCAGCCAGACGACGTCAGCATCGAATCCGCGATAAAAGGATGCCAGGGAGTGCTTCACAACCTGTGAAAAATCGCTCGCTCCAAGATGACCCCGCGGAGAGAGCATTTCACCGCCAGTGAAGACCGATGGGGCTCCGCCAGCTGTAGCGGTGCCGCGCACCATCATGGGGATCCAGGCGACAACAGCGCCGAACAGCAGAGCTACTACGCCCAGCATCAGACCGCCTGACGCCAGCCAGAGTCCTTGCCCCGAGGAAAGTCCAAACCAACTCACGCCTGCAAGAGGCATGCATCCGAGTGCCGGAAGCAGGGGGTTGATCAGATAAGAGATTGCCAGCTGCGGGGCAACGCCGAACACGATGCAACCTGCGGCAAGAATTCCACCACCGCCGACCATCGTCCAGGAAACTTCGTGTGCATCTTTGGTGTCACTGCCCTCACTGCCCAGAAAGACTCCGCTGGTGGCTTTCAGAAATGAGAACACCGTGAGAATGCTGCCAATCCAGGGGATCAGCGCCAATATCGGCTGATGAACTTCCAGGGCTGCGTTGTAAAGCATCCACTTGCTGACGAATCCATTCAGCAGCGGCACACCGGCAATGCCTGCCGAGCAGATAAGCCATATCTGCATTGTGTGCGGCATCTTTCTTCCCAGGCCGCCGAGGCGTTCCATGTCGCGCGTTCCGCATGAGTGCTGCACGGCTCCTGCGCACAGGAAAAGCCCACCCTTGAACAGTCCATGATTCAGGCAGTGGAAGAGAGCTGCTGCGATGCCGAGCGGTGTGCCAATCCCGAGGCCGAGCATCATGTATCCGATTTGGCTCACCGTGTGAAACGCCAACAACTTCTTCAGGTCATGTTGAGCCAACGCAAACAGCACCCCGATCAGCAACGTAGCCGCACCGAGCCACGAGACCAGCAGGCCCCACGAGATTGGCCACGGTCCGAATGAATGCAACCGCGCAACCAGATAGACACCTGCCTTCACGTAGCAGGCGGCATGCAGCAATGCGCTAACCGGAGTCGGCGCCGCCATGGCGCTGGGGATCCACGTGTGCAGAGGGAACTGTACTGATTTGGCGACCGCCGCAATGAGGATCAGCAGGAAGATTCCGGTGGTGACCGCACCTTGCACCCGCAGGTCGGTCCAGAGCGTCGAGCCTGTGCGGTGGTAAAGCACTACGACGGCCGCAAACAGACCGTAGCCGGCAAGGTGGGTCATCGTCAAAACTTTGCGTGCTCCAAATGCGGCTTCGCGGTCCTTGTACCAGAAACCGACGAGGAAGAAGGAGCAGAGCCCAACCAGTTCCCAACTCAGATAAACAAGGAAGAGGTCGGCGGTATAAACAAGGTGAATCAATCCCGCGATAAACACCAGGACAAGTGAATAGAATCTCGTGGTCCCCTTCTCAGCCTCCATGTAACCGACCGAGTAGAGCAAGACTGCGGAACCGATACCTGCAGCCATGATTGCGAACAGAAAGCTAAGTCCATCCACATGGTAGGCCAGTTGAATGGGGCCGTCCCAGCGCCCAAACGTGGCATCGTACACTCGCCCGGCGACGATCGTCGGCCAGATGCAGATGACTCCAGCCAGCGAGCCAACTCCAGAGATCAATGCAAGCCATCCCTTTGCGCGCGCCGAAAGCACACCCGCGAGGAGGGCTTGCAACACGACTCCCCCAAAGAGCATGGCCAGCGGAACCAGTACGGCATACCTTGCGGTCACTCTTGCCTCCTTCCTCTCATGGCGTGTTTAACCACCTGCCACCATCGGGAAGATTGCCACGACATCGTCGTCTCCCAGCGGGGATTCAAGCCCCTTCAGGTGTGCGACATCACGGCCATTGATGAAAATAATGATCGTACTGTTGAGTTGATCACCTTCGAAGACTCGTCTTTCGAAGGCGGTGCCGTGCTGTACGGAAAGCCCCAGTAAGAGCGACCGCAAATCTGGCACCGCCTTCGACCACGTTTCTTCTCCGCAACCCGTCAACTTTCGGACATCAGCAAAATACCGGATGGTCACGGGTGCGAATCTCCTCACGCAAGTTGCAAGTCATGCAGCCGCTCTTTGGTTGGGACTCCTTCTTCGTCCCAGCCGCGCAGCTTGTAGTATTCAGGAAGCATTTCAGGTACATGACTAAGTTCACCCTTAGAAGGACCGGTCTTGATCGGGAGTTTCGTCATGCGCAGAGGCAATACATCGTCCTTACTGGTCAATCCGGCTTCCAGATTGAACATCCTCTCCAGGTTCCAGATCCGTTCACCTGCCTTGAGGTAGTCCTCTGGCGTGTACGTTACTCCGGTGAGTGCCGAGAGCATTGCAGCGTAGTTCTCCCCGCCCATTCCGAAGGTTCCGAAAATGCATCCACCAGACGCATCAATCGCCGCCGTGAGGTCCTGAAACAGCTTTACCCAAAACGGCTTGTCGGTTGTAACGTGAGGATCGAGCTTCGCCCCGCAGCCAAGCACTTCGACTGCGATTGTGTAGCCCTTCACGTGGCATCCACCGCGATTGCAGGTTGCATACTGAAGGCCGATTCCCTGGACACCGCGCGGATCGTATGCCGGCATTTCCTGCTTCTTCACCGTCATCGAATACTCGGGATGCCCGTAGGAATTCGCCAGGCGATAAGAACCAAGCGCCAGTTTGTTGCCAATCCCTTCGCGTAGTCCGGTTTTGCGGGTTAGTTCTACTAGCGTGTCGGCATTTCCGAAGCGCAGATCCTGACCGTCGGTATCTTTCGTGGTGATGATCCCAGCCTCAAACATCTCCATTGCACAAGCCAGGGTTGATCCAAAGGAAATTGGATCCATTCCTAATTCGTTGCAAAGATGATTGCTATGGGTTATCGCGTCGAGGTTGTCGATCCCGCAATCCGGTCCCATCGACCAGGCTGCTTCATACTCCGGTCCTTCTCCTTCACCGGCGTACTTTGGCTCCTTCACCTTGCTTACGCGGCCGCAGCTAATTACACATGAGAAGCAGCCCTTCGCACGAACAAGTTGATTTGCGGAGAGCGATTCGCCACCTACCTTGTCAGCCGTAGGAGAGTAGCCATCCTGGAAGTTGTTGGTAGGGAATGAGCCAATTTGATTCAGGATATTGACCAGCACATCGGTCCCATAGGCTTTCAGTCCCGCGCCGCCTACCGGATGCTCTTTGATCTTCTTCCGTCCAACCAGCACTGCGTCTTTGAATGCTTTTGGATTGGCGACCTTGATCGCCTTGGTACCCACCACTGCAATGGCCTTCAGGTTTTTCGAGCCCATAACGGCTCCAACGCCCGAACGGCCAGCAGCGCGATGCATTTCATTCATGATTGCCGCAAACAGAACCTGCTTTTCGCCAGCTGGTCCGATGCAGGCGACCTTTGCCTCCAAGTCAGTCTCTGCCCGAACCAGGTCGGTTGTGTCAGGAACCCACTTGCCCCAAATGTGCGAGGCCTTGCGGATCTCGACAACATCGTCCTTGATCCAGAGGTAAACCGGTTCGTCGGCCTTGCCTTCGACGATGAGCGCATCGTAGCCAGCGTAGTGCAATTCCGGGCCAAACGATCCGCCCGAGTTGGACCCGGCGATGGCGTCAGTCAACGGCCCCTTGGTCACTACGTGGTAGCGTCCGCCGGACGGCGCGAACGTGCCCGAAAATGGCCCCGGTGCAAACACAATTTTGTTGTCAGGTGAGAGGGGGTCGACTTTCGGATCGACCTCGTCAATATAGAGTTTGTCGCCTAATCCCCGTGCTCCAATATAGAGGGCGGCGTCTTTCAGATCCGTGGCCTGCCTCGAAACGGCCCCGGTCGTTAAATTGACACGAAGAATCGTACCGCTCCAGCCGTTCATGGTTATGCCCCCTCAAAAGCAGACTTGAACTTGCCTGCGAGTTCTCTCTTCCGAGAGCGTGTGGAGATGTTGTCGTCAACGAATTCCAGTGCTTGGCTGGGGCAGAACTGCACGCAGGCAGGGTCTCCTCCGCAGGTGTCGCACTTCAGAATGGACTCGGTCACGCTGTCATAAACGGCGTTGCCAAACGGGCAGGCAATGGTACACATGCGGCAGCCAATACACTTTTCCCGTGAATACTCGACCAGCGTGGTCCCCTTCGCGCGATGCAGGGCGCCGGTTGGGCATACCTTCATGCATGAAGCGGAATCGCATTGCTGGCACATCATGGGAACCGAGAATCCCTCGCGTTCCCAGCTATAAACGTGAACTCGGGTCGCTGTAGGCCGGAACTGGTTTTCGTGGCTGAAACTACAAGCCAGTTCGCAGTTCTGGCATCCAGTGCACCGGTCTGGATGAATCATCAACACTTTCGGCATATCTTCTCCAATCCGAGACTGGCATTGTCGCTACGCATCGCTCGACAAAATCGCGAGCGATGTTGAATTCTTCGCGCGCCATGATGGGGAGCTGAGTACCATAATCTATGATCATGGCACTCAACTTACAATCTATTTAAAAGCCGTAAGATACCTGTGCGCCAAATTGGTGCCTTGCTTTCAGGTTGATCGCCGTTGGACCGCTTCCGTTGATCTGCCCTGCAACCTGCGCGATACCCACATCGAAGTTCAACTTGTGCTTTGGGCTCGGGATAACGCGGGCGCAATAGGTCAGTGTGGTTGGGATATTCAGTACCGTCTCCTCTTTGCTTGCGTTCGAGAAGCCAAGAGGATGATGCGGCTGTTGAGACGCTTCCGTGCCGAAAATGATCGTGCTCTTGTCTGGGCCCTTGAAAGCAAATGCAAGTGCGCCGAATCCACGCGCCGTCCAATCAGGAGCGTTGCCGCCCATGCCCCACAACTCAGCATTGGTTTCGCGGACGCCGGCATTCAGGATCACCGCGGCCAGCGGACCTGCATGCGGGGTTGGGATAAATTTGGTGGCAACGGCGTAGAAATCTTCGTTGTGGCTGCCATTGCTGCTTTTCGGATCATTGGTCCACTTGAGGTAATCGCCGACGTTGCGAACGCCGGTGCGCGCGATGAAACCTGCAGAAATTGCAGGGACCCATTTCGTTTTGTAGGAATTCTCAGGGATGACAATGTACTTGGCATTGAAGATATCAAAACCGTTTTGCCAAAGCGGGCTCAGCGCAGGATCGCCGCCGAAGTTATGGAACTCGCGGGTGTAGCCAAACTCAAAGCGTTTTCCCACACCCATTTCAATAGAAACCTCATGAAAGTCGCCAATCACGGAGCCTGCATTGAAATAGTGGTAAGCCACTACGGGATGAAACTTCTGTCCTTCAGCCGAGGCTGTGTAAGCCAACGGAGTAACGAAAACACCCGTCTCACCTTCCCAGCCCAATGCCTGGGCATTTGCCTGTGTGGACGAACCGAATACGAGAACGATTCCGAACATCGCCAACAACAGCAGGCGTCCTACACGACCAAGAGAATATTTATTGGAGTTCATATTTCACCACCTCGCCAGAACTTAAGAATGGAAACAGGGCACGAGCCAACGAAGCCTTGCACAAACGACCCGGTACTGGATCAGTTCCAGGACCTCACGGTGGTCAGTTCATTCAAAACCTCATAGCGCGGCCACATATTCAAATGCACGTGTCGTGCCATATTTATAGCGAGTCGCTGGATTGGATACTGAGCAAAACAGCACACGTTCCACGTGAGCTCCTCATTTATGGCGGGAGCGTCGAAACCGACCGATATGATGGGCTTCGCCGTTTGAGCGGACTACCGAGAACGCTAGATCCATAAACTGCGGACGAGTAGAGCGCACGAACAGCGAGTGAACGATCAAGTTTTCCGGATAAGTCCTGTGTCACAAGATGGGACAGTTTGTTACGAAGCGTGACACACCTCTCCCCGTCAATGAGTAATCCGGTTCGCCAAACCGGGCTTCCCGGCCCAAGAATACGTGAAGACTAATGTATTCAAACGATTGCAATTGCGGGTCGGTACGATCAACCTAAAAAAGGGGTACTTGAAATTTAATCCCTCATGTTAGGCTGAAGCTACGCATTCGATATCTTTGGCTTGGATCGCGCCTTGTGGCCGTTGAATTGCACATATAAAGGCTGACTTACAGAATTCTCTTATGCCCATCACAGACCTCCATGGTCGTCGCGTGAATTACCTCCGACTGTCGGTCACTGACCGCTGTAATTTGCGCTGCCGTTACTGCATGCCCGCCGATGGCGTTCCTAAGCTGCAACATAACGATATTTTGAGTTTTGAGGAAATGCATCGCATCGCGCGAGTTGCGATTTCACTGGGCATAAGGAAGATCAGAATCACC
>Ga0364893_10149_pt2 | contig 42374 bp, 39 predicted proteins | sample ExccelJu500001D3_FD_206943 | JGI IMG/M metagenome (GOLD analysis project Ga0364893, IMG submission 206943) | Enriched cells from Trout Bog Lake Hypolimnion, Wisconsin, USA - BchlTB.July16.5000.01.D3 | ecosystem: Environmental > Aquatic > Freshwater > Lake > Hypolimnion/Profundal zone | place: USA...
ACTGACCAACAACGGCAGGTTCGAACTCGACCTTACTTACTTCCGCAACTGGCGAAGCTGGTCAACATGGCTGGGTTTGCCATAGGGAGCCAGTCCCATCACTTTGAATTCATCTCCGAAGCGCATGAATCCGAGGTATTGGGTAATTGCCAAATAGAGCAATCCGAGCGAGTGAGGAAAGAAGATTTTATCCTGCACCTCGAGTTTGCTGCCGCGCCCCATGCCAAACGATGTGCTGACAAAATCGCCGAATCCATCGATCGCGCAAATTGCAGCCTCCTCGAACGGGGAAACAAAGAACGAACTGCTGAGGTGTGCCGGATGATGCTCCACCCAGTGCATACGATTACGGACATGTCGTGGGTCAAGGGCGAGGGATTCGGCGATGGTGCCACAAATATCCTTCACTCGTACGCTGTTCTTTACTCGATCTCGCATCAAGCCAATGGCAGGCCGGTTCCTTAATACGAACATCGCCTTGCGAACGAGATTTGCTTTGGGGTTTCTGGAAATTGCGATGTGATCGATATCGGATGGCTTAATCCCGCCCATCTCTAAACAGGCATGGATCGCTTGCTGCGGAAATCCGGCCCAATGCTTTACGCGGCGGAACCGTTCTTCTTCCACAGCGGCAACCAACTGGCCGTCCTGAACCAGGACGGCAGATACATCAGCGTGGTAAGCATTAATCCCAAGAATATTCATCGGCGGATTCTTACCGGAGAACACACGACCCAGGTGAACTGCAAAGCGGGTTATGCGGCTCTCTCGACTTCAGTTGGCTGGAGTTGCCTGCCGGTCACGACCGCCATCATTCTTGGCAGCAACAAGTCCCTTCGAACAGTGGCAGCGGAATAGGCCATTGGCCGGGAGAAGCCTCGCTCCCGCGCGATGAGAATTTGCTGAACCACCGTGTCGACGTCAGAATGTTTGGCTGAGTATAGGCAATGCGTTCGATCGATTGTTCCGAACAGTTCAGTTACGTGACTCTGCGCCGGTCCGATATATAAAACAGGCGCGCCCACGGCAAGGATGTTATATATCTTTGACGGCGATACGATACCTACGAAAGCATTGCCCATGACGACCGTATGGAGATCTCCGGCTGAGAGTGATGCCGCGAGAAACTCGCGAGGTTGATAGGGCAGGCAGACAATGTTTCTATACCCTTCCGCCGCCACGCGTGCTTGAATCTTTCGGAATTCAGAGCCTCCCCCGACGAAGGCAAACAGGATGTCATCGCAATCGCAAAGGCGATGTGCCGCGTCGAGTAATGTGTCAAGCGGATGGCATGGGCTGTGGTTTCCGGAATACATCACCACAAACTTATTGTCCCATCCGTGAAGGCGTCGGAAATGTTCGCGACCTTGGGCATCAAAGTAAGCGATGTCATCTTGTGACCAAAGCGGAATGACCGCAATCTTGTCATCGGGTGTTCCACTTCTAATGAGTCGCGAGCGCATGAAAGTATCGAGGACTACGACGGAGTCAGAGTGGCGCAGGCTGAAATTCTGAATCCTCTGGAGAAGAATCGCCACCTTGGACGACGGGGCTAGCCAGCCTGCAGCGATAGCCGCATCGGGGTTCAGGTCCATGGTCCACGAGACCAAGCGCCCCCCGAGCAGAGCTTTCCACAGAGCGCCGAGTGCAGAAACCAGAGGTGGCGTCGTCAGCGCGATGATGACATCAAAGCGGCCTAGCTGAGGCAAACGGCATCCGCAAGCAATCAGGAAGGAAGCAAAATCGGCCGCACGACGCCACTTTGCACTCTTGCCAAAGCCAGTGCACCCAACACGGACGATATTGACCGCGTTCCATACCTCACGGCTCGAGAACCTTCGCGAAGGATTGTCGTACCCAAATGCGCTGCACAGGGCCGTCACATCGTGCCCAGCAGCGGTCAATGCGGCAGCCAGGTCGCCAGCATACTGACTCGTAGCAACTTCGTCGGGGTAGAACGCCTGGTTAAGAAGAAGAACCCTCATTGGAAAGGCTGGCACTCTGGGCTAGTTGGCGGGTAGCGATCGCGCGCCTCTCCCCTCACTCTTAAGATTCTGTTCCCGGTCGGTTATTGCCTTTAGCACGCTTGGCTTGATCTGTTCGGCTCCGGCAGCGGATAGGTGATTGCGGTCCTGAAATAGCTCGTTGCCGTGGCTGTCCGTAAAGAAAATTCTTCCGTCGTCCGCGGCGAACAAATGTTCGATATCAATAACTGTCACACCATTTCCCATGAGCGCTTTTACCGATGCGTTTGAAGCTGTGCGCATGGCGCGTTCTTCAGAATTTTCGATGAATGGGGGGCGACTGCCGTTCCTTATAGACTCGCGGGTCGCCACCCGAGGTAACTCCGGCGGTTCCGTGATGAGGATGAGATGGCGAGCGTATTGTCCCAGGTCCCGGACAGCAATCCTGAGTCTATCTGTGTCGCCCTTCAACTTGCCCCGCCAATCGCAGACCAGCACAAGGAAGTCGGGTTTCTCTCGCGTTACAACCGCTAGGGAATTGAGCCAGAGCTCGGGCTGTTGGCCAGAAGAGCGAGGCAGCGGGTCTCCGGCAGGGACAGCGATGACGTTTAGCCTCAGCCCGAGGTCCTCGGCAATTTCCCTGGCAATTTTCCCATACATCGCGCCGTTGCTATCGCCCATGAGGACTATTGAGCCGTTTGGGCCTGTCCGATTGATGATGAGTCCTCCTTCGGCAACTTCCTTAGTATTGACGTCTACATAATTTAGCTTTCTCACAGCGATGCCCATTGGTACAAAGAGCAGTAAAGAAAAGCCGAGAAAGGCAAACGCGCTCTGCCGCCTGTGCGGATGGTTGAAAAAGATCCGCCCACGACTCTCAATCAGGAGAAAGCACAGGACGGTGGCAGTCAGACTCAGGGCAACCTTGAGTCCAAGGCGAAACCACTGGGAAGCCAGATAGAACCGATAATCGACCAAGGAGAATATCGGCCAATGCCACAGATAGAGGGAGTACGACGTTTGCCCGATGAGGACCAAAGGTCTCCAAGACAGAATCGTCTCGGCCCATCCGCTCGAATCCTGGTAGGGTCCAATGAAACATACCGTTCCGCACACGGGGAGCATCGCCAGATAGCCGGGAAAAGCCGAGCGTTCACTTATCACAAAAAGCGAAGCGAAAATGAACGCGAGACCGGTCAAGGACAACGAGACCCAAAGTTTACGGTGCGAAGGGGAACGGCGCTCGCTAACATTTGCGAGGATGCTCCCTGCTAACAGTTCCCACGCGCGGGTTGGGAGGAGGTAGAACGCCCATTGGGGCCTCGCCTGCGTGAGCGCGATACATGCAAGGAGACTTGCCCCGCATAAAACGGCGAGGATCATCGTCCTGTATCTGTTGGCTTTCAAATAAAGGAATAACAATATGGCAGGGAAGAGCAAGTAAAACTGCTCTTCAACGGAAAGAGACCAACAGTGAATAAAAGGCTGCGCGTCAGGGGAAAGCGTGAAGTAGTTACCCTGAAACAGTAGTTTAAAATTGGCAATTGACAGAGTCACCGCAGTGAGGCCTGCCCCAGCGGACGCTAAATCCTGTGCAGAATATACAAAATAAGCGCTCACCAGCGTTACGAGCGCAACTGAATACAAAGCAGGAAAGAGCCGCGCGATGCGCCTCTGGTAGAACTTCCCGAGGCTGAAGCTCTTGCGTGCGTATTCGCGGAGGAGGATGGAAGTGATTAAGTAGCCAGATATCACGAAGAAAACGTCAACCCCAACGAAGCCTCCTGGCAGCCATTCGTGTTTCAAGTGAAAAATAAAAACCGCCAGCACCGCTACTGCCCTAAGCCCATCGATAGCGGGACGATATGGGACGGTAAACGCAGGGGTGGCTGACGTGCAATGTGGGTGAGGTGGAGAGATCATTGTCCCATTGGCCCGACAGGGTCAACCTCGTCGGCGCTGGCTATGTTGTCGGAAAATCACTCCCGGCGATAATCGTCGTATAGAGCGGGTGACACCTGAAGGGTAGCAATGCGGATTGAACTTAAGCGTCGGGGACGACAGTAAGCGGAGGAGTTGATAGGCAACTGCTTACGATCAGTGCGGAAGTATTTATTTCGGAATGGCGATTTACAAAACGGCCCAACCAGTGACCAAGCACCACGAGTTGCCACAGTCTCGGCCAGGAAAGTTGCCCGGAGTAAAAGCGCTTAACAAAATCGGCGGATGGCACGGATAAGACTGTCTCGCGATCTAGAAAAGCCAACCCCTCGTCACAGAACTCACGCAACATCCCTTTGAGCCAATCGGCCATTGGTAACTCAAATCCCTGCTTGGCACGACCCAGAGTGCGTACAGGAAGTAACTCCGAGAAGGCCTCGACGAGTTCACGTTTGCGACCGTCGCCAGCGAGATGATTGCGCAGAGCGTGTGCCACCAGACGATGATCCAGAAAAGGAACCCGCAGTTCGATGGAATGCGCCATGCTCATCACGTCGCTATCGCGCAGTAGCACACTCCTCAAATAGACACTAAGCTCCAGTAAGCTGACCCTTGTGCTCGGCGGAAGCGCGGGGTCAGGATCCTCGATCAGTTGGGTTGATACAGGCAAGCCCATACGCTTGAGTTCCGTTTGCGACCAGAGCGAACGCAGCACACTATAGCGCTCGCCGAGGGAAAGCGCTGGCCTCATCATTTCAAATCCCCGCTCGCCCCCAGGAAACATCGATGCAAGGCCGCGCGGTACGTGGCCGCACCAATCGGACCAGTCCATTGCCAAAGGAAGGAGACGAAAACTACGGTATCCGCCAAACACTTCGTCTGCGCCAAGACCGGAAAGGGCAACCTTGATACCACTGGAGCGAACCGCACGCGAGATAATGAAGGTATTCACGCCATCGATGCTGGGCAGGTCCATGGACGCAACCGCCAGAGGAACTTCAGCCGCAACCTCGCTATCCGGCAACCGCACCTCGGTGTGTTCGGTTCCAAAACGCGTGGCAACGAGTTGGGCATCGGACGATTCGTCCATCTTCGTTCCATGGAATGCGACAGTGAACGTGCGCAACGGTGCAGAAGAGTTTCGTGCAGCGCATGCAGTTACGGCAGAAGAATCAACTCCCCCACTTAGAAAACAGGCAATCGGAACATCTGAAATCATGTGCTCCCGGACGGATGCTTGCAACAGGTCGTAAGTAGTCTGTCGATCATCCATGTAGCTCTCCGCTGCACACGCCGACAATGACCAGTACTGTTGCTGGCGAGTGATGATGCCATTGGCGACCTCCATCATGTGTCCCGGCAAAAGGGAGCGGAGACCGCGTACCAGGGTCAGCGGTTCAATGACGGAGCCAAATCGCATGTAGGCCGCCAGCCCATCGCGATCAAGCTCGCGCACCACGAGACCGGCACTGAGCAGTACCTTCACTTCTGACGCAAAAGCAAAAGCATCTGACCCGGCCACATAATAGAAAGGTTTGATGCCGAGACGATCGCGCACGCACCATAGGATCCGCCGCGCTGCGTCGTAGAGTGCGATGGCAAACATACCACGCATGCGCTCGACACAAGCCGGGCCCCATGCAGCATACGCGTGCAGCAGAGTCTCTGTGTCGCCGGTGGAACGCCAGCGCACATTGCCAAGCGCTTCGCGGATTTCAAGATGGTTATAGATCTCTCCGTTCAACACGCACCAGTTGCCCGTCTCCGGGTCGTGCATCGGCTGGTGCCCGGCACGGCTAAGATCGAGAATTGCCAGACGGGTGCTTCCTATAACAAAATTGCCTGACTCGGTGCAGAACACCTCTGAGCCCTGGTCATCGGGGCCGCGGTGGCGCATTCCTCTCACCATGAGATCTACAGTTGCCCGCACGTCCTCGAGCTTTGCGGTCTTACGGCAGCTCACGCCTGCTATTCCGCACATTATGCAGCCTCCAGGTGTTTCCACTGCAGTGCGGAAAGCAGCGTTTCTCCGAAACGATCCGCGGTAAATCTATTTAAGAACCGCTCGTACCCATCGTTTCCCATTTGTGCGGCGCGCTGCGGTTGGCCAATGAGAGCAAGAAGCGCCGCGAGCAGATCATCCTTGCGCCCGGGATCAGCGATAATGCCTGTCCTCCCGTCTTCGATCACCCCGGCTGCGGCTCCGGGAGAACCAATACATGCTTTGCCGGCACGCATCGCTTCCAAATAGACCAAGCCGAAGCCTTCACCTGTGCTCGGCATGACAAAGAACTCGCAGTCGCGATACAGTCGTTGTAACTCCTCATCGCACACTGACCCGGTAAAATGCACTGCTCGCTGCAGCCCCAGAGTTGAGGCCTTTGCTTCAAGACGTGGGCGGTCGGGGCCATCGCCAGCAATGACGAGGCTGAAATCAGGGAATCGCTCCAGAACTTCAGGCCACAGTTCCATGAGTTCATCATGGCCTTTGTAGCGAGCCTCGCCGACCAACCGCCCCACGATTAGAGCGAAGCGTCCTGCCTTCGGAGCTGGCCCGACCACCGGAACTTTCAGGGGGGCTATTCCGAGAGGACATATGTCAATGGAAAGCTCTCGAAATTCACTATTGACTTCACGAAACCGCTGCACCGTACTTTCTGAATTCGCAATTACCGTTGAGGCAGCTCGCAAGGCCGTGCGTTCCCTCATACGCAGAGGCTTCCAGACCTCGATGCCGTGGAAAAAAATCGACAGTTGAGCTCCACCCCAGACCATGGGCATCGCCGTGATTGCGAGATGCACGTGCATGGTGAGCACTCGGTCATACGCGGAGACCGAGCGAAACACACCGCTTGCGACCTTTGTCGCGAATTTTAGATAATTATTTTCTGCGTTCCACAATCTGACCCCGGCAGGCAGCTCGGTGTGCGGCTCGGTACAAAGGCTATAGACATTCACCGGCAAGCCATGCGCTACTAAGGCCGTGGCGGCGACGCGAGAGACCAGCGAAATGCCGTCGTGTCCGTTGAACAACGGAGTGAGTAGCAAGACCTCAGTCGAATTCAGGCAGCCCTCCTGCGTCCGTACGTCAGTACCCGCTCGTAGGCAGCAATCATGTTACGAGCGACGGAATCCCACGCGTAGTTCTCCATCACAAAACACCGAGCTCTATCGCCCATTGTCCGCGCCCGCGGCAGGTCGATGACCAGACTAAGAATTCCTTCCGCGATACTGTCAGCATCGTGTTGAACCCATCGTCCACAGTGCTCGCGCTCGATTTGCGGCCAGGGACACGTTTGCGTGACCACCACGGGCACCGCGGCAGCCATGGCTTCAACGATGCTCATTCCAAAGCTCTCCACACTGGAACAGGCGACGAGGACGTTGGCATCGGCAAGTAAAGGCAACTTATCCGTACTGTTTAGTTCACCTGTCCAGATCACAGCATTTCCGGAACCGGCAAAGAGAGGAGCCACTTCGGCGCGATGGCCCCGCTCATCGGGACCTGCGATCACCAATCTCGTTTGCGGCACAACCGATTGCGCTTTGGCGAAGGCCAGCGCAAGGAGATCCAGGCGCTTGATAGGATGGATACGCCCGATCCAGGCAACAATGGGAGAGTCTTCGCCGATCGCGTACCGTTCGCGAAACTGGCCGCGGTATTTTGAGATGTCGCCGGGCACATCGACGCCATTCGGCAGTTCCACAACACTGCGCTCTAACCCTAATTCCCGAATCTCAGCCTCCTCTTCTGCAGAGGTCACGTGAAGAAATTTGGCACGGCGTAAAACACGCGACTCGATGATCGGATAAAAGATCTTCTTGCGCCATGCTCGATGGCGGCGAGATGCGCCGAGGAGCATACCGCGGGTCGAGATGACGTAAGGCACTCCCGCCGCCCGGCACGCAAATGCTGCACTCCATTCCGTTAAATTCCAGAGGCAGTGGATGTGGACTAAGTCGAAATCGCCTCCGCGATATTTGATCGCGTTCGCCAGTTGCGGGGCGTGAAAGAAGCGTCCGGCCAACCCCAGAGGAAAGCGGTAAACAGGAAGCCCTTCATATCCGGCAGGCTCATTGACGGCGGGCGGCAGCGATGACGTTCCATCAGCGGTGGTCGTGAAAACCGTAATGTCCACGCCAAGCCGGTGCTCTGCCTGACAGAGTCCAAGAATGGTACGGGGCGGTCCTCCATAGCAGAACGCCGGTGCAAAATATGGAGTGACGTGGAGAACACGCACTAAACGATCTCTCCGGCAACTCGCATGGCAGGGTTTCTGCCAGCAGCACGGCGGGGAAGACGCAAGGCTGGCATGAAGATCACAATGGTCAGCAGGACTGACTGAATAATGCCTGCCAAGTACTGCGCAGCTTGGCTCTCAACGACCAATAGGGTCGGCAACAGTGCAATGCCTAAGCAGCGGAGGAATTCACCCTGGTCGGCATCAAGAAAATAGCGGCGAATGAAATTCAGCAGCAAGCCAATAATCAGCATGATGAATGGCGGCCCGAACCATCCAAAGTTGATGTAAGACTCCGTCAGGATCCCAACCGCCATTGATACTTTGCCGAGATCCCTGCGATCTGTAATTCCGTAAGCGACTTGATAAAACTGGTTAGCCTCACTAAAACTGGGCTTGTCCGGCCAGATGGCACGGGGAACCAAGGAGATTGCAAGGTACCTGTACAGACGTCCCTTCTGATATGGGACTTGTGAAGGCGTCATCTGCACTACCATGGCGGTGGGTTCGAACAAGGACGCGCGCGCCATCGTTTCACCAAAGAGAGTAATTCGCTTCTCCGGCCGTTCCAAAGCGTCAGACCATGCGCGCAACGACGCGTCAAGCCAGAAATCCACTCGCTCGATAGTTGTGCCTACGGTAATGCCAATGCCCTGCCAATATCGTTTGCGGAATTCAGCCTTGCCCGGCTGTAGAAACAAGATTGCGACCAACAGGCTGACGATAATTCCTTTGGGGATGCGCCGGCGCACATCGAAATAACCGATTGCGATGATGAGCACAAACCAGACCGCCGATCCAAGCCATCCGGATGCGAGCCCCCTGCCCAAACGCAGAACCACAAATCCGATCAAATATATCCGGTCGAGAGGCTCCGACTGCCCCCGGAGGTAGCGGCGGAAGAGCGCAAGAAACGCCGCTAGAACCACGACGCCTTCCATGTCCACAAGAACCTGGCGCCACCCTGCTCCTAACATGCCAATGCCGACGACAGCCAATAGAATCGTCGTCGCCACGAATACCAGACGGACGAAATTCCACGCGAGAGGGTTCTCATCGAACTCCAGTTTCCAATGTGTTACAAAGCCGCCATTTATGGGGACGGCCATTCCCAGTCCAAGCGCGGACACGCCAATGACCACCAGCAGCATCGTGTTATCAATCGCGTCCTGAGAAATCACGCGAGGGCCGAATAGGGTGGTTCCCAAGTGCCCACCGAGATAAAGAGGCAAGACATAAGCAAAGACATACATCGCACTAACAGCGGCGAATAAAGGAAATTGCTGTTGACCGCCCTCACGCCAGATGCAATACGACCACCAGGGCAACAACACCACCAAGAACGAGCAGGCCACGGCTACGAGACCAACCGGGAGGGACGAGAACGCCCACAGCATCGCAATCAGAAGCACTGGAACGGACGTGATTCTGACGGGCAGCGCAGCCCATGGAACGCTCTGTCGCGGAATCTGGAACTGAGCCGCTGAAGTGGCGGACATTATGCGCGACGCCCTCTCCTCACAGCGGAAACCGCTTTCACGGTGCCTTCCACAGCGGCGGCTACTGAATAATCTTGGATCACAGACCTGGCACGCACACCGCACGCACGTCGCTGCACCGGATTGCGGGCAAAACGTACCATCGCGGCAGCAAGTGCCGCTTCGTCATGCAGCGGAAATACGTCACCGGTGCCTTGTCCGGCCACAAGGTCCGGACCACATCCCACTTGATCGCTGACAATACAGGGCAGTCCGCTCCACATGGCCTCATTCACGACGATTCCCCAGGTTTCATGCTCCGAGGGAACCACGAGGACGTCCGCAGAGGCATAAGCATTCACTAGTCTTGACTGATTGAGAAATCCTGCAAATTTAACAGGCAGTCCGGCGCGAATAGAAAAGACCTCGCACTGTTGTCGCATGGGGCCGTCACCTGCCATCAGAGCGGCGATGAGTTGTTCTTTTTGGAATGCGGAGTTAAGACCGCGGAGGAACGCCATCGGATTCTTTAGCGCGATGAACTTGCCCACGAAGAGAAAAACGATGGCCTCGTCATGCAGATTCCATTCCCTTCGAAGCGCGTTGCGCTCGGTCTGAACGCTCTGGAGCCTGGCCTGGAAACTATCCTCATCGATTACATGCGGGACACGAAAGACCCTCTCGTTTTGGACTCCGTAATGGAGGTAATAGTCACGTGACCATAGGCCAACATCAAGAAAGCCATCGAACGCGCGCAACATCAGCGGATAAGACATTTCCTTAACCAAATTCTTTAGACGAGGACGGGGTGTATGCAGATGCGAGTCGCCACGCGCCAGGACAGGAAGACCGAGCTTCTTCGACGCCCAAATGGTCTGCCATGCGGCCTTGTAATTCCAACCGTTTACCAGCACGGTGTCGAAGGCTCCCTTGCGCAGCGACTCCCCAATACCAGGCACATCCAGCCCGTTAAAACTGGAAGTGCGGGGATGTGCCGACACATTCTCCAGAAACTCGTATTCATAGCCTTGCAGTAACGGAACGTCCCACTCGAATGGGACGCCGAAACCTGCAGACGCTTGCTGTTCCGGGGTCGCCTGGTGGCAAAAGAACACTTTGATCTGCAACCTGCCGTCCGCAACCAACCCGCGGTACCACGGAGCGTGGTACTGGATCGGGTGGGTGGCCACAATGGCCAGTCGCGGCACGCTGCCACAGCACCGCGACCCGTGTCTTTCGCCGTGATTTATGGCGGTTGCATCCGTCATGCGGCACCCACTGCCGGAAAACGTTTCACTTTGCGGTTCCTGAGATCCGACTTTCAGCCAGTGCTTGCGTTGCGAGTGGCGGGGCCTTTTGTATAGCCCGTTCAAAGACGACCGACAAAGCTGCACATACAGAACGGGAGGTGTAAGGCTCGAATGCGTTCCAGTCCGTTGCTGGGCGTGCATCCGATGGTAGGAGGAGCAACTCCCGCAAGCGGCTTTCCACCTCGGGTTGCACCTCGTCTAAGGATGCGGCACCGCCAAAGACGATTGCGGCTCCCGCTCGCGTTTCTTTAAGAATTCGCACGACGCTGCTGGCGGCATGAAAGATCGGCAGCAACGGACGATTCGCGAGGATATAGGGAAAGAGCTTGGAAGAGCTGTAATGCGAGGAGGTCGAGCCAACTACCAACAGTGCTGTTGAATCCAAGAGAATCTGAATCGCCTCTAGATATGCCACACGTCCGGGGTGCTCATCGACAAAGCCATCGACCGACAACTCGCGCGCCAGCGGCATTACCAACTCCCGAACCATCTTCCCGGTCGCATAATTCGTCCCCACAAAGTGGAAGCGAACAGAACGCATGAGTTCCGGTTCAACTTCGGCGAGGTGTCTGACGGAGCGAAAAAGCACGCGCAACACCGGCAGCATGTCGGGACCGCCACGTCCCACGTAGCTTATGTGACGCAGACCGTCATGGCTACGGAAGATTGGATTCTCCCTGGGGTTCGCGCGCAGATAATCGAAGTCGGCCGGCTCTACTCCCAGCTGAATTCCGGTGATGTCTGCCGGACTGATCCAGTCATACCGTTCAGGCAGATCGCGAAGGTACGCCGCATCCACTGAAACCAAGTGGGCGGCACGCCGTATTGAAAACGGCTCAATCATGCCGGCAACCGCACGGGCCATGCGCCACTTAGGCGGTCGCTGCTCGGGGGTAACCGTCTTGTAGTAATCGGTTACATATGGGTCTTGAAAATCGATGATATAGGGCAGGCCGAAGCGAAGGTTGGCCAGTCTCCCCAGGAGCATGGAATAAAAAGGCGGTACCGTGATGAGTAACAGGTCGATCTTGCGCCGTTTCACCAATGCACTCAACGCGCGCCAGTTGTGCCAAAGACTGCGCAGTCCGAGATCACCGATGCCAACCTTCCGCGTCCAACTGGAGCGCAAACCTAACGTACGGATAATCTCGTAATCACCGCGCAGAAGTCGTTCGTTCTCCGGATCGATACTCCACTCATAGAATTCTGGAGCCGTGGCAATCACCACCGGCTCCCAGCCGAAGTCGAGAAGATGGTCAGTAAAGAATCGGGAGCGCAGAGAGGGGGGCATGCTGCTCGGGCAGAAATCTGGCGCGAGGATGGCAACGGTTTTCATGGGCTGGTCGAGAGTCCCTGCGCGATTCAAGGGCTTAAATCAAGGCGGCGGCTAACGAAATTCCGCAGTTCTACACTACATTGAGCTGGCTATTCCGTAGAGCTTGCCAATGCGGAGGGGGTCTGACATTCTGTCTTTCTTGGAGTTGCGCACTCTGTCAGATCCCCGCGACCCACCGAAGTTGGAGGCGCAAGGCGATGCCCAAGGAGGATCGCCGGCCTCTCGACGAGAAAATAGCTGGCAGCGGCAGCCGCGAAACAAGCTACCAACTTCAATGGCCACAATTTCATTCCACTGCCAAGAAATAACTCTTGCCATATATAGAGGCTGTACGAAAGACGTCCAATCCATCGTAACCAGCGAACTTCGAGCAGAGTGCTCACCAAGGATCGTGGATGAAGTACTGTGCTTACTAGTGCAAGCGGAATGATAATTGCTTGGCCGAGGCGAGCCAGCGAATTTAAGGGTCCAGGTACACCGATGAGTAGCAAGAAAAGAATTCCTAGAATTGGCAGAGCAATAGCGGGTCTAAGCCTCACACGAAACGAATCAGCGTATTGGTCGACCAGAAGGGCGAGAAGAGCACCGCATAGCAACGCGTCCATTCGCATCTCAGTGCGGTAAAAGAACCAAGGGAGACCTCTCACATTGCCAAGCGGAAGCCATAATACCGCACGCCACAAAGTAACCGCGAGGATAACACCTCCAGCAATCCAACGTGCCCGTTTGGGGCCGAACAAAACGAAGATGCCCGGCCAAAATAGATAAAAGTGCTCCTCCACAGCCAGCGACCAGTAATGCCCTTCATACCACGACCCGCCAAAGTAGTTTCGCGAAAAGAGGAGCGCGGCAATGATTCCTGAACGCGAGACCACGATGGCCCCAGTGAGTCCGAGTAAGGCAATCGATGCCAAGTACATTAGCGAGGGGGGCAAGATCCTGAACGCTCTGCGAATATAGAACTGCCTCAGGCTGACACCGTGCCGATCTCGGTACTCTTCAAGCAATCGTGATGTTATTAGCAGTCCGCTGATTCCAAAAAATAACTCAACTCCCTTTTGTCCGAATCCGTTGAATAGAATCTGCAATGAACGAGGCATGGCAACGTGATATGTCAAATGATAGAAAACCACCGACATTACGGCTATTGCGCGCCAGCCATCCAACGTCGGGAGATAGCCGCCTCGAATCCTGTCAGACATTCAATTACTCAATCGGGTAACTAAATAACTAAACTCCGGATGGACCGCATGCGCTGCTAATTACCCCGAACGCTGTTTACCATCTCCTGCAGCAGTGACTCGTATTCGCCCGTGATGAAGTCAGACGAGAAGCGGTTTTCACAGTCTCCGCGCACCACCCCGCGATCAATCTGGCCCAGTTTGGCAACGGCAGCGACTGCGTCATCAATGCCTTGGCAACAAAAGCCGTTAATTCCATCGCGCACCACTTCCGGGACGCTGCCCCGGTCAAACGCGATTACCGGTGTTCCGCAGGCGAGTGCCTCCGCCATCACAATGCCGAAAGGCTCTTCCCACTCAATGGGCATCAGTAACGCGGCACATCCGCCGAAAAGCTCATTTTTTTTCCTGTCATCCACTGTGCCGATATAGCGAATCTGATCTCCATCAAGATGTGGCGCCACGGCATTATCAAAGTAATTTCCGTCAGGACCGGTGGTTACTTTGTTCCCTGCAATAATCAATCGCCTTCCAGAACGGCGCGCAATTTCAATGGCGTTGTGCGCCCCCTTGAACCACTCCAACCGTCCGAGGAAAGCCAGAGGTGCGTCTGCGGGAACTTGCGTGACTGGTTTGTATTTTTTAATCTCGACTCCGTCATGCACGGGAACCCAACGGCCCCATGCGCTTCCATGCGGCCTCCGTCGATACACACTTCCCGATGCACCGGCAAAGGCAATCGAAGGCCCTGCCAGCGCTACCGCAATGCGCACGCTTCGCCAGGGAACTCCATCACGGCAGTAGCGCTGCACCTTAACCACGCGTCGATCCGCCAGCACAGGGAACAGCGCCGCGAGCCGCCCCCAGCTCAGAATGGCGTCTAGATGCCGCAATTCCATTCTCAGCTTCGATCCAATCTGCCAGAGTTCCTGAATTCGGGCCCGCTTGGAAAAGTGTGGAGGTACTCCGTATGGGACCAACCTCGCTTTGCAGCGACTGTCCGGATGGGCGTAAAGAGTAACGGTATGGCCGCGCTCGACCAATCCATTGACCACAAATTCCACCACCCGTTCAATGCCGCCGTAGTCACGAGGTGGAACCGGAATGTACGGGTCAACGGTCACCGCAATGTTCAGGCTTCTCATTGCAGAACCTTTCGTACAGCGGCTAAAAGTCTTCCTTCCTCGTCGGGGTGCTGCCAGTGCCAGCGCCGGCAGGCGGCTGCCCATGCGGCCCGGCGTGCGGCTAAGAGTTGCGACGGGTTTTCTGCCCACAGCCTGAGTTGCTCCGAGAGCTTCTCGATATTTCCCGGCGCGTACAGAAATGCTCCGGGGCCGAGATCCGTCGCGAGGCCTCGCTGCCCCGGCGTATCGGAGAAGATGACTGCCAGCCCCGCTAGAATGTAGGTGAATGCCTTGTTGGTTAAGCAAAGCGCACGATTGGGAGGCTCTGCCATCTCCAACGCTAGACCTACGTGGTAATCGCGACACAGATCTACCATGCGATCCGGAGGTTGTGGATCATGTCGCACCACTTTCATCCTCGGCGCGCAGTCTTTTGCCATGGAAGCAAGCCGTTCAAAGTAGCCGACACTCGGATTACCCAGGAGATGTAGCTCACAGCAGATCTCTGCCAACCCTGCCGCCCGAATCGCATCTTCCAACCCACGCCCTGGGCCGACGGTTTGACTGAACCAGTACAGGCGAAGTCCTGCGCCGTTGACTGGTGTGAATTCAGGCTCGCGCGCCGGCAAAGGAAAAACGTTGTTAATGACCAGCGGTCGCCTTCCATATGTCAGCGCGTAGCGATCCGCGATAGCTTCGCTGGCGGTTGTCAGGAAAGCTGCATCCCGAAATACAGTTCGTTCTGCGGCCTGCGCTAGTTGATTGGAAAGAACACCTTGCGCGCCAGTTGGGGCATGCTCCGCTCCGTGGAAGTCTTCGAGGTCAATCGCATACGGTGCGTTCAGATGCATGGCGGTGAGCGCGGTCGCGATCAAAGCACCCCCACCGCCGTAAACAAGATCGGCGGGATCTTTTGCGGCTGTCTGCACCAATTCAGGAAGGACATGGGTAGTCGCACGCCCGAGTACGGCGGCGGGCAGTCTCCCCGGGCCAAATGCCTTGCCCAGCCCTCGGCAGACTCGATATCGTACGCCAGCGCGAATTCGCAATCGGTTCCCGGTGGTCCGTGAGTAATCCACCACGGTCCATGGCAGGCTGAGTCGAGCACGCAAACCCACATCGGCTGCGGTCCCCCAACTTACAAAGTTGGTGCTCACCGCATACACCTCATGGCCATCTGCCGCGAGCGACTCGGCAGCTTTCAACATACGTGGACAGGTAGAGAGGTGACCGGCAGTAAGGACAGTGATGCGAGACATTTCAAGGCACCAATTTTCTGGCTAGCGCGAGTACCGGCCTATTGCGCACCGGGCGCCGGTATGGATTCCTTGTTCATCACTTCAATGTAGAGCCTTTCATAGTCATCGGCGATGTCGTCCATTGTTCGCGGCATGGGTAGCTCTCGTCTCCACGCATCTACAGTGCCTGCGGGATCGTCGGCGATCTCCCGAATTGCCGCGGTGATCTCCGTGGCGCTTCCTGGTGTTAACAGCCGTCCATCAATACGGTCTCGAATCAGTTCCGGCATGGCGCCGATTCGTGTACCGACCACTGGCGTACCCGCCGCAAACGCTTCATGCACAACGGTAGGCCCACCCTCGAAACATCGCGACGGCACCAGCAGGACGTCTAGACCTCGCATGACTTCGCCTATCTGGGATACGGGCACCGCTTCGGCGAATCGGACGCGGTCGTCGTGGCCGAGCATGCTTTTCAGCCGACTGACGAACCCTCGCGCTTCGTCAAAATTCACTGGTCCGATCCACTGGAGAGTTACGGGAAACCCTCGCGGCAGCGCTCGCCAAGCTTCTGCTAGTTCGAATATGCCCTTGATAGATGCGAAGCGGCCGACATATCCAAAGCGCACTGGCAAACGCGTAGGGAGGAGATCCGGCGCAGGTTTGCGAGCGATAGCACTGCTTGTGCCGAGACGGTTGATGGTCAGTTTTTCGTATGGCGCCCCATTGAGCAGCACGCAATCCAAGGCCGCTTGATTCAGTAAGACAAATGCATCCACAGCATTTAATAGCCGGCGCTGGAGGCGTTGACGGTATTGTATGAGGCCTGCCGTTCCAAGTACCGTGCCGACTGGGCCCTGCAACTCAGCGGCAGAGCCACCTATCGCCATACTCAGAAAAGCCGCGGGATAAGTTAACACCCGAGGCATGCCGGAAGCATGAAGGCTGCAGGCGGCACATTTCAGCGTGCGCACTCTGCCGTCGCACAATTCCTGTCCCCAGCGCATCAATGTTCCGCGGTAACAGTTGTAACCTAGGTCGCCCAAATGACTGGTAACGATAACACGAACTTCCAGCGCCCGTGCCGCTTCGATCTCGTAGACAGAGATGCCGGGCGATAAGGCGTGAACGTGCAGAAGGTCAACGCGTTGCTGGGTGAGCCACGCGAGTAGCGCCTCGCTGCCGCGTGCCGAAACTCGCGACTGACACTCATCGCGAGTGGCGCTGGCGCCATGCAAGGGGTATCGAAATACCGAGATACCATCGTGCTCATATTCGCGCACTTCTCCGATTCCGCGACATGGGGCGGACACGCTGACATCATGGCCGCGATTCTTCAGACGCTGCGCCAAACCATTGACGTAGATTTCCGCTCCGCCAATGGCTTCCGGAAAATACCAGGCCAGCGCGTGTACAATTTTCATTCTGCTCGGCTATTCATCGATCTGCCCGGCAGCGCCCGCCATGGCCCCTTCAAGTCCGATCGAATCCAAAAACCTTAGCTTGTTGCGGTTGTATTTTAAAACACGACACAAAGCCATTTCGATGGAAATGGTGGTCTCTGAAAACGATGATGGGATGAGCGCCTGCTTCAAGAACTTGATGAAGCTCCTTGGACCCACAATCCTGGCATTGTATAGGTACAGTTCGCTGAGAGTCTGTTTCAGCGTGGCCTCTAATAGTCTCTTATCTCTAGCTATATAGCACCTGGTGGAAATCATGCCGTTTTTCTTCTTGAAGCCGTAAGGCCTCACAATGAAGTCTTCCGGAAAACCATCTGGGGGCACGAATCGGTCGTTCAAAGAATACCTTCCGCTAATCTTGAGCACGGGCTCCCCATCGGACAAATAACGCAATGCGAACAATGCCATCAGAACTTCGTTAATGCTCCTATTCTCAAACTGGTATTGCCTTATAGGGAGGAGGTTGACCCCCATGCCCGCAAGGCCATCGGCATAAGCTCTTGGCAATCCGTCGTCCGAATTGTCCACCAAGAACATTTCATTGATGCCGTGCGCCTTCAGGGAGAATATGGTCTTTAAAGTTTGGTCATACCTTTCGCGATGCCCGAACAGAGAACGCTGTCCGCCGCCCAAGATGCTGCCTTGACCTGGCACGATGGTGGAAGTGATCAATGCGATCATAAGCTGAATTGTTCTGCGATACGCTGGAATTCCAGGGCGCACTTTTCCAACGTCAGGTTTTCCAAAATATAGTCGCGGGGGCGAAAAGTTCCCGCGAGGAGCGCTCCCCAAAATTCGTCCAACCGATCTGAAAATTGCGAGATGTTCGCAAACGTCATTCCACAGCGCTCGTCAAAATAAGGAACGCTCGTTGCCGGAGTTTCCGCCTGCCCCCATTTGAAGCGCTCAGGATCGAGCCACCAGCCCTGATCCCACGCAAGAATCGGCACGCCGCTAGAGAGGCATTCCTGATAGGCCAACCCTTGAGTTTCATGCTCGCAAAGAAAAATCATGGCGCGACAATGTGTTAGTAGGTTACGAAACTCTTCCTCCTTGTAAAAACCATACCGGATCTCAGCAAAACTCAAACCTCTCCTGTTCAGTTCAAGACGAATCGGCTGGAGCAGCGAGGTCTCATACTGATCGTGATTCCAGTGCACTTTGTCATAAATCAAAAAGTCTGTGGTTTTGGAGTCTGTGGCCTGTGGCTTCCAAGCCTCAGTATCAATTCCCACTGGCCAGATGCCACAACGCTCGCCGTAGTAAGGGATGAACATATCATTGCTCCATTTGCAATGTTGGAGATATTTCACGACCGGATGATCCTGGCATAACGACGGCCATTCGCTGGGATGGTTCATCACACCAATGCCAGCGACTATCGGATTGGGACGGTCATACCCTCCGAGAACATGTCTCCCTTGTCCTAAAACACCCACGCGATCTTCCTTGCCTAATAGCCGGAACGGCAGATTTACCTCGTAGGCAATACCCAATCTGTCTAAACCCAGACAGAGGTTAATGAACACTTTCTCAATGCCGCCGGGGCGAGGCTTGCCTCGCACAATTCGCCGAATGATTGGTCGCACGAAGCGGTCACCGGGCAACCAGCGATCCTGTTCAGGTAGGGGACGGAAATACAAGCAGATCCGGTTCACGATTGCGTCTCTGGGACTTCTAAACTGCGACTGCCACGGATGCAAAACTCTATTTCCTGCGTTGAAGCATCAGTGCAGTTTTTCCTGAAAGTCTTTCACCGGTGTGCGACTAGCGCTTCAGGCCCAATCTTTAGTGCCATGAGCAAGAATCGAAAGCGCGCGCTTGGCGATATTGGCCCTCTGCGGAGCAACGCCAGAGCTAACGCATGTTTCGCCCAAAGCCACGGAACCGTACATCGCCCGACCTGCTCGTGTGGAACTCTTCGAATCATTTCTGAAACGAGTGAGCTTAAAGTTTTCACTTCGCGGGGATTGAACCCAACTGCACGACCGGGCTTGGTCATCGTAAAACGCCACCAAGCTGACCAGGTTGGATCATCAACCTCACGGTCAAGTATTCTTTCGAGGCAAGCACGTGCTATGCGCTGCCCTTGGTGGCCTTGATCTCTCCCGTTGTTGGCAGAAATCGAACTGGAGTGAACTCGATACTCGACAAGCGGCTGCGGGAGCAAAACCACCTTGCCGCAGAGAACAATCCGTGACCATAATTCGTAATCGTCGCAGGACCAATAACGCGCCTCTTCGCTATAGCCGTTCAGTTCGCGCGCCGCATCGGTGCGGAACATTACTGAAGAATGGATAATAGGGTTCAGAGATGCCAAAGTCAGTCTTAGGGCACAGTTACTTAGCCCACCCGAACGGAAGCCTATACGCACTCCCTTCTCGTTGATCTCATGCGCAGCACTGGAAACGAGGGCTACGTCTGGGTTTGCCTCCATATAACTGACCTGTTCATCCAGTCGGGTTGGCAGGCAAACATCGTCTGCATCCAGGCGTGCTATGTATCGGCCGGTTGCGACTGAAATAGCTCGATTGCCGCAAGCGGCCACCTTGCGATTCTGCTCGTGACGGAGTACCTTCATGCGCGGTTCGCTGTACGACATCAAGATGTCAGGCGTGGAGTCGTCGGAGCCGTCGTCCACTACGATGAGTTCCCAATTGTCGTAGGTCTGAGCCAGCACACTGCTGACCGCCGAGCGCAAGAATCTCTCGCCGTTGTGTACAGGCATGATTACGCTGACGGTAGGTGGCAACGGTCCTCTATTCCAACATTCCCCGGCAACGGCCTATGGAAAGAACTTTTTGCAGCTTCCTATTCAACGTTTTCAGGACTCGCATTCGCAACACTTCCTTGTGACGAACTGGAACATTGGCGATGGGCGGCGGGATTGCCGAATCTCCGAAAAACACCAAGCGCGATTGCCGTGAGTTTGCAGGCTACGAGAACACACCGTAAGCGTACCAAAACGTTTCGTTCTGGATGTGACTTACGTGCTAAACCTAGGGCGCGTCTCGCCCACTTCAGGTGAGTATGGCGCCGGTGTGCTTTCGTCGCGCCAAGATCAAAGTCGTAGCGACTGTAAAAGCCAGCCGTAAGCTTGGGCAAAAGGTCCGACAATGTTCGTACCTCCGCAAGAGTGAATGGAGGGTTAAACGGTGAAATCGCAAATCGTGTCCAAATGTTCCAAAGGGAATCGTCCACCGGTTCGCCAAGAATGTAGGCGAAGCTCTCTCGCATAAATCGCGTTACATCCGCCCAAAAGGCCGAAGATGAGTTGGCACTCGTCATGGATTCTGCATGCAGCCGATACTTTGCGAGAGGCTCGGGAATTCCGGCGAGTTTCCCAAGTCGAGCAATTCGAGCCCAACACGCAGCGTCCTCACATATGCTCAAGTCCGGCCTTATGGGATATCCTCCTATGGTCATGAGTGCGCTACGCGCAACAAAGACAGTGGTATGGGTTAATACCCTGCCGCTGAGAAAATTCCATTTGATTTCGAGATCCGTCCTGGGTTGTATAGATGTGCCGAGCTCCCGGCCGTCTTCATCGATAATAATTATCCCGGTACCAAGAGCGAGTGTGTCAGGATGGTCGTGCAAGAACTCGATCTGTCTCTGGAATCGAGTCGGAAGAGATACATCATCGGCATCTTGACGTGCTATGTATTCGCCGCATGCAGCGGCTATACCAACATTGAGGGACTTGGACATTTGTAAATTTGTGTCGTTGCGAAGAACACGCACACGTTGGTCAGAGTTGGCGTACTCCGCGAGAATGGCAGGTGTCGAATCAGTAGAGCAGTCGTCGACGATGATAAATTCAAAATCACTATATGTCTGCCCAAGGATGCTATCGATGGATTCCCGCAGATATTTCTCGCCATTGTAAACTGCCATCACCACCGAGATCGCTGGAATAGCTGAGCTCATAACGCGATCCTCCGGACGAGAGTTAACCGGCGGACCACGGCCCGCCACAGCGCGGAAGGAAGTGCCTGAATCAAGGCACGCGGGCCCATGGCGCGCCCAGACCGATAGTGCTCAAGTTCTTTTGTCTTGCCCGCCCAGAATTCTGGATGTATCAGCCTCGGCGTTGCATGCGAAGCCACGAGAGTAGAGGAGCCGTCCAGAAAAGAATCCGAAGCAACCAAGAACGTGTTCTGCGCATACCAGCACTCGACTGCGCAATCATTCCAGATAGCAGGTCGCAAAAGGTCGCAAAACCGATAACCATGATTGGCAAAAATATCTTGCCAATACTCCGGCCACTGCTCGTTCACGTGATTGGTACCGCCCTGCCCTGGGATAGCTGCTGAGAACAATATGACCGGGGCCAACTTGACGAGCGAATGGACAAGGATGGGTGCTGCGTCTGGTGGCAGATGTTCGGCAACTTCAAGGCACATGGCCATGTCAAAGGTACGCGCCAACTCAATGGGGCGCCCTAAGTCATGAGCAATGAAATCTCGCGGCGAAATCATGAGCGCATCTCGATCCACATAGTTGCCGTCAAGCCCAAGAACCGATTCGACACCGAATTCCTTTGCTGCGAGCAGCCACGCGCCCACGCCGCATCCGACATCCACGACAGAACGCGGATGGATCAACTTGAACACGAGCGGAAGAATACGTCTGGCGGACCGCAAGGACCCCGCCTGCAGTTCTTCGTAGAATTCTCGTGTGTATGGGGTGTCCAGCATTGGTTAGCAAATAAAGCAATACGGCTTCATACCGCAGCATCCGATTCTTCTGAAAGCTTCCGTGCCCAAGCCAACGAATCACGTTGGCCAATGAGTTTGAAACAAGGAGCAGTGAGATTCTCCCGGACAACTCGCGATGGACCTGGCCACTCCGAGCACACATCGTGAAATGCAATAACCCCTCCCACGCGGATGAAAGGCGACCACTTCCTGAAATCCTCTAAAACATCTTTATAGGCGTGGCTGGCGTCGATGAACAGGAAGTCGATGGGTGTACGCCACGCTTGAGCTACTTCGGTTGTGTATCCTCGAACAGGCGTGACGATGTGGCTAACTGGCGAAACATTCTTTTCAAACTGCCCTTCAAGGGACACTTCCCGCCGCGAAATTCCCTTGTAGAAGGGCTCATAGGCCGCATCCCCAGTAGCATCAAACGAGTCGACACAATACAGTCTTGGCGAGTTCTTTTCCAAGAGACCAGCGGCTATCATGACCGAGCTTTTTCCCTTCCAAGACCCTAGCTCGACTGCGACCGGACTATCCATCGGAACGTGGTCACGCGAGATTATGAAAAGGGCTTCGGCTTCGCCATCGGTCAGCCAGCCTTGGATCTGTTGTGTCATATAAATCCACTGCCAGCAATCGCGATGGTGCAACCAGAGAGAGCGCCAACGTTTCCAGGTGCGGGGATGCAAAGCCATGCTCGGCTTGCGGGACAATCGGACAGCAGACCACACGACACCGGCAGAAGTCATATGTCGATGCTCCTTTCGGCGCAACCGGGCGAGATTGCAAGCTCATCATCGCTGTAGCTGTAGGACGTCCGGAAGCGCACGCTACCGATGACGCTGCGGGGTGGCTGCGGGCCGTTCGGCAGCGACCCTTCGATCGTCACGTTTACCGCGTTGGCCACCTCGCAGTAATCTTCGTATAAGTCCGCCAGCCAAAACGAAACGTTGTATGTACCGGAACGAAGCGCATCTGCCGATGTGCGCGCCTCGATAATTCCGCGTTGCATTGACTCAGGCAAATTGTCATTCGATTCGAAGCGCGTATTGGTGCCAAAAACTGGAACACCAGCGCTATCAAAAATAGTGAAGCCAATAATCGGCGGCCTTAGGGGAAAGGGCGACTCAAAACCTAGCTGGCTTACGAGACATTGCGCGCGCCGATCCCATCGAACGGAAGCATAAGTAATGGTAGGCTTGGCCGGGTTCGGCGTGGCCATATAGACTTGCGTCGAACGGTTATGATGAAGGTATTTCTCAACGGCAAGATCCACGGCACCATCCAACTCGATGGACCCGCCGGAGAGCAGAATTACCCGGTTGCAAAGTCGCTGAATAGCCGCCATTGAATGACTGACAAACAGCACCGTTCGTCCTGATTTGGTGACTTCGCCCATCTTGCCCAGACATTTTTTCTGAAACTCGGCGTCGCCAACGGCGAGCACTTCGTCAACGAGCAGAATTTCAGTGTCGATGTGGGCTGCCACGGCGAAGGCCAAGCGCATGTACATACCACTTGAGTAGTGCTTGACCGGAGTATCGAGAAATTTTTCGACTCCGGAAAACTCGACAATTTCGTCGAACTTGCGGGCGATCTCATTACGGCGCATGCCGAGGATGGCGCCGTTCAAGAAGATGTTCTCGCGCCCGGTCAATTCAGGATGGAAGCCGGTCCCCACTTCCAAGAGCGAGCCGACTCGCCCGGTTATTTCAGCGTGCCCTTTGGTAGGCGTAGTGATCCGCGACAAAATCTTCAGCAGCGTGCTCTTGCCAGCTCCGTTGCGGCCAATGATCCCCAGCAGTTCCCCACGCTTCACTTCGAACGAGACGTTACTTAGCGCCCAGAACCACTCTTCAGGATTGGGAGCGGACTTACGGTCTGAGAAGCGTTCCCATAAGCGACTGGGAGCGGCTAGCGCCCGCATAATAGAGTCACGCAGGGTGCTGTACCGTTCAGTTGCTCCTAAGCGGTAGAGTTTGCCGATATTCTCAACTCGAATTGCGGTTTCGCTCATCGTCTATACCAGGTCGGCAAAGGTACTCTCCATCCTGTCGAAGTAGACCAATCCCCCGGCGAGCAGGATCAAAACGGACAAGATCGAAAGCGCCATCATCGGAAAATCGACCTGCTCGGTACCGAGGAGTGCCCAACGAAATCCTTCGACCACGCCGGTCATCGGATTTATTCCGAGGAGAAATCGCCATTTATGCGGTATCAGGCTGCTGGGATAGGCCACGGGCGTGGCGTAGAGCCAGAACTGAGTGATAAAAGGCAGAACGTACCGCACATCGCGGTATTTCACGCTGAGGGCAGATAACCACAACCCAACGCCCAGCGACGTGACAATCGCAAACAGCAACAAAAGCGGAATTGCCAGCACCGTGGCATGGACCGGAAGGTGGTAATAGAACATCATCACAGCCAACAAAATGAAAGCGATGGCAAAGTCCACCAGACCTGCAAGGAGGCCTCCAACAGGTACTAGCAGGCGCGGGAAATACACTTTTGTGATGAGGTGTGCATGACCGACCAAGCTGTTGCTGGTCTCCGACAAAGCGAAGGCAAACAATTGCCACGGAAGAAGTCCGCAGTAGGCGAAAATGGGATAGGGCACCCCTTCCGATGGCACTTTGGCAAAGCGTCCAAAAATGACGCTGAAGATCAGCATCGTTAGAAAAGGCTGAAGCAGCGCCCACGTCGCTCCTAACGCCGTTTGCTTATACCGCACCTTGATATCCCGCCAGCAGAAGAAGTAGAGAAGCTCGCGATACTCCCAAAGGGTTTGGAAGTCCAAAAAGCGCAGACGGCGACGCGGTTGGATGTAGGTGACACGGCGGGACTCGCTTTGAGATGCCGCTATGCTCATTGGACCCTCTGAAAAGTGCCTTGAGAATTAGGACTTACTCGCTCCCAGCTTATTTCCCTGTTCTGGTCGTGCTGCGAGTCACGACGCGGTGTTGCCGAAGCGAGACCCGTAAGGAATGCGAATGTGGCGGCATTTGCGGGAATCTCTAAATTGAAATCGAACAAACTATGGACGAGCAACGCGACACATCCAACCATGGCTGCCAGAGTCACGGCTGAGAACCAGCTTTGGCTTGCCCTGCTTATCTGCTTAAGCGCATTGTGAAAGACCAGAAACAGGAATACTGCCGCGCAGAGCATTCCTAGTAACCCTGTTTCTACTGTTAGTTGCACGTAGTCATTGTGCGCAGCATTCACAAAGAGATTGATGGGGAAGGAACGCACGTGAGGATAGATTGCCGTAAAGGTGCCTAACCCCGAGCCCAAGAAAGGATGCTCTGCCACTAAGCGCATGCTGTCGCGGGCGATTTGCAGGCGAATAGAGTCGGTCGCTTCCCTGACCGAACGACTGGCTACGCGGTCATAAGAGAAATAAGTAATGAAAGCTAGAGAAAGAACTGCGGCAATCATCATTGTTAGCACTGCCGTGCTGGATCGCTCGTGGCGCCAATACTGACAAACAAAGACAATGATGGCGATTACGGCAGCCAGCATGCCACCGCGCGAGCCCGAAGCAAAAATGGAGCCCAGCATTATCAAACTGCCGAAGCTCGAGAGCAAACGGAGCGGACGAGGTACGGAATGTGAGAGGGAAATTACCAACCCGAAGGGCATCAACATCTCCGTCAAGCCGGCATAGTGATTGCGGTTGGTATAGCTGCCAAACCCTGTCCCTTGCGTTTTCACCACACCGTATAGAAGGTCTGGGGGATCGATGAACCCTTGGATGATTGCAAAAATCGCGTATAGGGTGCCAAAGATCGTGATTGCTATCGCCAAACGCTTGCGCGCCAAAGAACTGCGCGATGATTCAGATGCGACGAGAAAGAAAATGCCATACCCCAACCATTGGAGCAATTGGTATCGGGTGGCATAGAAATAGTCTGTACGCTCCGTGGCCAATTGCAGAAATGGAATAGCGAGAAGGAAGAGGGCAGGGATAAGAGCGGTGGTGGTAAGCCGTATTCTCCCAAGTGCAATCTGGTGCGCTGCCCAGAGTGCAAATAGGAGAGCAGCTCCGCACTCAAGCGCGCAAATAGCCCACTCCTGTACCGCTCCGAAGGCCAGTACCCCGAAGGCCAGCATTCCGCACGCAAGGAACAATATCGCTTGCGCGAGCCATGCGTAGGCGTGTCGCCTGACGCACTGGTCGCCAGAACTGGTGCTGGAAGCCCTGGACGGCGCGTCCACTGCATCGCCGTTCACTGCTTCACCATACGTACATCGTCGATTAAGACTTTGCCGCGAATAAGAGTACCCGCGGGCCGCTTCAACTCCAACGCAATCATGGACGTGGACGGGCCAGTATTAAACGACCTGCTGATCTCTCGCCATGGGGTGGATCCGAGAATCTCATCGCTAGCGGTTAGTGGTCGTCCCGTGTTGGCGTCACTGGCTACGAAGGAAATGCCATGTGCGCCCTCCAATTCCTCGGCCTTATAGGCAAGGGAAAGTGAATAGGATACGCCGGGTTCGACCGGGACTAACTGACGAATGCCGGCATCAGAAGTCGCACTGGTGTTGAAGGTTACAGCAAGGCTACGCTTGCTTTTGAATGAGTCTTCCGTGGTCAACTCCACGGTGACTTTGTTCAAGGGTGTGATCCTCCAGTCAAATCCGCCGTTCAAAATATCTTGTTCAAATCCAGAGTTGACAACCAGATCGCCATTCTGAGGCAGATGAGCGCTTATTTCAGGACTGATGGTCGCTAGTTCTCGCCATGCTCGCACTGCGTCAGCTACACGATGCTGCTCAAGCAGCGAATCCAAGTATATGAAGCTGGACTTGGCAGATGCCGGCTTTTGTAGAGAGATGAAATGGGGCCATAACTTATCGGCATCCGCCGTCTCGTGACGTAACACAAGATAGCGCAGGAATGTGCTGTAGATATCCGGATCCGCCGGCAGCGCGACAGCGACCATCTGATCCACGGCGTGCGTGGCCTGCCAACATGATGCTATGGCTGCGGAGCGGTATTCCGGCCATGAAGCCGCGGCGGTCCGGAAAAGAGGAAGGGCGCGGTCTACGTCGTTTGCAGCGAGGTACAAGTTAGCGGCTTCCCAATTGACGGAAGGTGTGGTTGGGTCGACTCGCAAAGCGGATTCGAGAGCGCCCCTTAGCTGGGTACGATCATTGTTCAAGAGTCCCAGGCGAGCGATTTCGAGGTAGTAATCGGCTATGTAGGCATTTTGCTGGACCGCTGCTTTGTAAGCGAGTAACGCCTTCGCACTGTCCTGATCCGACAGCATATGCGAACGACCCAGCCTGTACCAATAATCGGCATTCCGCGGCTCCAGAGACACGGCTCGCTCGATCTTACTCTGTTTCGTCCCTGCAGCCCATGCGTGAGCGCGGGCCGCCCTCGAACTCAGGTATACAAACCCCGCAGTTGCGAGAAGTGCAAAACCACCAAACAGCAGTGTCCGAGCCGGTGATTTTAATGAGATATGCATCGGGCGCTAATGCTTACGACACGTGGCCATTCGGCCTGGTTTCGACTTCGCCGACCCTTGAGTTGTCACTGTAGTACTCGGTGGAACGATGGTATCCGTAATGGTAGGCGTAATCCTCGGCGTTTACATTGAAATCGTTGAGTACAACTCCCATGATGCGTGCGTTTGCTTGATGTAACACCTTCAGCGCGCGACGCAGTGCACCCTTGGTCGTGTTACGCGAACGAATGACAAGTAAGACGGAATCTGCAAGCACCGACATCAGAACTGCATCTGTCACCGAGAGTACCGGGGGCGAGTCAATAACGACGTGGTCGTACTCGGATCGGAACATATTCAGCATCTCGCCGAAAACAGACAATCCGAACAATTCGGCGGGATATGGCGGCTTTGGACCGGTGAGTAGGACGTCGAGATTGGTGATACCGCTGGGGAAAATTTTGGGTCTGCCTTTATCGGTTCCCGCCAGCCATGTGCTCAATCCTGCTGTATTTGGCAGTTGCAGAGGACGGTGAATGTTAGGCCGCCGCAGGTCGCCATCAATCAACAAAACTCGCGACCCAGCCTGCGCCAGCACTGCCGCTAGGTTCATGCTCGTCGTGGTCTTGCCGTCCTGGGGCATCGCACTGGTCACCAAAACAACATCTGAACCTCTGCTTCTGGATGACAGAAGGATACCTGTTCGCAAGGCTCGGTAACTTTCGGCGATCTCGGATTTCGGCCATGTTACAGCGAAGATTTCTCGGACGCTATGATCCTGTGAGTTTACGTTTTGCCCGAGGAACGCTTGTCGCATCTTGCTTGTCTTACGCGTCGGAATGATGGCCATTGTCGACAACGAGGAAATCAATTCAGCCTCTTCCGGAGTTCGTACTGTGTTATCGAGGCTTTCAAGCGTGAAGACGGTTACAACTCCCAAAAAACATCCCAGGAGCAGACCGGCAATCAAGCTGCGTGGCATGTTGGGCGAGTAAGGTGCGGTAGGAACGCGCGCCTGGTCGACAATCTGAATATTACTGGACTTCAAGCCGGCCGCGACGCCAGCCTCCTTCAATCGTTGAAGCAAGCTGACATACAACGTGCGATAGCTCTCGGCGTTCTGCTTAAGAAGTGAATACTCAATCTCGTTTTGGTTGAGCCGATTGGCTTCCAGTTTCTGTTTCTCAAAGGCTGCGAGCAGCACCCTCTCATGCTCCTCCGCCTCGACGTACTCTGCTCTAGCACGATCCAGTGCACGTTTCAGTTCGACCTGAGTTTCATTCTCTAATTCCTTAATCTGCGCCGAGAGCTCCTTTACTTTCGGGTAGTTCGGGCCAAATTGCGCCGTCATAGCGGCCAATTGTGTCCTTAGATCGGCCTCCTTAGTGTGGAAAGCTTCCAACGGATCGGTCCGCTGCTGGGTAGACTGCTGCAGTAGCTCGGGGTTACCCGAGAGGGCCATGTGGTAGGCAGCCTCCTTTTGCATCCTCTGCCCCTCGACCGCAGTGAGCGCCATGTTTAGTTGCTCGAGCTTGGAGATGATGACGTTTGACTTTTCGTCCGATCCGACGATGCCATTCTCTCTTTGGTACTCTACGAGCTTCTGCTGTGAGACCTCTACTTTCAATTGCAGATCGGCGAGCTGACGGGTCAACCAGTCGGAAGTCTGCGCAGTGGATTGAAAGCGAGCTTTCAAATGTTCTTCGATATAACTGTCGATTAACTGATTGACAATTTGTGCTGCTAGCTGGGGATTGTGACTCGAGTAGCGGATTTCCAAAATGCGAGTGGCCGGCACCGAAGCGATGCTCAATCCGCTTCGGAACCTACCAAGAATGGCAGTCTGTTGGGCGGAGTCGATCCGCAACGCGTTCTCCATACGCTGGGTCGGCGAACCGCCAAATTCCGGGGAAGTATCCAAGTGCAGAGCCTTTATGACTTGATAAGCGGTAACGTCGCTCTGCAGAACTTTGATCTGAGTTTCCACGTCGACCGAATAGTCGTTGCCGTCATTTTCGGCGAGCATGAATTGTGAATCTTTTGTGCCCAGGTTGATTGCGCTCTCACGGTTGATTGCAATGCGGCCGACAGCTGAGTACATTGGTTTCTGGCGTGCCGTTATGAGCGCTGCCAGGGCCACTGAGACCAACACCACGCAGATCACGACCCAGCGGCGCTTCCTCAGGATTGTCCAGTATTCGACAAGGAATGAGGCCTGGGGAGTCGCCATGGCGGACATACTACTTACGGTGAGATTTGCCCGATCCCCGGGGAGTTCCCGGAGTCTATCTCTAGAATTCTCCGGGTTCTTTCTAGGCATTATTTTTCACTTGAATCGCACTGGCCCTCAAAGATGGTTGGCCCGTCTGAACTCTTGAGCCAACGGTTGAGTATTACGGACGGAAGATCGAAAGAACTGTCACCGCCTGCAGGATGGAGCTTTCGCTTCGCCAGAAACCTTCCTTGTCGCCTCCGGGGATGAAAAGCACATCTCCTGGCATTAAGGCCATGTCCTGTTTTCGCGCGCTGAGGATTTCTTTTAAGGGTACGGGAACATCCTGTACGCCCTGAGATGTTTTCCGGATGATTCGCGTAGTCTTGATCTTTGCACCTTTGCCCAGACCGCCTGCCAAAGCAAGAGCCTGAAGTACTGTCATCCGTTCGTCGCCTTCCATGACGAGCCCAGCAGCATGGCCCACGTCTCCCAACACGTATACCAAGCCCGCTTTTGTTACGACAACTGTGTCACCTGAATACACCCTCAAGTGCTGGCCCGAGCTAACCGAGTCAGACATAATATCAACGTTGATCGGCGTCCCCGGTTGATCGTGATGGGTAACGGTAACGATGCGCCCCGACTTAGGGGTCAAACCTCCTGCAACGGTAATCAAATCAAAAAGACTGCAACTCCCATAAACGGGGTATATGCCAGGCTTTCCGACCTCGCCTGACACTGAAACGCCCGAGGAATGTAACTCTTTAGCCGAAACACTAACCTGCGGGTCAATCAGGAAGCCTCCATCGCGCAGAGCTGCTGCAATTTTCACTTCGAGTTCGGAAGTCGCGAGACCTTGGGCGGTAATAGGTCCAATTAGGGGCAGGACAATAATTCCACCATTGCTGACACGCAGCTCCTGGCTCATTTCGGGTAAGCCAAAAATCTTTACATCGACGATGTCACCCGGTGTAATGCGAGGTTCGTATGCGCGAATGTCAGCAGGGCCCCCGGCGGACAATTTAGCCACCTGGGGGTTTGGGTTGACGAGGGAGGGAAAGACTTCCTTCTCTGCTGGTGCAGGCTGTGGGCTGATCGGCTTATCGTCTTGCGCACAGGCCGCGATACCCAGCAGAATCGAAATGAACGGAATAGCTAAACCGATTCGCACGAAGTTAGTCCGGCGATAAGTAGAGTTGGTCACCGGAAGCTCGAATTCGCATCCCCGAATGGGTTCTGGAGCAGTGATACTCATGGAGACGGTCGCCATTGCGGTCAGATGTTAGATGGGAGTAACTGGTATAACTCCGGATGGGTACATCAGGCAGCTTTTGGCCATCCTTCACTACTTGCAGTGTTACGGGCACCTTCTTCTGCACTCGGTACAATATCTCCCCGCGCAGAAAGCACCCTATGGCAAGCAGTTTCTAATTCCGCCCTAAACTCGCTCGTCAGTAGATTAATGTCGAGAAGTAGTTCGCTACCATCGAACCGCAACAACTCCAGAGACCCAGTCCACTTGCCCTTTGACACTCGCAATGGCAAGCTGAGCGACCATGGATCGGTCGAACTCAGTTCCCCTCCCAAACGAGGGAGAGGGCGTTGCCAGCGATGTGCCCAGGCAATTGCACCGCTACCTTCCGCTTTTACAATGACCATAAAGGTGTCGAATTCATTATTGGTAAACGTCTCCTGCAGAACCTGAAAGATCTCTACCCAGTTAGTGCATCTGGAGAATCCTTCTGCCCCGCGCCGCACGGCCAGATTATTGACAATGATCTGTTTCTGCTCCAACGCCCGACGCGCCACGCGGCCAATTTCGAAAAATTCGTGGTACTTCAATTTGTCAACGCCCACTACAACGCCAACCCCTAGTACCAGAAGAACAATGGCAAGCGGAGCCTGTCCAGGAGCGAGCAGCGCAAGGCTTAATATCGCGAATACGGCCGACACGCCATAGAGAAGGACAACGGCCTGCCTGTGAGACCAACCGCGGTTCAGCAGCCTGTGGTGAATGTGGTCCCGATCCGCCACGAAAATCGATTGTCCGCGAAGAAAACGCCTTATTACGGAAACGACTGTTTCCACCACTGGGAGACCGAAAGCCACTAAAGGAATCGCAACTGCGAAGAGGGTTGAGGACTTCTGCTGAGTGGCACCGGTCAGAGTAAGGCCAGCAAGAAGAGTTCCGATAAACAAGCTACCGCAGTCTCCGAGGAAAATGGTAGCGGGATTAAAGTTGTAGCGCAGAAACCCAAGGATAGCCCCCGCGAGAACCGCGGCCAGTAAGCTTTGCACGACTTGATGATCGATCAGCGAGACTACGAATACAGTTAAGACCGAGAATAGCGCGGACCCAGCCGCCAGTCCGTCTAATCCATCAATCAAGTTGAAGGCATTGCTGATCAACAATATCCAACATATCGTCAGCAAAAGAGACAGGGCAGCCCCGAACTCATGACTATGGAATATTGAAGCAAAATACAGGATCCGAATCCCCCCAATCCAAAGCAGACCGCCCGCAAGTATCTCTGCTGCGACCCTCACCCAGATAGGGAGATCCTGAATATCATCTGCCAAGCCAACCCCGAAGTTGACCAACGCAGCTGAAAGAACCAGCAGCATCTGATCCACCGAATGTTTAGAGGTGTAGAGGAGCGACCGCATGGCAAACATTGCGACACAACTGATTGCGACCACTGCTCCTGCTATGGCGGCGCCGCCGAGGCGCGGCATGCTTATCGGATGTAAGTGTCGGGCGGAAAGTGAAGATCGGACCCAGCCACGCCGGAGCGCGACATCACGAATGCTCCACGTCAGCCCTGCTGACAATGCGATAGCGCTGACAAAGGAGAATAGAAGAACGGCATGCATCAGACCACCCCTCCCTATTGGGAGGCGTTTCTTTCTGCGATTGCAGGGCAGTCGCTTGATTCCGGAGAATCGGGTAACTCATTGATTGGCTAACTTGGCAGTCGATAGGAGAATTGCCAACGCGGGCAGAAGCGCGGGCAGGACTTGGAGTTCACGGCCGGCTCGGTGACAACGCATGACCTGGCCCGCTGAAAATAACTCCTGACTCTGCGAGTCCGAGAACCAGCCCAAAAGCCATTGCGGTTCCGGTCATGATAAGAACCCAACCAGGGATGCCCGTAGTCAGAGCAGGTGCCGGCGCTCGTTTGCCGGAGTCCCCGCCTCCCGAGCCGCCACCGCTTTGGTCGTCCGGAGATTCACTCATCAACGTTTGCCCACTTTCTAAAGTCATTTGATGGACGCCGTCGGTAAGATTCAGCGGGCCCGCCGTGGCTATCAGCACCATTTGGTTCGTAGAACTCCACATTTCAAACTGCGAACCAGCTTGCGCCGGGGTGATGGTCAAGTTGCCCAACTGCGCTTCAGTTCCCGGTTTGGCGCTGAAGATTGCTCGCCCGTACTCCAACCTAACTCGCTTTCCGTTGTAAGTGACAGACGAATTGTCCGGCAGGATTATGTTCCTTCCCTTACTGGTCAGCGTCACGGAAGAGTCGTCTGCCGTGGCCACTTTATCGCCGACAAAGACGGTTGAGGATGGCGGCGCGGCGGCCCCGTTTATCCGCACAGTGCCATTGCCCGTCACCATCGCGATATTTTGGTTGTCAGTTGCAAACACCGCCGCTGGAAACACAGCTAAAAGGCACCAGCAAGTCCACCTAAATGCGCTTCGCATAATTCCTCCACTCTAACTACTTGTAGATACCGCCGACTCAATTCGATATTGACGCTCTTTCCGTTTTGGGACGTTGCATATATTCCACTCTAACGTCGCTCGATCCAGCCCGCATTCCGACCAAGCTGCGCTTGAATGCCGCTAACTGTCGATAACTATGGATGACCGTTGCTTGCCTCAGTGATGACTTTCGGCAGCTCTGCCGATGGGTATTGCATGAGGAGGTTTGCAATGATGAAGAGGGCGATACTATTTACGGTCGCGTTTGCGATTACCGCATCCTTGCTGTTGACCGGATGCGGGGCGGTTTCGCCAACGAACTCCGCTAACACATCCGCGTTCATAAACCGGACGAACATGCCGGAAGAGGATTTTCAGACCCTCGCCGAATCAAAATGGAAAGAAGCACAAGTACAGACTTCATCGCAGTGGATCGATTTGTGGGCAGCCTATCGAGCAATTGCGAATGAACCTGCCGGGGCTCAATGTTACACAGGGCAACTTCAATGCGATGGTTTCATTCCGCCCATTCCGGAAACTGCGTCACTGGGCCCGTATGGAATCGTTGTTCTGGCGGTTCCGGATGTGCTCGCCGGGTCCAATACGCCGAACCATCCGACCAACCCAACCGGGATTTTCCCTTGTCATGGAGGGACGGGCTATTGCCAAGCTTACGTTGTCTTTGATCCCTGCAATATTAGTGTTCCCGCGAGCGCACCAGGCAACATGGGCCCTTACGAAATGCAGAACTGTATGTTGCAAAGACTCGGTTATGACGTTTCGCGACGTTGACCGGAGTCAAGCAGCCAGTAGTTCCAAATCATACTCTTCGACTTCAAGTGAAACGCTCTTCATGATCTGCAGCAAGGTGAGAATTACACGCAGTCCATTGCTCTTACGCATCACGATTCCTTCGAACCCAGCTAACGGACCAAATTTGATCCGTGCTCGCTGGCCGATAGCCAAGTGTGGGTGAGGTACCGCTCTGTGCAGGTGCAACCCAGCGCGAAGCGACTCAATCTCAGAGCTTCGCAGCGGCAGTGGTTCCCGTCCATTGCTTACGACCAAGACCACGCCTGGGACTTCGAGCACTCGTACGTGCTGAGACCATTGGAAGCGAGCAAACACGTAGCACGGAAACAACGGCAACTCCAACTCCACCTTGCGGCGATTCTTCCAACGGCGAGTAGTTCGGAAAGATGGTAAGTAGCATTCGATCTCTCGCGAAGCGAAGTGTTTGACTACCTGCTTTTCGTGGCTTGGCCGAGTGTAGACGGCGTACCAATTCGGCGCATTCGCCGACGAAACCTTCGAAACTCTGTTACTGAGGCATTCGGCAGACAACATATTTCCAAATCCCGAAAGATTGTGCTCATGGTCAAGCTGAGCGTCGAGTGGACAAAGGGCCATTATTGAAAAGTTGACGACGTTTGCTATGACAGGGGAAGCCCGTTGCAAGATAAGGCTTCGCCATTGGCACTTAGCAGCGCCACGGTCGCCTTGCTCATTTCTCCGAAGTGCTTAAGACATGCAGTGTCAAAAGCTGCCTGCAGAAATAAGTTGTGCTTCAACAGTTCGCCCACGACTTTTCGTGGAGCTCGGAGAAGTGATGGGTAATAGGAAGCGCCAAAGTGCAACTGGGTTTGCTGTTTTGCACAAGATAATTGCGTGGACGAATCGCATATCACCTCCGGACGTATTCGGAAAGTAGAGTACGGACGAAGTTACGAGTGCTGCTGGTGATACGTTGTCCTGCTGCATGGGAAGGCGATGACGGTGATAATTAACAGCAGAGCCGCCGACGTGTTCTCAAAGCCCCTCGGCGAGAGGTGGATGGCCGTACTGGTGCGTACCAGGGGTGGCGCAGATCGTTCAGAGATGGGTCGGCAGGAGTCCCCAGGAGCGCTTTACTGCTGCGCAACCGTGTTACCCGCGCTCTTCCCTTTTGTATTCTGTCCTTTTGTATTCTGTGCGTTTTCCGATTGGCCGTCTTGAGAGACACGGGCCAAGTCAACAAGCATTGGTGTGACCTCAAACGGCATCTTGTCACGCGCGGAAAGCAAGGGAGCCGAAATGATTTCCTTCATCTCCACATGGTCATCCCAGGGGCTTACCTTGATGCGACTGCCAAGCGGAAGGGCTGCGAGTTGATTCACGTTTGCTTTTTCGAGTGCCGGGGCTGACTGCAATAGAGAGTCCATCCACACCACACCCTTTTTGGTTGCCATCTGGTTTCCGAAGTGTGGGCTGGTGAGAGCACGCAGGGCAGGGGCGCGGTCTTGCAGTGCCCGCAAAAATAGCGCAGCCGAGGCAAGTTTGTCTTTGTAGGGCGACTTTTTCAGAAGTTCGACAGCCTTTTCATCCGCTTCCTGCTCTTCGTGCGGATTGCGAATCATCCTTAGCTTACGGAAGGATTCTTCATCCTTGAATAGGACGCGGTCACCGAAGGAATAACGTGTATCAAGGCGGTGACCTAGCGCGATGTGTGCGAGTTCATGCGACAACACCATGGCCAGCGATGACTCGTCGGGTAGTACGTCGAGAAGTCCACGGCTGATAAGGATGGTGTGTCCTACCGTGAAAGTCTCCAGCGGCGTTGTCATAAGCACGCGACAGCGAACTTGGGGATCGATACTCAGATTGTTGGTGACCTCTATATTGTTAACGACGGTCTGGAGGACCTTTGAGACCGGGCCATCAGGAGCAACCAGGCCCGCTCGCTCCATACGTTCCAGCACATTGTCTTCTGCTTCGCCCTCCCACCGGCGCTGGCTCTGCACTGGGCTATAGTCGTTCATTGCCTTTCTAGTGCGATCGCTGACCTCATTGGTTTGATCAACTTGAATGGAGGTCAATTCATCGGAACGTCCGGAATGCTTGCGGTCATAACCCCAAATCCGGGTTTGAGCCTTCATCGCAAGATGCCGAAACATCTCCTGGTTTGCGTCGGACTCTTCCGTGTACACAGCTACCGGCAGCCAAAGGCCGGGTTGAAGGTTGGTGCGCCAGCTATCGAAGTGGAAGAACAACTTGCGCCGCGACTGTGGCTCATAGGTACCATTGAAGCGGACAATGTGATAGTCCTCGTCCTCTACGTAGATTCGACCAATAAAGTACGGCCCTTTCAGGTGCGGCTTTGGCCTCACGTCGAATACCAGCGTCCGCACTTCGCCTAAGAACTGCCGCCGCTCAAAGGTCAGCTCATAGTGGTCTTTGTCGAAAGCGTTGTTGAGTATTACCAATTGCATGAAGCCAAGTGGTAGATAGTGCATCTTAAAGAAACCCGTCAACCGGTCGGCAATCCGAGAGCCTAGCGCAAAGCGGTGGCTTGAGAGGTCCTCGTAGTTGATGTCCGTAAGGCCGTGTTCGCCCAGATTGAGCCGTCCCACAAAGTAAGCGTCGCTTGTCGGCGTGAGGGCATCCAACTCCTTGTCATTCTTTAGGTTTTGAATGTAGGTCTCGACCATCGGCGTATAGTTGTGCATTTCTTTCACAAGCTTCGCCTCCTGGTAAAAGATCTTATCGGCGATTGCCGCCGCTGCCGCCTGTTGCTGATGAGGATTTTGCGCAGCCGGGCGCTCCGACTCGGCAATCACTGGGCTTGCCGCCGTAAGTGCTGCGACGATGAAACATACAACGAAACGGAAACTTTGCATTACATTCTTCATACGTTGGGTGACTCGCTTTGGGTGATGCCTGTTCGTCTTAACCCGCTAATTGAAAAAGTATGTGAACTGTTGCCGTCGCATCGCAGGGCCGTTGCTCGCGTTGCGCAGGTTTAAAGCGTATTTTCTGTGCCGCGCTGGCGGCCGACTCATCGAGACCGTGACCTAGCCCGCGAATCACTTCGCTCACCTTCACGTGTCCATCGGCCAGGAAGATGACCTTCAGCAGCACCTCACCCTCAATCTTCAAATGACGCGCTTCGGCAGTATAGACAGGCAGAGGCTTGTCAATGATCTCGACGGGTGTTGTCAGCGGAGCGACCACCCTCGGTATTCCTCCGGTCACGGGTGTTGTCACATGAGCGCCGCCAAACCCGGAGTTCTGCACTGCAGTCGCACCCTTTCCGTTTCCACTTACCCCAGCAGCGACTCCACTCCCGAAACCAGCGTTTGCAATCACACCTGGCTGCCCATGTGATTTCGCCGTACCATTGCCATTCCCCTGTCCGCCCGCGTCAATCAGGCCGCCGAGTTTAACAGCGTTGAGCTTTGCATCCAGCGTGCTCTCACCGCGCACACCGTTCGGATCACCAAAGCCGCCGGTCTGGACCTTTGCGGCTTCAGTGGTTGTACTAGATTTGGCAACGTGGCTGCCGGCAAAAACGTCTGTCTTTACGGTTGGTTTCGCCAGCGTTGGCAACGGAGTAGGTGCGGAAGCAATCCTGAGTTCTCTTTTCGGCGTGGGAGCAACCGGTGCCGCCATCGCCTCGGGCAATTCATCCTTGGCCACAACGCGGGGAGGCTTGATCTTCGCCACCGCACTCAATTTCGGAGTCAACTGCGGCTGTCGCGCGGCCTTTACAGGCGGAACCTCGAGCTCTGGTAATTCCAGAGAAATCGATTCGTGTGGCGTTATCGGGACGATACGCGGTGAGTATGCTGCCAGACGCAAGAGCAGGGCCACGGCGATCACCTGCATTGTGAAACTGATTGCGAAGGATCCTCGGCGCGATTCATGAAGATCGAGTTCTGCAAATGTGAGAGGAGCTGTTGGGCATATTGTAGTCGCCTTTAGTTCCGGTGGGCTTGCAGCGTTAAATTCTCTTTGGCCCATTGCACACCCTTACACCAACACCGTGAAACTATGCGATCCATTCAGATCGCGCTCCGCAGTGAAGGATGCGACAGCCATCCCTCAATCCATTCTTAGCAGGAACCGCTGACTTATGGAGTGTCTGATGGAAGTCGCGATGCCGCAGTTGCCTGACCAAAGTTTCGGTCCAACGCATAAGCGGGCCAAAGCACAGTGCCGGCAACGTAAGTGACACATCTTCATGGTGAGAACTCGCGAGCACGAGAATGTCTGAGTCACTTAGCGCTCGCCCGCGCACGTCGACTTAATCAGTTGGATTCGCCGACTTCCAGAGCTCTTACTACTGAGCCGCTTGGCATTGACTGCGTCTTTCCACTCTTATTCTCTTCGAGCTTTTTCCGATCTTCATGCGCGATCAACAGAGCCTCGACCTGCCGCAGCAGATCGTTGATCCCAATGGGTTTCACTAACAGAGAATCGGCACCGTTCGTGCGCCAGTCAGCGCCGAGTTCCGCGTACGCGGTCAGGATAGCAATCGCCGGATTATACGGCTGTATTTTCGCCGCGAGAATCACATCGTAACCTGCCCGGCTGGTCTCCATCTTCATATCTGTAATCACCATGTGGTACGGGCCTTCGGCAAGTTTGTCCGCTCCCTCGCGGGCCGAGGCGGCGGTATCTACATCAAAGCCGTGCATCTCGAGAACTGCTTTCAACGTGAGCAGGATTCTAAGTTCATCGTCAACCAACAGAATGCGACGTTTCATTGCGCCTCCATAGCCTCCCATCCCGCTGAACCTCTTGCTGTTCGCGGACTGATAACCACTCTCTCCATTACTCGCTTGGATTGGGATTTCCACGCCGAGGTTATCAGGCAGTGTTATCGATTCGCGAACTGCAGGTTCGCCGAAGGAGATGCCGACGAGGTTAAGCGCGTCCGTGTTATTCAGCGGTGAGTAATCTGAGCAGGCGCGAGATCATGTGCGATCGTCGGCGGCCACTGCGATCCACGAGTCAAGCTTTTTGGGATCGATGTGCGAGGGATGCGTATCGAACGGACCTTGGGCTAATGCCAATGGTCCGGCCAGCGATTCGGCGCTGAAGCTCACAATCAATGCGCCGGAAAGTTTGAGGAAATCGCGACGGGATACGCTCATGCTTTCTTCCTTGCATCGGCGTACTTGCGGATCGCTCGCAGCATGCGGGAGTGGGTAAAACAGCGACATAGAATACCGCCCAGGGCGTCGCGGATCTCCTGGTCAGAGGCATTCGGTTTTTCGTCCAGCACGGCCTTGGCCGTCAGGATCACGCCACTCAGGCAGAAGCCGCACTGAGTCGCCCCTTCGTCGATGAAAGCTTGCTGAATCGGGTGAGGTTTTTCAGGGGTTGCGAGGCCTTCGAGTGTTGTCACCTCGTCTTTGCCAACCGCGCTCACCGGCATCACGCAGGAGCGCACCACTTGGCCGCGCACGATAACCGTGCAGGCTCCACACTGCGCCATTCCGCATCCGAACTTCGGCCCGCGCAACCCAAGCTCATCGGCCAGTACGAAAAGCAGCGGCGTTGCCGGGTCGATTTCAAGGGTGTGCGGTTGCCCGTTCACCTTCAGGGAGATTCTGCCCATGACACGCCCCACGCGGAAAAGTTGAAGCCCAGTACAGCCTCAAGTTTCGATGCGGCAATCTGTGGCTCAGTTGGCATTCGCGCAGTTCCCATCCCCCGCCGAAGCAATATTGTCACAAATTAATTAAGGTGATTCGTTGCTGGATTGAACGCACACTTAATTGGCCAAAATGCCACCGTTAAATTCTAAGTTCGGTGGGGGCTGCCTATCGGTACGTTTTCTAGAATCCGAACAAATTCAACCGGAGCGGCTGGAATCCGTTCTCTGCCATCCACAGGCTCATCGGCAGGCTGGCTACATCATCGACCTCCGGGATCGCGTGGCCGTCGATACCGAGGTCGATACACTTTAGATAGGTGTGACATGTATCGCAGGCGGCAAGTTGAATGTGTGGAATTTTGTTGCTCTTATAGACGGGAAGTTTTTCTTTGTCTAGTTCTTCGCAGTTAGGGCAGATCAGTCTGCGGTACTCCCACTCGGTGCCACACAGCGAGCACAAGAGATAGCGCTTTCCGCCTTCACCCTCAGGACGCAGCACGCCCAACTGCGGCTTGCAGGAACAGACAGGACAATGCGGAGCAATCTGCCGGTCAATCCGCGCATGGGCCGCAAGGTTCCGGGCAAACGGCTGGAGCAGCGTGAGGCTGACGAAACTTAGCGCGGTATATCGGTGATTCACGCGATCATTCCAGCACGATTCGAGTTCCTTGCTCCAATCGAGCGACATGGAAGATGCGGCTAGATTCTTCACTTGTGGCGTGCCGGATTGCGTCAACAATTCCAGCAACTCAGGAACGAACGGCGCAACCTCGGCTGCATGTACCGCGCGGGCGTTGAGTTGCGCTTGCAGCCCTTCCTGGAACTGGAGAATCCTGGCATAGAAAAGCAGGACATCGTCCGCGATGTCCTGCTGAGAAGAGAGAAATTGGGCACGCTCAATCTTGTCTTGCCAGGTAACTCCGGCAACCTTCATGGACGTTTTTCCCCCTCACTGATCCTCGCGTACCACTTGGGAGCGTGCAGCATCGCCCATCCACGCGATACGTGCCCCTCGGTGATAGCTTTCAAGCTGCCCGGTATATTCGAGATGGACATGTAGATGTGAATCATTGCACCGCCAATGGTGACCAGCGCAGCGGCTGAATGCAAAAAGGTCGCGATTGGAAGTACCCAATGCAGGGCGCGCGGCATCAGCTCCGGAAACCACATAACTGGCCCGGTCACCAGGAGCACGATTGCACTCCCGAACATTCCCCAGTAATAGATCTTTTGCCCGGCGTCGTACTTATCCTGTGGCGGAAGCTTCTCATCCTGATTCGTGATGTAGTACTTCACGTTATCAAGCCACTTGCGGTCGTCGGCATCCAGCCTCAAGTCCTGCGCCCACGTGCGGTACATCCAGAAAATTCCGACGACGAAACCAAGCCCGACGATCGGGTGCCAGAAGCGGATCGACGGCCCTCCCCCGAGCACAATGGCAAGCCAGTACAGGTATGGCGTGAACAATGCGAGCCCACTGAGTCCGGCATAAATGTACACGGCAGCCGTGTACCAGTGCATAATGCGCTCCACCCAACTGAAGCGCTGAATCCGGTCTACGGGCGGCTCATGACGCAGAAATGCATGGCTAGATGTGTCGCTCATGTTTGCCTCCCTCTTGGATTTGGGCTTCCTTTGGACCATAACGCAGATAGTGGAATGCGATACCGATGGCGCCAAGGATCATGCCAAATCCGCCAGCCCATTTGAGCGGCCCTTTCCACAACCTTACAATCGGATCCACGCTCGGGTTCTTCGGCAGGCCACCGTATTTCTCAGGATTGTTGATGTCATGCAGAACGTAGATGACGTGGGTCCCGCCAACACCCTGTGGATCGTAGACACCCGCATCTTTGTGAGCCGTGTGCTCGCGAAGCTGCTTAGAGCGCTTCTCCGCGAGGTCCTTCATGTCATCCTTCGAACCGAAATGCAGGCATCCTGTTGGACATGCCTTGATGCAAGCAGGTTCCAATCCTGCGCCTACCCGGTCTGAGCACAAGGTACACTTGAAAACCTTTTTTGTGGATGGATTGAACTTGGGAATGTTGAATGGGCATCCAGTGACGCAATACTGGCACCCGATGCAATGGTCCTGATTAAAATCGACAATGCCATTCGCATATTGCACGATTGCGCCGTCAGCCGGACAAGACGCGAGGCACCCGGGATCGGCACAGTGCATGCACTGGTCTTTACGCATCAACCAGCTGAACTTGCCATCAGGGGCGGTGTGCTCATCGAAGCGAATCAGGTTCCAATAGTTCCAAGCCGTATCGGGCATGGTCTGGTACGTATTGTCAAAGGTTGTCGGATGGAATGGATAGCCGTTCCATTCGAGGCATGCAACCTCACAGGCTTTGCAGCCGATGCACGTAGTCGTGTCCACCAGCTTGCAAACGTCGTAGTCCCGCGACATGTTCCCGCCTGGAACAGTTCCGGCGTGACCCGAGATTGCCTTGATCTGGAGAAGTTTGCTGGCCACTTGAAATCTCCTTAGACTTTCTCAAGCTTCACGAGGAAGCCCTTGAACTCGGGTGTAAATGCGTTGGGATCGATGGCGGCGGGCGTCAGTCCGTTGACGAGCATCCGAG
>Ga0364893_10158_pt1 | contig 42238 bp, 38 predicted proteins | sample ExccelJu500001D3_FD_206943 | JGI IMG/M metagenome (GOLD analysis project Ga0364893, IMG submission 206943) | Enriched cells from Trout Bog Lake Hypolimnion, Wisconsin, USA - BchlTB.July16.5000.01.D3 | ecosystem: Environmental > Aquatic > Freshwater > Lake > Hypolimnion/Profundal zone | place: USA...
CGATTAAAGAATAGCTTGGATTTGTAAACGATAGTCTAAATGGGAGATAATACAAAACCAAATCGATAGGTATAATTACCCTATAATAATTATTTGATATGTTAAGCCTATTAAGATTTAAGATGTAGAACTAGCCAACATCAGAGGGTGGTGTGCATGACCTTAAATGAATTACGTTTTGTAGTAGCCGTTTCCAAAGCACGCAATTTTAGGCGCGCTGCAGAAAAATGCTTTGTCAGCCAGCCAGCACTAAGTTTGGCAATCCAAAAATTGGAGGAAGATCTTGGCGTTTTAATCTTTGAACGAAGCCGCACCGATGTTAGCCCAACACCCATTGGGGAACAAATTATAGTGCAAGCGATACTTACGCTAGAAGAAGCCAGTCGTATTCGTGATATTGCCAAACAGGGTAATGATCACTTAGCGGGACCATTTAGACTAGGATTGATCTATTCTGTAGGCCCATATTTATTGCCTGAAATTATTCCAATTTTGCGCCTAAGTGCCCCCGAGATGCCACTCGATATAGAAGAAAATCTAACGGCACAATTAGAAGTACAACTTAAAGCAGGAGTCATTGATGCGGCTGTTGTAGCCTTGCCATTTAATGTGCCGGGGATCAAGACCTTACCTTTGTATGACGAAAAATATGTTGTCATGGTGCCAGTTAATCACGCGTGGGCGAATAGAAAATCGATTGAAGCCCATGCGTTGGTAGATGAGAATGTATTGCTACTTAATAGTGGTCATTGTTATAGCCACCAGGTATTGCAGGCTTGTCCAGATCTATCGCGTAAAGGTCAGGTACTTCAGGGTAATTCATTAGAGACTATACGCAGTATGGTCGCTTCCAATTTAGGGATCACAGTACTGCCTTTCAGTGCAGCAACAGAGCGCTACATTAATCCGCTCGTTAAAGTCATCCCTTTTGAGCAGCCAATACCAGTGCGAAGAATTGCTTTAGCATGGCGTAAGAGTTACGCCCGAGAGCAGGCAGTTGAATGCATCGCCAATGCGGTTAAAGCCATAAAGTCAGAAAGTTTGGATTTATTAAAATAGCAATTACATTTTCAATCGAAAAAATGGTCAATATGGCGCGGATATAAAAAAGGACGCGTAAGCGTCCTTTTTTCGTATCTTATAAATTACTTGTTCATTACGTACATTGTAACTTCAAAACCAAAACGCATTTCAGTAGCAGCTGGTGTAGTCCACATGGTAAATCTCCTAATAAAATAAAATAATGTAACGTCTGATATGCATAATACAGAGTGGGGATAAAAGCCATCTATGTAAAGTGACCAAATAACCCTCATGATTTTCATTAGGTTTAATATGTGAGGAATACGCGATATCCAGCAACAATGAAGCCAGGAGTCATAATTGGAATGTGGACCTTTACTTCCGCTCCTGATGCCATGCCATTGGTAATATTAGTATGACTAGCGAGATACTCAATTGGCTTAAATAGTCGGCGCAGTTTAGGCTTATCCTCAACGTCGGTAAGGGTGAGCTCAATATTTGGATAGGCTTGCTGAAAATTAGCTTGATTGATTATCGTACTGGATACATGCATTAAGCCGGCATAAACGGGATCTTCTTTGATGTCAGAGTCATCAATGATGATTAATTCAATTTTCTTAGGCAAGGCTATGCGGCACGAGAGCGTTTTGCATATCTGTTCTAAATAAGGCTTAGAGCTGGGATAATAGATGACTAATTGATTGCGTAAAAAGAATACGCATTGAACGAAGAGGCAGGCTAGTAAAAGGATGGCATATAAAGCACTTGGTCTAGGCTTCCTGAAGGATAAGCGTGCTGCAATATGTGGTGTGTTATCTTGAGTCAGATCTAATTTACTATTGCTAACAACTGGTTCAATTGCTGCATGGCCAGAGGCAAGAGAACTGTCACCAGCGCCACTCGTTGTTTCAGTAAGTGAATCTAGTTTATTTACGTTAGCATCAAACACATGCAGGCAATGCCCACAACGCACTTGACCCTGCTGCTTGGCGAGTTGTTCTTGGCTAACAAAATATTGAGTTTGACAGACAGGACAAAGCGTTATGGAGCGCATTTTCTAGTGCCGGTTAACAATACCCAAGATTCCATATATTGAGCGGGCTCCATATTAAACCATTCAGCATAGATAGCAGTAACAGCTGACTCTTGTTCTCGCAATATGCCAGAAAGAGCAATTTTACCATTGGCCCTACACGCGTTCGCCAGCGCTGGTGCGAGCGTGCTTAAGGCGCTGGACAAAATGTTAGCCACAACAATATCAAATTGGCGTAATTCAAATTGTGTTGCATGATGAAAGTCTGCTTCCACAGCATTTTGTTCGGCGTTGTAATTGCTAGAAAGTATGGCTTGTGCATCAATATCAACACCAACAACGCTGCCTGCACCCAGTTTTTTAGCAGCAATGGCTAAAATGCCAGAGCCACAACCATAATCAAGTACAGTATCTTGCCTCCCTACAACTTCACTTAGCCAGGCTAGGCATAAGTGCGTGGTTGGGTGGCTACCTGTGCCAAAAGCCAATCCTGGATCTAGAATAATATTGATTGCGTCTGTATTCGGTGTGGTGTGCCATGTTGGCACTATCCATAAATTATCGGTAATGCGGATGGGCTCAAATTGGGCTTGAGTAGTCCGCACCCAATCTTGTTCATGAATCATCTCGGTACTAAATTGAAGGGAACTAAGGCCAGTCTGTTGCTGTAAATCTTGCATAATTTGATCGATAACGACATCATCATCAAACAAGGCACTCACCAAATTTTGTTGCCAAATACCTGGTGGCGGATCGCCTGGTTCACCAAAGATGGGTTGTTCATCAATCGTTTCAGCATTTGCATCTTCAATAATGGCTGATAGGGCGCCTAGCCCCATCAAAGTGTCGCTAATTAGATCAGCGGTATTATCTTGTGCTTCAATTTTTAGGGATACCCAGGCCATGCCAACCTACTTATTTATTATAAATACCAAGTTTTTGCTCTAGGTAATGAATGCTAGTACCGCCTAAATGAAATGCTGCATCTGCCATTAGATCGGCATGAAGTGGAACATTGGTGCTAATACCATCGATCATCATTTCAGATAAAGCAATGCGCATACGCGCGATAGCTTGAGCACGGGTATCGCCATAAGTGATCAGCTTACCAATCATAGAGTCATAATGGGGTGGCACTGTGTAGCCCGCATAAGCATGCGTATCTATACGGACGCCCGGACCACCAGGCATGTGGAAAGTATTAATTTTGCCTGGAGATGGCACAAAGTTATAAGCATCTTCAGCATTGATACGGCACTCAATGGCATGGCCTTTAAGAACGATATCTTTTTGCCGGAATTTAAGTTTTTCACCAGCCGCAACAAAAATTTGTTGTTGAACTAAGTCAATACCGGTAATCATTTCAGTCACCGTATGTTCAACTTGCAAACGCGTATTCATTTCAATGAAATAAAACTCGTTATTTTCATATAGGAACTCAAAGGTACCTGCACCACGATATTTGATTTTACGGCAGGCTTCTGCGCAACGCTCACCGATTTTGTCGCGCAATCTTGTGTTTAGTAAGGGAGCTGGAGCTTCTTCAATAATTTTTTGATGGCGACGTTGCATTGAGCAGTCACGCTCACCTAAGAATACGGCATTCCCGTGTTGATCAGCCAGAACTTGAATTTCAATATGACGCGGTTTTTCTAGGTATTTCTCCATGTAAACCACTGGATTACCAAACGCAGCTTGCGCTTCGGCTTTAGTCATGGTGACAGAAGTCAGCAAAGCAGCCTCGGTATGTACAACGCGCATACCACGACCACCACCACCACCAGCCGCTTTAATAATAACTGGGTAACCTACTTGTTTGGCTATTTTAATAATTTCAGCAGGGTCATCTGGCAAGGCCCCCTCTGATCCTGGCACGCAAGGTACACCAGCTTTACGCATGGCGTCTTTGGCCGAAACTTTATCACCCATCAAGCGGATGGTTTCTGCACGCGGGCCGATAAACACAAAGCCACTTTGCTCTACGCGCTCTGCAAAATCAGCATTCTCTGACAAGAAACCATAACCAGGATGGATGGCTTGCGCATCAGTCACTTCTGCGGCACTTATAACGGCCGGAACATTTAAATAGCTTTGACTGGAAGGGGCTGGACCAATACAGACTGACTCATCAGCCAATTTTACATATTTAGCTTCACGGTCTGCTTCAGAGTGCACAGCAACTGTTCTGATACCGAGTTCGCGACATGCACGTTGAACGCGCAAGGCGATTTCACCACGGTTGGCGATTAAGATTTTGTCAAACATAGCCATGTAATTAAAATCCTGTACTTAAGCAATAATGAAAAGTGGTTCGCCGTATTCAACTGCTTGGCCGTTATCTACTAATATTTTTTTAACTACTCCCGCTTTGTCTGACTCAATTTCATTGAGCAGTTTCATCGCTTCAATAATGCATAGCGTGTCGCCAACTGCAACCGTATCACCTACTTCAACAAATGACTTTGAATCAGGAGAGGGTGAGCGATAAAACGTACCTACCATAGGCGACTTAACTGCGTGACCTTCTTCGACTGCAGGAGCTGCCTGCTCGGATAGAGCGAGCGCCGGTACTTGTGGAGCAGCTGCATATTGCATAGGCGCATACTGAGGCGCTTGCATATTCGCTGTGAAATTTCGACTAATCCGGACCTTTTCACCGTCTTCAGTGAGCTCAAGTTCAGAGATGCCTGATGCTTCAACCAGATCAATTAACTTTTTAAGTTTGCGTAAGTCCATAATAACCTCTAAAAATCTTGTAAAAATTGTATTGAATTAAGTGTAGTGGGCTAGCTACGATAGATTTTTTCAATGGCGTAATCAAGCGCCATATTATAGCCTTGTGCCCCTAAGCCGCTTATTACACCAACAGCAATGTCAGTGAAATAAGAATGTTGGCGAAATGCCTCTCGCGCATGAACATTTGAAAGGTGTACCTCGATAAAGGGTACTTTAATTGCACTAAGTGCATCACGCATGGAGACAGAGGTATGCGTAAAAGCAGCGGGATTAATAATAATGAAATCTAATTTTTTTGTCGCAAAAGTTTGTATTTTACTCACAAGCTCAGCTTCTGAATTACTCTGAAAGCATTCCAATGAAACATTAGCTAAGGTTGCTTGCTCAGTAAGCGATTTGTTGATGCCGTCCAAAGTTTGATTGCCGTAATGCTCGGGTTCACGTAATCCCAATAAATTGAGGTTAGGCCCATGTAACACTAAAATAGACTTAGTTGGCATGCCAAAGCACTTTTTTGAACGATTTGTTGCGTAAATTAAAATAGCACATGAGTGCGATTTTGACGAAGTTATGTCGTTTTGTCCAGCTACATTAGTGAAATTAAACGAAATTAGGCTATTTCACTTATTTAAGTGATTGATATCATTCGCTTAAGACAAAATCTATTATTGCGGCAATAATGGCGTTAACGTGCGCTCTAAAATAGGTTTGTTAATACGACCAAAGAAGGTTTGAATGACCTTGCCACCAGAATCAATAATGACCGTGTAGGGCAAAACACCTTTGTCATTACCTAATTTGATGCCTAATGCCATGCCGGAATTTTCATCGACAACTATAGGGTAGCTGACAGGTGTGGCTTTCACGAATTCTTTAACAGAGCTAATCTCATCGACTGCTACACCCACTACCACGACATTTTTTTGTTGGTATTGCTGCTGAAGTTGAGAGAGTTCAGGCATCTCTTCGCGGCAAGGTGGGCACCAAGTCGCCCAGAAATTAAGGACAATAATTTTACCTTTATACTGAGTAAGCGCTTGATTGACGCCATTTTCATTCGGCATGCTTGCTGCAAAAAAAGCAGCTGAATTTAGCTGGCTTGCATGATTATTTATGCCATTATTTAGATTAGCAGGATTTAATAAGTAATAAAAAATGGCAAAGCCTAGGCATAACATCAGCACTAGATAGGCCATATTGGTAAGTATTTTTTTTAACATTTGAGAGATGGCGAGCCGACGGGACGAGCAATGCAGGTATCACGCTTTGACAGCCTGGCATGGAACTGATTGGCATCTTCAAAGCCAACGGTTTTCAGAGAAGCCATCTCTTGTCCTTCGCCATTAAAAAATATAATCCCAGGTGGACCATATAAGCCGTAGCGTTTTAATAGCGCCTTATCTTCCTCTAAGTTTGCCGTGACATCTACTTGCAGTAATACCGTGCTTTTAAGCATATCCTGAATTTTTTGATCGCTAAATGTCAATTTATCCAATTCTTTACATGCCACACACCAGTCTGCATAAAAATCGAGCATGACCGGTTTACCTTTAGTTGACGCTAATTTTTTCTCCAAATCGGCTATACTTTTAATGCGGTTAAAAGAAAGTGCGTGTGAGCTTGCTAGCTGAAGGTTGCGGTTATTAGCAATGTTAAGTCCGCTTAACGGTTGAAATGCAGACTTAGCACCAGTCAGTGCGCCAATCAGAAGTGCTATGCCTAGTAACAGAAGTATGACGGCAAAACCTTTGCCTACTTTCATTAGGTAACTAGCGTGAGCAGGTAAGTTGTCGAGGGCGTTAAAATAAACCGCGGTAACAATTAGTAGCGCTGCCCAAAGCGCAAGCGCTACGCTAGTTGCAATCACAGGGGAGACTATCCAGATTGCCATGCCTAGCATTAACACACCAAAAAAGTTGCGTACTGTGTTCATCCAGCTTCCGGTTTTTGGTAACAAATGTCCAGCAGAGGCGCCAATCAATAGTAAGGGTACTCCCATGCCAATGGCCAGTGCAAATAAGCCTACAGCACCAAGAACGATATTATGGGTTTGACCGATGACAATTAAAGCGCCAGATAAAGGTGCTGAGATACAAGGACTGACAATTAAGGCAGAAATTGCGCCCATAACAAACACGCCTAAAAATTCGCCACCTTTTAACTTATTACTTGCCTGCAACATTTTGGCTTCAAAGCTAGACGGTAACTGAAGTTCGTAGAGGTCGAACATTGATAACGCCAATATCACAAACAATAGGGCCGTTGTCGCTAGCACCCACGGGTTTTGTAATGATTGGCTAATTAAGTCACCCGACAAAGCGGCAGCTATTCCGGCAGTGGTATAGGTCGAAGCCATGCCAAGCACGTAAGCAACCGATAAGCCAAAAGCATGAAGCCTGGATGGTTGATTTTGCTGACTTTGACTGCCGACAATAATACTAGACAAAATGGGGATCATCGGATAATTACAGGGGGTGAATGCAAGAAAAAGTCCAGCCACAAAAAACCCAGCAATAATTAGCCATACATTACCAGTTTTTAATAGGCGCGCAGTGCCGCTATCTGACAATGTTGTTGTTATTGCGGTAGTCGCATTAGTGGGCGTGATCAAGTTGGGATTGAGCGTAAAGATCTTCTTGATTGGGGCATAGCATAAGCCTTTTTCGCTACAGCCTTGGTAGGCCGCGTTAACGGTTAGCACTTCTTTTGAAGGGGCCGCCAGTTTAATATTGCCCTTAAAGTTGTGGTGATATACTTCTTGTTTGCCGAAAGTCTGATCCTCTTTCATTTCTCCGCGAGGCAAGCGCACCGTCAGAATTTCTGCGCTGTGGCCATTGGACGATGAAGTGACTTCAAATTTAATCCGCTCACGGTATAAATAGTAGGTTGGGGCTATGCTGAAGTTGGCCTCAATATTTTGCGAATCTAACAATATTAGATTGAGTTTGAAGGCAAGATCAGGCGATAAAAAGGTGTCAGCGCTATTATCAGCAACAAATAGGTTAAGCACACTCTTGTTGGCTTCGCCTGCATGGATGCTAACAAAGAATAGCATAGCAAGCACAAAACTAATTATTTGCAGATTTTTTTTCACATTTATGATCACTTAATTTAACAACGAGGCACCCTAGATTTTTAGCAATTAGACTATAGATGATTATACCGCCTTGTAATTATAGAATACAGGCACCATCAAATTAGAAACTAATTAGCAATATACGTTCATAGAATTGGAGAATAGTAATGCGTTTATTTTTTTTACTGGCGATATTGGTTTTTCCTATTGCTGAAATCTGGATTTTAGTCGTTTTAATGCATCAATATGGCTGGTTGATGATGGTTTACTTGTTGGTAGTTGCGTTGTTGGGATTCCAGTTGATAAGAGAAGAAAAAACATCACTTTCTGCGCACTTGATGCAATCCTTAGGGCAAGGGACTAACCCTATTAAGGTTATTTTCGGCAGCGCACGCAATATTATTGCGGGTATATTGCTGATTATCCCCGGTATGCTTACCGATATTATGGCTGTGGTTTTATTGTTAATTCCCATACCTAAAGACAAGCAAGAAACGACGACTTATCAAACACGGTCAGCGGCAAATGACGATGTGATTGAAGGCGAGTTTCATCGAGAAGATTAAGTTTACCTTTATTATAAGCATCCTACATATATAGCCCTATACGCGAAAATCGTAATTTAGAGAATTAAAAACATGACTTTTGAAATCACCATGCACCCAAGTGGCGACCACTTCACTTCGCGCCCCAGTGAAACTTTACTTGAATCTGCCTTGGCGGCTGGAATTAATATTCCTTATGGATGCCGAAATGGCACTTGCGGCAGTTGTAAGGGTGGCGTGTTGAACGGGACGGTAGATTATGGCGACTATGCTGCCAGCGCTTTAACCGAAGCTGAGAAGGCGTCTGGGAAAGCATTATTTTGTTGTGCGAGACCCCTCAGTGACTTATCTTTGGAGTGTCGAACAATCAATGCTGACATGATCCCACCACGGATTATTCCTGCGCGCGTAGAAAGCAAGCAGCTAGTCGCACCGGATGTGATGGTCATGTTTTTAAAGTTACCCAGTAGTGAGCATTTGAAATTTAAGGCTGGGCAATATATAGAGTTTTTACTTAAAGACGGTAAAAGGCGCGCCTTTTCACTAGCCAACGCACCGCATATCGATAATGTGCTTGAGCTCCATTTGCGCCTAATCCCAGGCGGTCAATTTACAGAGTATGTTTTTAATGAAATGCCTGATAAAGCCATTATGCGTATTGAGGCGCCTCTCGGTAGCTTTTACCTGCGTGAAGATTCTGACAAGCCCATCATTATGGTTGCTGGAGGCACTGGATTTGCGCCTCTCAAAGGTATTGTTGAATACATGATTCACAATAAGATAGATCGTAAAGTCACTCTGTATTGGGGAGCGCGTGCGCGCCAAGATCTGTATATGGCAGAATTGGCGGAGTCTTGGGCTTCAGCATATGCCAATATTCAGTTTATTCCAGTTTTGTCGGAAGATTTGTCAGAAGATCAATGGCAGGGTAGAAGCGGTTTGGTACATCAAGCAGTATTAGATGATTTTACGCAATCTAATTTAAGCGGTTATGAAGTGTATTGTTGCGGTGCGCCAGCTATGGTTGAGGTGGCGCAAGCCAGTTTTCTTCAACATGGATTGTCTGAAGATGCTTTTTTTGCGGATGTTTTTAGCTATGCCAAGCCAGCGATCACGCAAAGTCTTTGAGTCTATAGCTACCGCATTACGACTACATGTGGATTTTTATGACAACAGCGCCTGCTCTAAACACTTGAGCATGGCTACGTCACCAGGTTCCGACGCTATATTCACTTCTAAACCAACCATGCGAGCCTCTTCTGCAATACGTGCATGATTGACACAGATTTTTATATTACGTAACCAGTCATCGCGCCCATGATTTGTCATATTGAGTAAATGACGCATCGCCTCTGAGCTGGTAACTACAATGGCATGGCATTGCTGATTCAGCCAAAGTTTATGTAATGGCAGGCAGTTGTTTTGTGGATTGATTCTTTGATAGCATTCTGCGAAAGCCACCTTGGCTCCGCGCTCTATTAGTGTCTCTGCCAACAGCTCACGTCCGCCTATTCCGCGAAAAATAATAATGCGCTGGTCTTGTACTGCATGCATTTGAGGTAGGGCGAGCAGCGCTTCACTATCAAAACGCACATCAGGAATCAATACATGCTGTATGCCATAACTAGCAAGCTGCTTTGCGGTTTGTGGACCGATGGCGGCAAATTTTAGATTAGCGGGAAGTTGTTGATATTGTTTGATTATTCGCGGCATAGCGTTATCAACAGCATTGCTACTGATAAAAATTAGCCACTCAATTTTCTCAAGCTGGTTGATCTTTTGAGCAAACTCAGTGTAATCGGACAATCGACTGATGGCTATGAGCGGGAATGAAATGGGTTTACCACCTTGCTGCTCAATTGATGTGCTTAGGTTTTTAGCCTGATCTAGTGGTCGCGTGATGGCGATACCAAAGCCATTAAGTGAAACGGACATCGTTGATTAAGTCTAGTGGAGATTACGCATGATCTAGCAAGGCTAAAATCTGATCGGCACCTTTAGCGCGTAGTTTTTGCGCTAAGGTTTTACCTAAAGCATCAGCTTCCTGTTTACTGCCCGTTGCAGTTTCAACCAACATTTGTGCCCCATCAACGCTGGCCACAAAACCTGTAATGAGAATTTGACCATCCTCACATACCGCGTAAGCACCTAGTGGCACAGTGCAGCTACCGGCCAAGGCGCGGCTCATTGCTCGCTCTGCTTCAACGCACACTTGGGTATCGGGATGGTTTAGTGGGGCCAGTATTGTAAGTAGATCGGTACGATGGCTGCAGATTTCTATGCCTAAAGCCCCTTGACCAACCGCTGGAATACTCTGCTTAGGTGAAATTTCGCTACGAATACGATTGCTTAGGCCTAGACGGATTAAACCGGCTGCAGCCAAAATAATGGCCGCATATTGCCCTTCGTCCAGCTTTCTTAAGCGAGTTTGTAAATTACCGCGTAAGGACTCGATTTTTAAATGCGGTAAACGAGCTTGCAATTGGCTTTGACGACGTAGACTTGAAGTGCCGACAACACTGCCAGCAGGTAAATCTTCCAATGATAAAAAGTCGTTCGAAACAAACGCATCTCGTGGATCTTCACGTTCACCAGTAGCGACTAACATAAAGCCCTCAGGCAAATTCATTGGTACATCTTTCATGCTGTGCACTGCTAAGTCAGCACGGCCATCCGCCAATGCGCTTTCTAACTCTTTCACAAAGAGCCCTTTGCCACCAACTTTGGCTAATGGAATATCCAAAATTTGATCGCCTGTGGTGGTCATGCCTAAAATTTCTACGGATGTTGAAGGGTAGAGTGTTTCTAAGCGCCTTTGAATAAAGCGTGCTTGCCACATCGCTAACGCACTTTCACGTGAGGCGATCACCAGTTTGATTGGTCCCGATGGAAATGGATTGGGAGTATGAGTTGAACTATTCATCTGGAAGAGGTTACTGTTTATTTGATTTTCGATTTTACCACAAGCGTGCGTCGAGCTAAGGTTATGGTCGTGTCTTCGCTTATAGGCTTATTAATCTTCTTTTAATATGTATAAGATCTCGTTAAAATTTCTCATGGTACGTAAGTCACCAGACCCTCTCATAGCAGATTTTGCCAGTGTAGCTTTGGTTTTTTGCATTATACTAATCGTAAAAATCGTTGTTAAGCAATTATTTAAATGAGAGTGACACAGTGAACGACATAAAAAAACACAGTCCAGCGCAAAGCGCACTTAATAAAAAAGAGTCTAGTTGGTCGGGTCGCTTTAATGAGCCGGTAGCTGCGCTGGTAAAAAAGTACACGGCATCTGTCAGCTTTGATCAACGATTAGCAGTCTTTGATATTCAGGGTTCGGTTGCACATGCCCAAATGCTGGGCGCGCAGAAAATTATCAGTGCGGAGGATGTGCGTTCTATTGAACAAGGTTTAGCAGAAATTTTGCAAGAGATAGAAGCGGGACAATTCGAATGGTTGCTGGACTTAGAGGACGTACATTTAAATATTGAAAAACGGCTTACCGATAAAATCGGTGATGCTGGTAAGCGCTTACATACAGGAAGAAGCCGCAATGATCAAGTGGCGACTGATGTGCGGTTATGGCTTCGTGCCACGACGGACCAAATGTTGGATGGTTTGTATAAGTTGCAATTGAGTTTATTGGACTTAGCGGAAAACCATTTTGATACGGTAATGCCAGGATTCACGCATTTACAAGTGGCGCAGCCAGTAACGTTTGGTCATCATTTAATGGCTTATGTGGAAATGCTTAAACGTGATGCTGAGCGCTTTGTTGATGCGCGTCGAAGAATTAACCGTTTGCCTTTAGGTGCGAGTGCGTTGGCTGGAACGAGTTATCCGATAGATCGTGCAATGGTAGCTAAATCCTTGGGTTTTGATGGGATATGTGAAAACTCTTTAGATGCAGTTTCTGATCGTGACTTTGCTATTGAATTCACCTTTGCTGCCTCGCTAGTGATGATGCATTTATCACGTTTGTCTGAAGAATTGATTTTGTGGAGCTCACCGAGATTTGCTTTTATTGATATTGCCGATCGATTTTGCACTGGCTCATCAATTATGCCGCAAAAAAAGAATCCTGATGTTCCTGAACTGGTGCGCGGAAAAACGGGTCGTGTTTACGGAAATTTAACGGCACTATTGACCTTGATGAAAGGTCAGCCCTTAGCTTATAACAAAGATAATCAAGAAGACAAAGAACCTTTATTTGATACTGCTGATACCTTGTTGGTGACATTGGAAATTTACGCCGACATGATGCGGGGCATTACAGTGAACAAGGAAAATATGCGACAAGCAGCCAGTGAGGGTTTTGCAACGGCCACAGACCTTGCCGACTATTTAGCTAAAAAAGGCATGCCATTTAGAGATGCGCATGAAGTTGTAGCCCTAGCGGTTCGCTATGCAGTGGATAAGAAAGTCGATCTTAGCGATTTGCCGCTGGCCACATTACAGCACTTTGCTCCCAGTATTACTGATGATGTGTATGCTGTTTTAACCCTAGAAGGTTCATTGCATGGTCGAGACCACGTCGGTGGCACCGCGCCATCGCAGGTAAAGGCAGCCATTGCTAGAGCAAGGACTGGGATTAAATAGCCTAATACAGAGCGAGTCCCATAAGCACTCATGCGTTAATAAGCGATTTTGCCCCCAAGAATCTTGCCGCTTGGTATCTTCGCATGTGATTGAAATTACTTGCTATTTAGATAAATAAACATAATAATTATATTTATGAATACTAAACTCGCTCAAGTTTACATTAAGTTTTTACACTTAACGAAAGCCGTTAATGATCTACCCCAATTCCCTTCATTAGACCCAATGGAGGAAAGGCTGTTGCATTACTTTGCAACCGCTTGGCACTCAGGTAAGAAACTGACGGTTCTTGAAACGATGCATGCATCCTCAGATATTTCTCCGAGTACGGTACATAGACGTTTAAAGACGCTACGTAAAAAAGGATTAATCGGTTTAGATGTCGACCAAATCGACAATCGTATTAAATACATCGTGCATACTGATTTAACCGATAGTTATTTTGCCTATTTAGGGCAATGTCTATCTAACGCTTCTGACGTTTAAACAATTAATCCCGACAATCTCGGGAATCAAAACCCTCGTCATTGAAATCATTTCAGTTGCCTTAGTTTGGGTGCTGTTTTACCGATTAAGCTTGTGGGTATTTTCCTATTTTCAATATAACCCACGTGTTTACTGGATATTCTTACCGGCTGGCATTCGTATGATTTCTGTCTTTATATTTGGTTGGGCTGGTGTGGCAGGTCTTTTTATAGGCTCAGCTATTACTAACGAAGAAGAGATGAGTAGTTATGTTATTTACTTGGCTGCCATTTCAGCACTATCACCCATGTTAGTTAAACGAACTTGCAAGTGGTGGTTTAACATACCATCTACCCTGCAAGGATTAACCGGCAAGCAGTTACTGGTCTTTTCAATTGCTGGCGCTGTAGCTAACTCTTTATTTAGCAGTCTATACTTTCACTTGACTGACACGATCGATACCTTAAAGAGTTTCTTACCGATGTTCGTTGGGGATTTACTGGGCACGGTCATTATTTTCTACTTAAGCAAAGCGATATTAAGGTTTGCCATAGCGATATATAAGCCCCCGGCATAGACCTGCTTAAGAATAACGATTTAAAGAAACAGCCCAAGCAATTCATTTAAAAAACGTTGTCCGAGCAGAGTAGGTTTAATGATGCTTTGCTTAACATCTAATAAACCTTTGCTTTGGGCTTTTCTGATAGCTGTATCCAGTTTATTGAGGCTGATACCAGTGCGTTGCTGAAACAAGTCGATAGCAACACCATCGACTAAACGCAGTGCATTCATCATAAATTCAAAGCCCAGGTCATCAGCACCAATCAGCCAAGTGCGATCTATGGCTTTGCCTAACATTGATTGTTCCATGTAGGCTTTGGGGTGTTTGTGGCGAGATTCACGCGTGATTTTGTCGTGGTAGCTGAGCTTGCTATGTGCGCCTGCACCGATGCCTAAATAATCGCCAAACTGCCAATAGTTAAGGTTGTGTTTAGCTTGCTTACCAGGCTTAGCAAATGCGGAAGTTTCGTAATGGCCATAGCCATTCTTAGCCAATAACGTCTCAATTTCAACTTGCATTTCAGCGCTCATATCATCATCAGGCAAGCTTGGTGGTGTCCGATAAAATGGTGTATTAGGCTCTAAGGTTAAATGGTAAAACGAAAGATGTGAAGGATTTAAGCTAATCGCTGTTTGAGCATCTTGCAGGGCATCATTGAGTTTTTGTTGCGGCAGGCCATACATAATATCGAAGTTAACTTGATCAAAATTTTTCATGGCTAGCGTTATGGCTTCCAAGGCTTGCTGACTGTCATGGATGCGGCCTAGCGCTCGCAGATGATCATTATTAAAACTCTGTATGCCCAACGACAGTCGATTAACACCAGCCTCTTTGTAGCCCTTAAAATGTTTAGCATCGACTGTGCCAGGATTCGCTTCAAGCGTAATTTCTGCGTCAAATTCTAGAGGTGTTAGCATACGCACCTGACTTAAAATTCGATTAATCGACTCAGCGGAAAATAGGCTGGGAGTGCCACCACCAAAAAATACGGATTTAATTTTGCGTCCCCATATTTTCGGTGTAGCAAGCTCTAGGTCGGCAATAAGAGCCTGAACATAAGCGGCTTCCGGAATTTCACCATTTTTATAACGGCTTTCGTGTGAATTAAAATCACAATACGGACACTTTTTTACACACCATGGAATATGGATGTACAAGGATAAGGGCGGTGGATTGGTTAGGCCGGATAAGGTAGCATCGCCAACTAGGGGCGCTTCGGTATTAATGAGCTTGCTGTTAAAGTCAGTTGCCGCTTTAATTTCAATGATTTTTTTGATAGGGATTCACCAACTTATCTATCATTTGATGCAGTGCGTCACGTATCTGCGCCTCATTGACTTCCATCAATAAGCCGTCCTCTAGCGCATCTTGAGCGATTTGTTTAATCTCCGCCAAATTCTCGGTCATTACCTTAATTTTTTCGGTACAAGCCACGATGCTATCGTCATCACGGCGCCAAATAATGGGTTTATGTTTCATAGATTTTTAATTTTTTGTAACATTTGTTGTAGCGCTTGTCCCCGATGGCTGATACGGTTTTTAACCTCTAATTCTAATTCGGCGCCAGTTTTACCACTAGCGACATCTAGAAAAATTGGATCATAACCAAATCCTAAGTTACCGCTTGCTGCGGTTAAAATTTCACCGTGCCAAAAGCCTTCTGCAATCAAGGGTTGTGGATCTTGTGGGTATTTTACCAGTACCATCACGCAATAGTAATGTGCTTGTCGATTACTCTCATGTGACAGTGCTTGCAGTAGCTTAGCATTATTGGCGCTATCCGACTTTTGATCGTTGTTCTGTTCACAGGCATAGCGGGCAGATAATACGCCTGGCAAACCATGCAATGCATCTACGCAGATGCCAGAGTCATCAGACAGGGCAGGTAAGCCAGTCAGTTGGCTTGCATGACGTGCTTTTGCAAGTGCATTTTCAATAAAGGTGCAGTAGGGCTCCTCAGCTTCAGGAATGTTAAAAGCAGACTGAGCCAATACTTCAATGCCAGTACTTTGCAGTAGGCTTTGAATCTCTATTAATTTGCCCTGATTACCACTAGCAATGACAATTTTTTTTAAGCCGCTGACTTGCATGAAAGTAGGGATGCCTAAATTTTGGCTAAAGCCGTTTTTTGCATGGTGAGCAGGGTTTTGATGCCGTCACTCGCTAGGCTGAGCATTGCATTCATGGTGTCGCGATCAAAAGTTTCCCCTTCAGCTGTGCCTTGAATTTCAACAAAACCTCCGCTAGTAGTCATGACGATATTCATATCTGTGTCACAGCCAGAGTCTTCAATATAATCAAGATCCAGCACAGGTTGGCCTTGGTAAACGCCGACAGAAATAGCGGCAACGGCTTGTTTTAATGGGGACTCTTGCAATAAGCCTTTCTTAATCAATACGCTAATGGCATCATGAAGTGCAACGTAAGCGCCAGTGATGCTTGCTGTGCGCGTTCCACCGTCTGCTTGAATAACATCACAATCAATTTGTATGCTGCGTTCGCCCAGCTTTTCTAAATCTATAATGGCGCGTAATGAACGTCCTATTAAGCGTTGAATTTCTTGGGTGCGTCCAGATTGCTTCCCTCTGGCTGCTTCTCTGTCCATTCGGCTGCCAGTAGATCTAGGTAGCATGCCATACTCAGCGGTAACCCAGCCTTGGCCCTTGCCTTTAAGAAACCCTGGTACTTTTTCTTCGACACTGGCCGTACATAAAACATGAGTATCGCCGAACTTGATTAGAACAGAGCCTTCAGCATGCTTGGTGTAATGGCGAATAATTTCTACATGGCGCAACTCATTGTTAGCGCGCTGACTGGGTCGGTTTGATTTCATTCTTAAATCCTGATAATGGATGATGCAGTTAATTTAACCTTATGTTATTGATAACACTGCGTATGGCAATATAACATAACGCGCCTTGTAACCGAGGCGAGGGTGATTGCGAGCGGCCATTCTAACAAGTATGACGATTGTGTAATAGCGTAACGATGTTAAATATTTTAACCCTTGAGGCTTGATCCGAATTAGCGGCTTGGGATTTAGTTGCTAATTTTGTGATGAAAAATGCCGGTATGTTGATAACATACTATTAAATTAGCACTTATTAGGAAATACGCACGATGACTTTCAGTATGACTGGCTTTGCCGCACTTGAACAAACTTTAAATAATGCTACGCTGCTTCTGGAGTTGCGTGCAGTGAATAGCCGTTATTTAGACTTACATTTTAAGTTGGATGAGAGTCTTAGAAGTTTTGAGCCGGCCATACGCGAATTGATAGGGAGCCATTTAAGCCGCGGAAAGATTGAATGTAAAGTTAATTTAATTCAGCGCACACAATCCAATCAGACGTTACAGTTGGATGAGCAATTGATGGAACAGTTGGTAGCTATTAGTGCGCAAGCCCAGCAACACTTTCCATTAAGTCGGGCATTAAGTGTGGCCGATATACTGCGTTGGCCGGGTGTTGTGCAAACCGAGACGCTTGGCCACGAGGGGTTAATAGAGGATGTTAAAAGTTTGCTTAATCAAGGGTTGCAAGATTTAAATGCCTCGCGTGCACGCGAGGGAGAGAAGCTTAAGGCCATGGTGCTAGAGCGTTTAGCCCAGATTGAAGTTTTGGTTGATCAAGTGAAACCTTTATTGCCGACACTGAGTAAAGACTATCAAGCCAAGTTAGAAGCAAAGTTACAAGATAGCTTGAGGAATATCGACCCAGAACGCGTGGCGCAGGAATTGGTGTTATTCGCTCAGCGTATCGACGTGGATGAAGAGCTTAGTCGACTGACTGCGCATATATCGGAGGTAAAGCGCATATTGGCTAGTGACGCGCCTGCAGGGAAACGCCTCGACTTTTTGATGCAAGAATTTAATCGTGAGGCGAATACCTTAGGCTCAAAATCAGTGTCAGTACAAACAACGCAAGTTTCTATGGAGCTTAAAGTATTGATCGAGCAAATGCGTGAGCAGATTCAAAATATAGAGTAATTGAATGAAAATAATGACTCAAATGTATACTAAAATAGCACCATGACAACAGGCAACCTTTTTATTATTACCGCAGCTTCTGGGGCAGGAAAAACCAGCTTAATCAAAGCGCTTCTTGCAGAAGACCCACTTTTAAAGCTTTCAATTTCACACACTACACGCCAACCTAGGCCGGGTGAAGCCAATGGCATCGATTATCACTTTGTCGACGAAGCTACTTTTTTGCGTATGTTAGATGAGTCTCAGTTCTTGGAAAGCGCATTGGTTCATGGTGCACGGTATGGAACTGCTCGAACTGCTGTTGATGCACTCTTAGCCGCCGATGCAGACGTTATTTTAGAAATTGACTGGCAAGGCGCTGCCCAAGTTCGAACCTTGTATTCGCAGGCAATTGGTATTTTTATATTGCCACCATCGATGGATGCTTTAACCCAGCGTCTTAACAGTCGAGGTCAAGATAGTGCAGAAACGATTGCTAAGCGTGTTGCAGCGGCGAGGGCAGAAATGCGCCACGTAACTGAGTTTGATTATGTTATAATCAATGACAACTTCGAGGTTGCCCTTCAAGATATGAGGGCAATTATTCGCACACATCGCCTTGTAAGTTCAGTTCAATTGCATTGCAATGAGAGTTTGATTCAGTCGCTCACTTAAGTTTATTCAGTCTATTGATTAAATTTCGTTTTTATATACATTAGGAAATACCATCATGGCACGTATTACAGTAGATGATTGCTTAGACAAAATCCCAAATCGTTTTCAATTGACTTTAGTCGCAGCTTATCGGGCACGTCAGCTTCACAATGGCGCAGAGCCACAAGTGAACATTCAAGGTTTGCGTGACAAGCCTACAGTACTCGCATTGCGTGAAATTGCTGCAGGAAAAATTGGTGTAGAGATTTTAGCGAACGTTAAATTGTAGTTTAGTCTTGAAATTGTTATGCCAAAAACCGCAAAAAATAACCCAGCGGATTCACTAAAGCCAACCACAGCAGCGTTGTTGCCCGCTGACAGCAGCGATTCAGCCTTAAGTCTACGTCTTAAAAAGTATCTCAAAACCCAAGATATCAATCAAATTTGGGAGGGGTATAGATACGCTTATAAAGCGCATGACGGTGTGGTGCGTAAAACCGGCGAGCCCTACATTATGCATCCCGTATCAGTCGCCTGTGTACTCGCGGATTTGCATATGGATGTGCCTACTATTTTGGCTGCTTTGTTGCATGATGTAGTTGAAGACACGTCCATTACCACTAACGATATTAGAATAAAATTTGGACAGCAGGTAGCTGACTTAGTTGATGGTGTCACTAAGCTTGATAAAATAGAATTTCAAAGTGCGAGCCAAGCACAAGCGGAAAATTTCCGTAAAATGTTGTTGGCTATGTCGCAAGATGTGCGAGTAATATTAGTGAAGTTGGCCGATCGTTTGCACAATATGCAAACGTTGGAAGCGATGAATCCAGACAAGCAAAAGCTTATCGCTAAAGAAACCTTAGATATTTATGCCCCGATTGCTAACCGACTCGGCTTAAATGACATTTTCCAAGAGCTTGAAGACTTAAGCTTTAAATATCTTTACCCTATGCGCTATAGCGCCATTTCTAAAGCAGTTAAAGCCGCACGTGGCAACCGTAAAGAGGTGGTTAACAAGATACTCGATTCTATCAAGCAGCAGATGGAAAATCACCATATTGAGGTAGAAATCTCTGGACGTGAGAAGCACCTCTATAGCATCTACAAGAAGATGACGGGCAAAAGCACTAATTTCTCACAAATTTACGATATATATGGTTTTAGAGTGGTGGTTAAAGATTTACCCAGCTGCTATCTAGCATTGGGGGCGCTGCATGGACTTTACAAGCCGATACCAAGTAAATTCAAAGATTACATTGCAATCCCAAAGGCCAATGGATACCAGTCACTTCACACTACGTTGTTTGGCCCTTTTGGTACGCCAATCGAAGTGCAAATTCGCAGTAGTGAGATGCATAATATTGCGGATGCAGGCGTCGCAGCACATTGGTTGTATAAGTCCAGCGATGCCCAACTCACCGCTTTGCAACAACAAACTCATCAGTGGTTGCAACGATTGTTGGAGATTCAAAGTGAGAGCGTTGATTCACTAGACTTCCTTGAGCATCTTAAAATTGATTTATTCCCAGACGAAGTCTATGTGTTTACACCTAAGGGAAAGATTTTAGCTCTTCCTAAAGGTGCAACTGCAGTAGATTTTGCTTACGCAGTACACTCAGACATTGGAAATAGTTGCGTGGCAGTGCGAATCAATCAAGAGTTAGCGCCATTGCGAACTGAGTTGCATAATGGAGATAACGTAGAAATTATCACTGGTGCCATCGCCAAGCCCAATACAGCCTGGTTGAACTATGTGATTACCGGCCGCGCGCGTGCGCATATTCGCCAATTTATGAAATCACAACAATCAACAGATTCGGCGCATATTGGTGAGCGCATGCTTAATCAAGCTTTACGCGCCTTACATGTTGATCCGGTTAGTATTACTGAGGTGCATTGGCAAAAGCTAATCCGTGATTATGCCGTGAAGAGTAAATCTGAAATTCTGTCTGATATAGGCTTGGGCAAACGCCAAAATGTGATGGTTGCACACCAATTATTGGCGATGACGGACAATCATTTGGAGAAACATACCAAATTACCTGCGATGTCCCTAGACACGATTACCATTCGCGGTACAGAGGGCATGGCTGTTCAGTTTGCTCAGTGCTGTCGACCGATTCCAGGCGATCCGATTTTAGGATTTATTAATAAAGATAAGGGGTTAGTCATTCATACCCATGATTGCCCAAGTGTGCGTAAATTTAAGTTAGATCCAGATAAGTGGCTAGATGTGGAGTGGGAGCCAGAAAACCAGCGCCTATTTAAAACTAATCTTAATCTGACCGTGGCCAATCAGCCAGGAATGCTGGCAAAAATTGCCAGTGGTATTGCAGATGCAGGCTCGAACATTGACAATGTCAGCGTAGAAGAAGCTGACGGCAGTGCTTATGCCAATCTGTATTTTACGGTGCAGGTCAGAAATCGTATTCATTTAGCTGAATTAATGCGTGGTTTACGTAAAATACCTGATGTAGTGCGTATAAATCGCACTAAAGGAAGCTTGGTAGGCAATACTTCTAAACCAACAACGCAATAAAAATATATTAAAACTTTTTTAGAATTTACACTTACTTTAAGATAAAAGCCATGAGCAAAAAAATTATTCAAACTAACGGTGCACCATCGGCCATCGGTACTTATTCTCAAGCAGTTAAAGTTGGCCGTACGGTGTACTTATCTGGTCAGATTGGTCTAGATCCAGTCAGCATGCAAATGGTAGATGGCATAGAAGCTCAAGTCTATCGGGTATTTAGTAATCTAAAGGCGGTTGCTGAGGCGGCAAACGGCTCACTAAATGACGTGGTAAAACTTAACATTTTCCTGACGGATTTAAAGCATTTTGCTATGGTGAACACTATTATGGCAGAGTACTTTGAACAGCCATATCCTGCCCGCGCTGCCGTGGGGGTTGCCTCATTGCCACGCGGCGCCTTAGTTGAAGCCGATGGTGTGATGGTAATCTTAGATTAGCCATCCTAAGCGACCTTGTGACCAAAGTGTCTGAAACGACAGAGCTTACTGAGATTAAGGTTTTTAGTAAGCCACTGTTAGCCAATTTGCATAAGCTCGGTATCAGTTCGATACAGGATTTATTATTACATTTGCCTTTGCGCTATATTGATGAAACCCATATTAGCGTAGTGCGTGATCTGCGGGTGGGGGAGTCGGCACAAGTAGAAGGTGAAATTACGCACGCCGAAGTTGCCTATAAGCCACGTAAAGCTTTAATGGCTAGACTCGAAGATTCTAGTGGTCAGATTACGCTGCGTTTTTTACATTTTTACCCCAGCCAAATTTCAACACTTAAAGTCGGCGCAAAGTTGCGAGTATTCGGTGAAGTGCGCAGCGGTTTTTTTGGTTATGAGATGGTGCATCCAACTTGCAAAGCCGTCGGTTCAGAAACCAAAGTGATCGAAACCTTAACACCCATTTACCCAAGTGTGGCTGGTTTAACTCAAGGTAGTTTACGTAAAGCAATTACTTTGGCTTTGGCCCAAAACCGACTAGGTGAAACTCTTCCCAAAATGGTGTATCAAGGATTTGACCTTCCTAGTTTTGCCGAAAGTATTCAGGCCCTGCATCACCCGTTACCCGATGTTAATTTGCTTGCTTTGCAAGAAAAAACAACGCCCCATTGGCGACGCCTGGCTTTTGATGAATTGCTTGCACAACAACTTTCAATGCGTAAACATTACAAAAAACGTCGCAGTGTTAATGCACCACAATTTACGCCATCAAAAAAATTAGTTTCTGCTTTACTTAAAAGCCTGCCGTTTGCGTTAACCAGAGCGCAGCAAAAAGTGGCATTGGAAATTGAGCGTGATTTAACGGAAGCACATCCAATGCAAAGGTTATTGCAAGGTGATGTTGGAAGCGGAAAAACGATTGTTGCCTGCATGGCTGCTTTGCAAAGCCTGGAAAGTGGTTGGCAAGTCGCTTTGATGGCGCCAACAGAAATTTTAGCTGAACAACATTTTAGGAAAATATTGGGGTGGTTAACGCCACTCAATATACGTATTGGTTGGCTTACTGGCGGTCAATCAAAGAAGGAGCGGACTGAAGCGCTTCGTGCCATTGCCAGTGGCGAAGCCCAACTCGTTGTTGGCACACATGCGATGTTTCAGGAGGCGGTGGAATTTAAAAATTTAGGTTTGGCTATTATTGATGAGCAACATCGCTTTGGTGTACAACAGCGATTGGCGCTTCGTCAAAAAGGTCAGCCAGAACCACATCAGTTAATGATGACGGCAACACCAATCCCGCGAACTCTATCCATGAGTTATTACGCTGATTTAGATGTTTCCATTATTGATGAGTTGCCACCGGGGCGCACACCTATCGCCACCAAGCTGGTATCGGATGCACGCCGAGAGGAAATTCTGCAACGGGTGCATAAGGCATGCATAGAAGGCAATCAAGCTTATTGGGTATGTCCTCTCATTGAAGAATCTGAGATCTTGCAGTTACAAACGGCAAACGATACCTACGCCTTAATGCAAACTGAATTTCCAGAGTTAGCATTGGGCTTAGTGCACGGCCGCATGAAGTCAGCAGAAAAGCAGGCAGTTATGGCGGCGTTTTCTGCCGGTGATATACAGTTGCTAGTAGCGACAACCGTCATAGTTTCCCTAGATGATAGATTTGGGGGGGGAACTTGTCATTAATTAAACCAACCAAAACTATAAATTTAGGTAGACTCAAGTATGCAGGTCTGGAGGAATGCTGGCAAGTTCCTTTGTATTTACCAACTGGATTTATGGATTGCAGAAATGTGATTGAAGATTTTAGTCTTATTAATTTATCTAATAATGAAGTAGTTTTCATTGGTAAATATATTGGTGATTTTCAGACGGAATGGAGGCCTGGTCGCAATGGAGGCAAAAGAGTTCCATATAACAAAGGATCAATATCTGACTTTAGTAATAGAAAAGTTAGTTTTTCTTTTTTTGGTGAATCTAAAACCTTCAAAGCGGCATTAGAAAGTTCACCTGAACGAGTAATTATCAAAGCAACAGTTTCCCATGTTAATGGGCGAATATACTTAAATGAACCTATCTTATTAGAAGAGCATTTTTTGAATAAGTTAGTGCCAATTTATCCTGGAGTTTCAGGCCGGTTGTCATCAGACAATGCCCGAAAACTTATATTTGAATTATTGCCTGATAGCCTAGACGTTGCATCGGAACATTTGAGAGAAATATTGAATGCAGTAATTTCAAAGCAGAAAGTTAGAGAGGTGTTGCAGTGTCCTTTAATGACATTGAAGGACATTTTATATAAAGCTCATTACCCAGATACTGAAGAGGAGGCTTTTACTGCACATAAAGTTTTAGAACGTGTGGCCGCCATTATCTCTGTATATCACTTAAGAATCGCTACTAAGCTGCCAGAAATTCCTAGGATGTCAATTCAATGTCTATCTTGGAAAGGCTTACTTAAAAGCATTCCATTTGGCCTAACAGAAGAGCAGGAGAGTGGAATTGAGCACTTGGTTAATGCTTTTTCAAAGCCATATACATCGACCACATTAATTAATGGTGATGTGGGTATGGGGAAGTCAATTATTTATCAAGTTGCAGTAGTGGCAGCGTGCAAGGCTGGGGCTAGAGTGGCTATCTTGTTGCCAAATGAAAGATTGGCTTTACAGGCTTATGAAGAACTTGTGAGTATGTGGCCTGAAGTACCTGTGTTATTGGTTGGAAAAAAAACTCAAAAGGATTTAACGAATCAAAATATTTTGGTTGGAACGACAGCTCTACTTTTTCGGGAAATTGGGCATCTTGATATCTGTGTGGTTGATGAGCAGCATAGGTTTAGTGTTGAGCAAAGGAGATTTTTGGCAAACGATAAGACTCACCTAATTGAGCTCAGTGCAACGCCTATTCCTAGAACTCAAGCAATGTTAAGTTACGGGTCGGTAAATGTTATTAAATTAACTAAAAGGCATTGTGTCCAAGATATCAACACCTACATTGTCAATCGTGAGTCTGCCAAAAAAATGGTACAGCATGTTAAAGAGTTGGTAAATTCAGGGAGTAGTCTTTTAATTGTTTGTCCAAGAAAAGAGCAAAAAATAGATTTGGATGATGATGTGCATCCAATGCCTTCTGTTCAAGAGGTTGCAGTCAAATGGGAAAAGTTGTTTCCAGGTAAAGTTCGCATTATGCATAGTGATACACCTGATGCCGAAGCAAAGCAAAGTTTGGATGATATAAAAGAAGGTAGGGCGAGTGTTATGGTCTCTACTACAGTTCTAGAAGTAGGTTTAACCATCAATGGGTTAAGAGGTCTGATAGTTGTCCATGCTGAGCGATTTGGAGTAGCACAGTTACATCAGTTGCGTGGTCGATTAAGTAGGCATGGGGGCTACGGTGTTTGTTATTTATACATCCCCTTACCCATTAAAGAAAATACAATGTCAAGATTAAGTGCAGTAGCAGCTACAAATGATGGGCTTAAGCTCTCAGAACTTGATATGAAATTGAGGGGCTTTGGAGATGTATCATTAAAAGGTGCTAAACAACACGGCAGTGCAGATAGCGTGATTTTTAATAAAGTGGTTTCAATTGATTTGCTGCAAGAAATGATTGAATTATTGCCAGATGAGTCTAAGAAGTCGGATGAGAATCTAAAGAAGTAAAGGATCTAAACTAAATTTAATAGGCAGCCAGCTACTTGTAGGGCTCCTTTCAAACCTAATCTTTTGGCAGTTATAGATAGGCATCTCAATTTTCTAGATAACACTAATTTATTTTAATGCCGTTTGATTTAAATTTCTTGCGACTCAGCTTAGCAAAAAATAGGCAAACAATTTATATATCTGAATCCCGAGAGCAGCCGTTGAAATTCGTCACTACCGACCCATAGCAGTCATTCGCAGTCATTCGCAGTCACAAAACAAAAGACACCCGAAGGTGTCTAGATGTATTACTAAGATTTACAGTCCTGTTACTTTAATTAAAACCCAATCATGTAGTTAAAGTAAGCAGTGGTTGAACCCGTGCTTTGGAATGGGAGTTCTTGATAGAAGACATCCCATGAAATACGCTGTGTTTTAGACATAGCATAATAAGCACCAGCAGAAGCGACAGGACGAGTACGTTTAATACTGTCGTTGAAATTCTCTGAAGTTAATCCACTAATGCCTGCAGAGGTAGCTGAGTATTGGTCAACGCGATGATCTAAGTCCTGTTCAATGCCTAGGCTGGCTGTAAGCGTAGTTTTAGGTGTTAGTGCATGATTTAGCTTTAATCCTAACAAGGCTGTGGTTGAACGGTCTTTAAGTGCAGCGTAGGTCAATGGTGTTGCAACGCCAGTTTCTGTATAAGCATCTTGCTTAATAGTCGTTTGACGTAAGGCAAGATAAGGACGAAGGGTTGTTTTATCTTGGTTAGCCAAGAAGGCGTAACTTAATTCCCCGACATAGCTTTGGGTATTCAGGTTAGTAGCACCAGACCCCGCTTCTGAAGTACCAATCACATCACGGGTTGTGTTCACATCTTTATCTTGATACGCATTCGCAACCTTTACTTGGTAGCCTAAGCCATTAGCGTTTTGATTCCAAACAGCAAATAGACCCATCAAAGGATTCTTGTTAGAGACTTTGATACCAGTAGGTGTGTTGTTGCTAACGTTCTGGTCTAAGAAACCACCAATGCGGACATTAGGTGTTGCTTTATAACCCACAACGACCACAGCACTTGTACTGTTTGAATTAGGGTTATCTACCGTCGTATAACGACCACCTGCAGAAATACACATACCTTTAGTATCAAACAAATTACAGTCATAGGTATTCATGTTAGCGAAGTTAGTTGAGATAGCAGAAGCGTTGAACGTGCTGCGTAATCTTTGTGCTGAGTTGTGGAGGGATGCTTGAGTGTCAGTCGAGGATGGGCCTGAACTAGGAGCAGATAAGAAATCTAACTCCCAAGTGCCACCGCCATTGTACACAAGATTGCCAGAGTAGCGACTATCTAACGAGGAGACAAGTAATGGGCTCCCAGTATAGCCAGTAATAGTAACTAAAGTTGGATCAACACCCGTTAAAACCCTTGTTAACACGATACCGTTATGAATTGTATTAGAAGCGACTGAGAGATTAGAAATACCAAAGCTCATGATACCTGTAACGCTAGTTGCAGAGAGCTGACCATAACTGGTGAATGATTTAATAATGATGTTGTAATTATTAGGTAAATTACCTGTATAAGTTAAAGCTGTCGTTGCAGGGGTTAAACTATTACCGCCTTGGGCATTATTGAGGGTATCAATAAGGCTTAAGTTTATAATACCGTAGGTATTACCAGCACCACCTGTAATACTGCCGTTATTCGATAGGTTCGTAATGGTGCCATTATTGTTAATGCCAACTCCATCAACTCCACCAACTCCACCAGTAATACTGCCATTGTTGGTTAAGGTTGTGATTGTGCTCTGATATGTATTTGCAATTCCAGCCACTCCATTACCACCAGTTCCACTAATACTACTGCCACCAGCACCGCCCGTAATATTGCCGTTATTGGTTAAGGTTCCAATCGTGCCGCCGAAAGTATTGTTAATACCATACTTACCATTACCACCAGCTCCACTAATACTACTGCCACCAGCACCGCCAGTAATATTGCCTTTATTGGTCAAGGTTCCAATCGTGCCGCCTTTATTGCCAATACCATACTTACCATTACCACCATTACCACCATTACTGCTAGAACTACCTCCGCCAGCACCGCCCGTAATATTGCCGTTATTGGTTAAGGTTCCAATCGTGCCGCCGAAAGTATTGTTAATACCATACTTACCATTACCACCATTACTGCTAGAACTACCTCCGCCAGCTCCGCCCGTAATATTGCCGTTATTGGTTAAGGTTCCAATCGTGCTGCCGTAGTTATTTATAACACCACCACCACCTCTACCACTGCCACCAGCACCACCTGCAATACTGCTGTTATTCGATAGGTTCGTAATGGTGCCGCTATTGTTAATGCCAGCTCCACCACTGCCACCAGCACCACCTGCAATACTGCTGTTATTCGATAGGTTCGTAATGGTGCCACTATTGTAAATGCCAGCTCCACCAGCTCCACCAACTCCACCAGTAATACTGCCGTTATTGGTTAAGGTTCCAATCGTGCCACTATTGAGAATGCCTACGCCACCGTTACCATTATGACTACCATCACCTCCAGCACCACCTGTAATACTGCCGTTATTGGTAAGAGTGTTAATCGTGCCGCCGGAGTTGTTACTGATGCCAGCACCACCAACGCCAGCATAACCGCCTTGACTGCCATAAGGAGAAATATCTTTATAACCAGAAGTGCCACCTGTGCCCCCGGCACCGCCAACAATAGAGCCATAATTCATGAGTGTCTGAATACTGCCACCATTGCTAATGCCATTACCACCAGCTCCACCAGCTCCACCAATACCACCATATCCAAGAAAAGCTCCATAACCCGAAGAACCGCCGGCACCGCCGGTACCGCCGGTACCGCCAATGATAGAGCCATAATTCATGAGTGTCTGAATACTGCCACCATTGCTAATGCCATTACCACCAGCTCCACCAGCTCCACCAGCTCCACCAGCACCAGCATTGAACTGATTAGGATTACCGCCACCAACGCCACCAACGCCACCAACACCACCAGTTCCACCTGTAATGCTGCCTTTATTTGTTAAGGTTCCAATTGTGCCGCTGGAGTTGTTATCAATGCCAGTACCACCATCGCCACCAGTTCCTCCAGCTCCACCTGAACCAGCATTTCCTTCAGATTCTGTAGGATTGATCTTAGCGTTACCACCTGAGCCGCCAGAATTTCCATTACCGCCAATACCGCCGGCAATACTTCCGTTATTTATTAAACTTGGTATTCCGGTGTTGTTATTAATACCAGCGCCAGCGTTGCTACCGTTATCTCCATTAAAACCTTGAGTACCTGCATTGCCATTAATAGCAGGAGTACCGTTTAAACCAGGGGAAATACCGTTATTACCATTACCCCCTTTAACTGAACCAATAAGTCCAAGGGTATAGCTAACCCCATTTCCGCTAGCGCCAGCAGCGCCAGGGTCACCTTGCGTAATTAAGTCACTATTCGTAACTGTAGTTAATTGAATAGTGGGGGCTGCAATAGCAAAAGGTGTGATTAAACTAAGCGCTAAAGCAACGGCAACATTAAGGTTACGCTGCTTGAATATGGTAACTGATGAAGCTACCTTAGACTGCGAGCCTTTGCCTTTAGCCTTTGCGGACTCTGAGGCCACTTGGATAGTGCCTGTGTGAGGATTAAAAATAAGACGGTATGTATGATTCATGATTTAGTCCAATCAACAGTCTTTAGAGAAAAAATCTCTTTTACAGGAATTATGTGATATGGACTAAAAATTTACTAAAATTTTAGTAATACACAACAGTATTAATATATCATTTTTTCAAACTTTAGATGAAATTTATACACCACATATGCATTTTTATTAATTGACATTATGTTAATTAATGTCAATATTGAGAATTCCTAAATGCTTAAGAAGTTCTTCTTTCATGCCAACCCATCATTTTATTTCAGGTCTTCCCCGTTCAGGCTCAACACTTCTCTCAGCATTATTGAGTCAGAATCCTCGCTTTCATGCCAGCATGAGTGGTCCTTTGGCGGGATTGGTCGGTTCTTTGTTGGAACAAATGAGTGGACAAAATGAGTTCTCAGTCTTCATTGACGATAAGCAGCGAGAAACCATTATTAGATCGTTGATGGAAGGTTATTACCAATCCAATCAAGCTGAGGTAATCTTTGATACAAGTCGTGCTTGGTGTGCACATTCCACATTACTTAGAACCTTATATCCCCAATCTAAAATCATTGCCTGTGTCAGAGACATGCCGTGGATTATTGATAGTATTGAGCGTTTAGTGGATAAGAACGTATTTCAACCTTCCTCTATCTTTAATTACTTAAGTGGTGGCACAGTTTACTCAAGGGTAGATGGAGTTGCAGGGGGGAATGGGATGGTGGGTTATGCGTTTAATGCATTAAAGCAAGCTTACTTTGGGGAACATGCTCCTGAACAGCTTCTATTGTTGCAATACGAGACTATGGTCCAAGACCCTGAGTATGCACTCAAGCAAGTGTATCAATTTATTGGTGAACCAATGTTTAAGCATGACTTCAATCACATTAAGTTTGATGTAGCTGAATTTGATCAGCGGGCAGGAACCCCTGGACTTCATACCATCAGACCTAAGGTGCAAGAGCATAAACGCAAGACCATTTTGCCACCTGATATATTTGGTCGTTTTGAGCATGATGCATTCTGGAAGAAGGCAGACGTTGTACAGAAATACAAAGTCACGGTCGTTTAAAATCATTTAAATCAAATAGTTTAAGCGTCAGTCATGGGTCATCTAAAGGTCATCTGGTTCACTGGGCTTTCTGGAGCAGGTAAATCTTCGCTGGCCAATCAACTATCTCAAGCGCTCGTCAAAGAAGGTCACAAAGTTTCCATCCTAGATGGCGATGTCCTTCGTCAGAAACTTAGCCATGACTTAGGCTTTAGTGATGAAGATCGTATAGAGCATATGCGACGTGTTATTGCATTAAGTAAACAACAGTTAGAAGATGGCATGTTTGTTATCACCGCACTTATATCCCCATTCAAAGAAATGCGGGAGTTAGCTAGACAGACAATCGGTCAAGAACAATTCATTGAAGTATATGTGAATACGCCATTAAGTGTTTGTGAGGAACGGGACACTAAGGGTTTGTATCAGAAAGCACGTCTAGGATTAATTAAACAGATGACAGGCATTGATTCAGCTTATGAAGCTCCAACCAATCCTGAAGTCACCATCGACACCTCACAAGACGAAATCAATCAAAGTGTTCTAAAAATATTAAACTTTATGAATATATAATAATGATTATTGGCAACTTTACAGTCTTCTTCTGGGTAAGTTTAAATCTCATTAAAAGCCTTATCCTTCCTAATAACTAAGGCGTAAAAATTAGCACTCAATTAAATCTCGGCATTCCCAAATTAACCCAAAACGATTATCGCCTGTTCTGGGTTTTTGGGCATGACAACATTGCCCTAAAGGAAAGCCTTGTAAACTTTTGGTCGGAAAATAATGCTATCAGTGACCCTGCTGAAGCCTGGCGTAGAACTGCTGAAGTCGCTTGTGTTATTTTAGATTTGCAGAATAATATTATCGCAGTCAGTTCAGTGTATCGTGCGAGTTTTGATGACAAAGTCACGCACTTCTGGCTGTATCGTACCTTTGTTGGACTAAGGCACCGGCAACACTATTTCTCTCATAGGGCGCCCTTAATATTAATAACCGAAACCTTTAATAACTTAGCAAAGCTTCCAAAAAAAGAAGACTCGCCTCTAGGTTTAATAATTATTGTCGAGAATATTAAGCTTAATAGGCCTGCTTTAGTTTCTATTATTCAAGGTCTTGGCTTCTCTAGAATAAATATCTTGGGTGAAAGTAAGGTGACATGGAGAAAGGATTTCTAGTAATCTGTCATATGATGAAGCAAAATAGCTAATAAAAAATGAAGTATGTGCGATCCTATTGTCTAGTAATAATCAATTTAAAATGGGGCTTGATAGCCGACAAAGAGATAGTGAAGATGAAAATTAATGGCATTGAAAGCAGTCAAATACTGACTTCTATCCTTGAAAATCTATACAAAAAATTAGAAAATCCAGCAACAAACTTAACCTTTGCATTAAAAGTCATTGATTCACCTGACGTGGCAAAAGCCATTTTTTTAGCCCCTAATCTATTCGTAAAAAATTATTCTTTTATAGAAAACTTGTCCAAAGGTCGCATTTCAGCTAATGGTGAAAACTGGAAGCAACGCGCAAGTATTTCACAGTCTTTTTTTTCACAGGCCCATGTTGTATTAGATGACGTTGCTCTTGAAACTATCTACAGGAAACACTTGTTAGCCTACCTTAATAGCTCCACACCTAATCTTTATGAAACAATTGTCGATGCTGCCGTAGAGGTGGTATCCCAGGTTTTAGGTTTACAACACCCAATTCCATGGCCAACGACTTTGGTAAACAGAGCAAGACAAGCATTAATTGATCAGCAAGCAATGGCTTGGGTTAATACAGACTCGAGCTTGATGCAACAGAGTCAAATTGAGCTGAATATAATATTTTCTGAATTACAGACGCTTTGGGAGGATGACCTCGCCTTGGTTAGTCTTTTGAATACTTTTGCCGTTAGCGGAAAGTCTATAGCTAACTTTAGCCCTTCAGGCGAGTTGGTACAAATATTATTTGCCTCCACAGAAACTACCGCTTCTAGCATGTTGTGGATTATTGAGTGCCTTACACGGCATAGCGAAATGCAAATGAGAGATGATGATGAACTTGAATACTTTATTGATGAGGTGCTGAGGCTATTTCCACCAGTGCCCTTTGTAACAAGGGTTTGTCTAGAGGATTCAGAAATAAACGGTATTTACTTTGCTAAGAACGAACCTGTTATCATTTCTATTATAGGTGTCCATTGCCACCCTCAGTATTGGTCTGAACCAATGCTGTTTAAGGTAAAGCGGGAAGAGTTTGTGAGTGGGAGTTATGCCCGACATGCTTATATCCCATTTCTCAGCGGTCCGCGTGCTTGCGCTGGAATGAAGTTAGCTAAACAAGAAGTTAAATGTGGAATACGTGCGTTGTTAGAAATATTTAACATTAATCCTTGCCATGAAGACAGAGTCATAGAGTATGGGATTTCTTCCAAGCCGAACATAAAGTTGGAAACTTATTTAGTTCCACATGGTTGATTCAAGCTTATAAATTATTTTGTCATACCTAGTGCTTTTTGATGCCATATTCAATATCTTAAGACCGTCCGCATTTGGCCCTTAGTACTCATTCAGCCTTATAGAATCACCGCTCTAAAGCAGTCATTCGCTGCAACTAAATTTAATCTTTATGGATGTCCGCTTTATAGAAGCTTGATTTGATGGTTATCAGGCAGCTTGGGGCCAGAAGCGGACGTTGATGTTTATTGTTATTTTGGTAATAGTCCTCCTGATGCATGTTAAAGTAACACTTAGTTATAACTAAGTTATTAAACACTAAAGGCTTCCTGAATGACTGTTAGCAATGGAATAATTACTGAAAATGTGGAATTTTGTTATCAGTGTGGGATGAAGGGTAATCCCTTACAAGATAATGTTTCAGATCCTGACCATCAAATATCAGGATATTGGAGCTATAAAACTTGTGTAGATAATTGTCAGGCTGCTTGGTTAGACCCGAGACCATTAGAGTCAGAACTCCTGAAAGCTTACTTAACTTACCACACACATACAAAATCGAAGAGCCTAAGTTTTCTTGAGAAATCTATATTTAGCATTTGCAAGCGATTAATAAAACTCTCCCTTTTTCCTCTTTATTATTTTAATGGTATTAATACCGAAGCGAAAAGAATGAAGTTCATGGATTTAGGAGAATCATCTAGAGGATATCTACTAGAAATTGGTTGTGGTGGAGGTAGATTTTTAGCAAGAATGAAAAAGCGCAACTGGACCGTTGAGGGTTTAGATATTGACCCGGAAGTTGCCAAAAAAGTGTCAAAAAAATATGGGATTTTAGTTCATACGGGTGATGTGCTTAATCAGAAGCTCCCAGACGAAACCTACGATGTCATTACAATGAATCAAACAATAGAACATCTTTACAATCCATCCTTAGTACTCAAGGAGTGCTACAGAATTTTAAAGCCTGGTGGTCGTATCATTATGACAACGCCTAATGTTGGATGCACTGCAGCAAAGCTATTTGGAGAGTATTGGCGTGGTTGGGAGCCGCCTAGACATTTATTCTTGTTTACTCCGAAATCTATTAACAAAATAGTTAGTGGAGCTGGCTTTGAAATAACTTCAGTTGAGACTTACTCATGTGAATCAGCAATTGGATATTATTCAAGTTTAGTTAACAAAAAAATTATTGAAAAAACTGCAATTGGACTTCTGAATGCTATATCAACTCTGTTTTGGTCTTATTGGATGGAATTAAAAGAATTTAATGAGAAAAAAATAAATCCGGATATTGGTCAAGGTCTCTTTTTATCTGCAATAAAGCCTTTAAGGTAATATCAACCAACTTGCAATAGTTTGGTTTTGAAATTCTTTGTTGCAAAATCGTGACCGTCCACTTTGGGTCGAAAGCTCCAATTTTTTAGGTCTGCTTTGAGGTAATTACGCAATTTTCATAAAATTGTCATCAATTTAATTTATTCTGACCAGTGAATTTTTTTGAGTAGATAAGATGGCTGGCCATAAAAACCCTAAAGCTAGCAATATAGCCAGTCCAACAAGTTTAAAGAATCAACAAGAAAGTAATAATTCTATTTTCTATCCTAATTCAGCTTACCGTAGTGCAATAGAAAAAGTTGAAGTAAAAATACCAAAGCCAGTCGGAATTGTCACTAGGTATATTGATGCCATGAATGCTTATGACGATTTAAGGTCAGAGGGAAACTACAAGACCTTAGAGGAAGTTAAAAAAGAATATAATGATTTTTTAGCTTCAAATAAATAGTACTGATTATTTCAATTCAGTTGAGGGTCGACTGTCCGCTTAGGGTCGGAAGCCCCGAACTTCAAAGTCTGCTTTAGAGAGCTTCATTTGTCCATTTACTAGAGCCGATTTCCTGTTAAGCGTTTTGTGTCTCTATCAGAGTGCTTTACTGTTGAATTTACTCATTCTGATGACAAGCAAAATTTACTAATAGGGTCAGTAAATCCCTTTTCCCCAATTTTTAGCATTACGTCATAAAGTACATAACTAAGCATGCTTCTTGGCAGATCAAAATTTCTACCAAATCCCTTTATTTCCCAATTTTCAGATCTAGCTTTGTCTGCCCATCGCTGACATGCTCCAGACATGTAGTTGGCCGCATGTTTTGAATTTACATTAGATCTCACTTTAAAGTCAGATGCTTGTTGCGCTCCCTTCCATATAAAATAACAACATTGTGTGACGGAATAGTCTCGCAACAAATTGAGTAGCATGGTGTCAATTGCGGGACCATCAACGTAACGAAAGCTACGTTGTGAAAGGCAGTGTTCATAAAATTCCTTGCACTCCGCTAATGCCAGTTCACGCCTTAAATCATCAACATCATCTTCACTCCAACATTTAGGCCAATTAACGTTAAGGCCATAATCTTCAATTTCTGAAATTAGTAAATTAGGATTTTTGCAATGTAACTTCCAATCTATTAAGCTGAAATCCATCGAAGCAATTACGCCATGTTCAAAAGAGAATGCTTTTAGTGCAGAGTTTTTAGAGGGGCCTATTAGCTTGCTCCCCATTAAAAATTTCAGCATCTCTTTGAAGATGCCGCCATTAGGAGTCAAAGGTATAGCACTTCTGTTAATTTCTCCATATGAACCATCCTCATTTAACTCGCATGTTCTGACTAGTGCGAGTAAAAAAACTGCTGCGCGAAAAGAGAGATCTTTTGCTCCTCGCTTGGGTGAACCGCATTCAAACAAGTCGGCATACTGCTTTATTAGGGATTTTTGTTTTTGTTGATTCTTGATCTCATCATCTAACCTTGCCTTCTTACAACCATTACAAGTGCATCGAGATGTGTCCTTGTGCTCGCAATGACTACATTCAAGTACATTTTGCTCGTACTTGTAAGTCGACTTGGAGGACAAACGCCTGCCCATTATTGCTCCACAATTTGGACATTCTTGATCTGCGTGAATGACAAAAGGCAAAATGCCAGCAAAAGTATTTGGCTTACAGTCAATATTGAATTCAGCAATCAATGAGGCAATTTTTTCGCCTTCATAATAACGGTTAATCAGAAGATCAACTTCAACTTCAGATAGATGGGCAAGCTTGGCATTTAGCAGGTATTTATTCATGACTTAGTCGAGTTCTAAAATATGAAAGGAATGAAATATTAAGCTGAAATATTAAAAATGTCACTCATATAGCGTGGCCTTATAAAGGTTCATTTAATAGGATTAACCCTATGAATGACTCTAAAATTATTGAAAGTACCGACCCACGCATTCTTTTTGGAAAGCGATTGGCTAATCTACGCAAGGAACTTGGCTGGTCCCAAGAGAAACTTGCCATTGAGAGTGGCGTTGCACGAAGTTATTTGAGTGGTGTCGAACGAGGTATTCGCAATATTGCGTTGTTAAACATCTGCCGACTTGCTCAAACCTTAGGTGTTACAACAAAAGATTTGATGGATATTTGATGAGACGTTTATTGATTTATCAATTTCCATACTTAGCACGTCGATTAAGCCAATCTTGACCTCTTTAACTTAACAGGTTTTTTAAATTAACAATTGATTATATTGAGATTGGGACATTTCATTTGAATGAAGTTCCTCCTTCCAAAGACTAAGCATTTTTTCCAATTTATTTACATTATGATTAATATCTTCTTTATTCTTATGCAATGACTCTTTGATTTCATTTATCGTCAAATCCATACTCTCATGAATTTTACTGAGATTCCATATTGACTGGCCTATATCCCAGGCTTTAGATTCCTTATAAGCCATATGAATATATCTCATGAGCGTATGATTGCTTTCGTGTTGGGAAAGGCTGCGCATTTGATGCAGTACAATTTGCTCTGATGGCGCCGTTAACTCTCTTCTCTCAGCAAACTCTCTTATACCAAGCAAAAAGTTATAAGCCATATCAGTAAAGTATCTATGCCTGAACATATGAAGGCATACACGAGATTCTAAATTTGATAATACTGCTAAATCATGCATTTCATTTGTCAATGTATCCGCTGACAGTTTTTTACCATTGTGAGATACAAATAGAAATCCGCAATCATTATTAATGCCTATAGTATTTCTAATAATATTAGTACGGGCTCCATTTATAAATGAAACGACTGGCTCCAGAGTTGATTTTAGAACTGGAATTGATCTGATTTTTTCGCGATTTCGAGATTTCGCTGAAGTGATATTTAAGATACCAACTTCGTATGCTTGGAGAATTGATTGAACAGATAATTTCGACATCTCAATACGTCGCGCTCCAGTCGCTCTAGCTAAATGAAGCATAGCTGCACGCCTTCTTATAACATATCTAGTGTTATTACTATGAATATTCGATATGAATAACCTCTCTAAATCATCCGTATTTACCGGTTGCCGTATTTCCTCTGAATTTCGTGTTGGAAATGACGTGTGAGTCCAATAGACCATGGATCGGCCTTGAACTTGATGTTCTTTTTTGTAAACGGTTATATTGCAATTTTCATGCGCTTCACCAATTAATTTCTGACTTAAGAAGAAATCTTGGTACCAAAATAAAAAGTCCAGAACTCTTCTGCCTATGTTTAATACTTGATTGCTTTTTCTTGAGTGGCTTAAGGTTCCCTTCCTGTCAACGGTCATTTGATCGTTGATTTTTCCCATGAAATTGGCAAATCTATTATCATCCATGCTGGTAAATGAAATCATTTCTTCATGACAAAATCTGATAAATGGGCTTATATTTTTTGCATACGTTAGTAAAGTACCTCCGCTGTTTAACGAGCTTAAACCCGACTTATACTTGTTGTTTATGTACAATGTGACAGGCCAACATACAAGACCATTCGGCCATGAAAGTATGGGTATATTCGGCGCAGCTTTATATTTAACCTTGCCATCAGGTAAAACAATTGCAGGCAATTGAAACTCTTTGGAGCTCAGTAAATATAATTTACTACTTTGATTCAATTTGAACGTCCTTAACAACTGTCAGTGCAGGTGTGCCAGGCTCACCAAACCTCTTAATATGCTGCTCTAGAATTCGTATCTCATTGTTGATGTTTACATTGCCATCTTTTACTTTCTGTAAATGCCTACGATATAGGTTTAATAGTTCTGAATATTTATCAGTGATAAAAACAAGGCTATTAATCAAATTTTGTTCAGCTTTTTCTTGAATGGAAATTCTTTCTTGATAGCTTGATTTAGTGTTTCTATTTTTAGTATGGTTAATATTTCTTAAGTAATTTTCATAGGTATCTAATAATTGTTTACGCAAAGTATCAATTTCATTGAAGCCATTATTTAATATTCGATTTGACGCCACCTTCAACGTGTTTAAAGACATCGGATTGATATCCAGTATGTCTAATCTTAGTTTTGCTAACTTTGATTGAGATTTACAAGCTTTAACAAGCTCGATGTTTGCCTTTTCTGGAGTCCTAATGGCAAATTGAAGCCCTTTAATTCTTGCTTGTAATGAGAGTTCATTGTATTTCTGAGCATCAATGCGATGTTTGGGAGCATTAGTTGTCATGTTTCAATTTATCCATTGTTATTTAAGAGAAAAATTAGGTCATAATCTGATCCATTTGTATCTCGGATAAACTTGGGTTGCACGTCAAACTTATCTGTAGAAATCAAATTTTCAAGAAAATTTTCTAGTTCATATTTTTCAACAAACTTGATATGTTTTTTATTGAAATGTACTAAAACTAGATTTTTAAGTTCCGAAATGGCTGATTTATTTAATAATGAGGCTGGGTGCTTGTTTTGTAAAACATCTGCTGCGTATGACGCTTTTACTTGTTGAAGCTCTTTATCTTTCCCATCGAAGGACTCCAAGATGTATGCCCAAGTATGTTCGGTTTCAGAGTGTCCCAAATACCAACCGATTGTGCTGAGTTCGCCTAAGCCCATTTTGTAAAAAAATGCGTAGGCCCAAAATCTTCTTAGTTGGTGCGATTTAATATACCAACGTTTACCTTCGCTATCCAGAGGAATTTGAATGAAGTCGCAGAAGGTGTCTAACACTCTGTCAAAGCTATTCTGTAACAAATGGCTGCATGTGGACAATGACGTAGTAAAACCAAAAAATAAATTATTACTTTTCTTATTATGAATCTCTTGCCAAGAAGTGTTGAAGCGACTTATTAGTTTAATTGCTTTAGCGGTAATATTTGGAATGCATCTTAATTGTTTACTTTTAAGATCACCAAAATTATCTTTTCCTAATTCAAATCTTAAATACCAACCATCATCAAATCTTTTTTCTAGGCATTCATCAGATAATGTCCTAACTTCAATTTGCCTTCGCGCTGCGGTTGCACCAATTATGATGATAATACTGGCTAATAGAAATGTAAGTGCATTTTCAAGCCCCATATACTGCCTTATCGTCTCTGCGCGGGCATTCCCTCCGGCCTTGTTAAATCTTTCTAACGAATAGGACTTATATATACTACCAAGCTGATTAATATTTAATGCATCCAATTTTTTTGGTACATTTAACAATGTTGGAACATGTTTTGAGGAGTTTTTAGTTAAATAGCACAAATTTGCACTATTAGTAACATTGCTTTTTGAAATTTCTCGTTTAACTTTAATCGCAAAATCAACCAATTCATCACCATAAGTTAACATATAGTGAATTGATTCACCAAGGGCATGCAATGCAATATCAGCCGGTAGAGTTTTAGTTCTTCCTTGAGGTTTAAGTGTGAAATTTTGAATGTTAATATTCAGATTTTTGAACACTACAGATTTAGGTAAGCCAGAACTTTGCTGTTGAGATATTTGCTTCAGCTTGTCAAAAAAAATTATTGTGGAATCTATTCTCGTGTCAGACAAATAATTATTATCAATAGATTTCTCATCGAGATATTGTTCGCCTGATGTCAAGTATTCACTTAGATTTGAAGCTGGGAAATCTAGAGATCTGATGTCTTTAACAGCATAAAAAGCGCGAAGCTTCATTTGAAATTGTGTAGATAGGGACTCGAGTTTAATTGATTGGTGAATTTCTTTCTCAAACAATAGCTCAGTTTTTAGGCGGCCTTTATGCGTGTTAGCTTTCAAATAGTAATTACTATCGTAAAGCCAAGCCCTTATTAAAAAAGTTTCTTCTTTGCTACAAATTAGCCAGTCACTCAGTCGTGGGTCGAAATAGCTTAGCTGAGGGTGAGATTCGAGAGTACTTTCTAAACCTCTTGATAAGATTGCATCATTTTTAATGGAAAATAGTAATTCATATAGCCAAGCTTTAAATCTTCCTTCCAAGTTAAGCGCTAGAGTTTTTCCACCTTCCAAATACATCGGAATATATTCGTCTTGTAAATCAGTGGTATCTAATAGTTCAAATAAGTTTTCTCTTGGGGAAAATCGTTCTGTATTTAAAAACACCCATTCTGTAAGTGCCATTAATTGAGTAAAAAATTGAAAATGATAGTTAAAGCTACAGCGCTTACTGATGCGGCGGTGTGCTAATAAAAAAACAATCTTTTTTAATTTATTGAGTGCAAATCTGTAGTCTGATTCTGCATCATATCCAAGATCGATATTTCTTGAGTTGCTTTCAATTTTGCTATTTTCACTGCATGTTTCGATACCATTAGATGTGAGGTAAATCCCAGTCGGCATAATTCGCTGCCAATTAAAATTTAAATTTTCGGGGCCTGCATGTTTTATAAGCCATTTATTGTCATAGAAGTCGTTTAATAGCCATGGAGCACTTAAATCTTCATTTTTATCAATTATCAGATCATTTAGAAAGTATAAATGACCAGAATACTTTGGGTTATTTTGTGGTTGCATACTCAAGCCTGAATATTGAATGTTAATGAACTTCGCAAGCCAACAAGTCGGGAAAGTGCTGATTGGAATATTGCTTTGTGTTCAATATTTTCGTAGTTTGGAGAAGCAAGTATAAGCTTAAGCTTTGATGAAAGAGATATCCAAAATGATGGAGCTACGCCTGTAATGTGGTTTACTTTGGATAATGCATCACATGATAAATTAGCATCATCAATACACTCTACATATCGAAATAACGCTGCCAATCCAATTTCTGAAAGTGATATATAAGCGGTATCTATAGGTAATGATTTTGATTGTTCACTAGGCGCAATTAGATTGCTAGCGTTTAACTGGGCAATTTTTTTATCTAAAACCTTGATTAAGACGTCTGTTTTATTAGACTCTACACGGATAAAATTTTTAATAAACATTGCCAATTCCTCATGTGTTGGGAAATCCACGACATCCAATACGTTTATTCTGTTATCAAAAGCGACTGCAACAAAAAGCATTTCATTCTGAAATTGTCGTACTTTACGCTCTCGCAATAAGTCTTTAATCGCTTGGGGGATGTAGTGGCGCATAGACGTGTTGATTGAATGGCCAAGCGCTCGCGCTGTCTTGTACCAGTCACCCCCACTCTTAATATACTCAATCACTGCTTGTGAATTTCGTATCATAGAGTAGGAGGTATGTGATAAATGGGATGTCTCTTTATTGGTAGAGAGGAATCTTTTAAATGACTTTCCTACCGCACTAGTCGAGCGCAGTATTAAAGGTTTTGCAATTAATGACTCGCTCTTGATACCAATAAATAATGCATCTCTGGAGAATTCATCATGAATCATGGCTTGGCGATATGATTCAGTTCGTTCTTTTAAGAACAGCATCACATTATTAAGTCTCGGCTCAAGGATGTTGGATTTGTATTCTTGAGCGCGACCTTTGTCTACTATTGCAATTCCAAATCCATTTCCCTTCTTCTTCAGATTTGAGGCTTTCATATCTATTAATGAACTCAGGTTGTTTATTGCACTACATTTAACGGACAATAATGTAATGAAATAGATGAGATTTTCATGTGTAATAGTGCCTAAGTATTTTTTTAGCTCAATAAGGCCATGCTTTCTAAAGTGCCTAATTAATAAACGCCCGTTTGGAGTCACTTCAGATTTATTTAAACTTCCTCCAAGCCTATTCTTTATCCACCAAAGGCTATTAGCCAAGCCATTTGGATGGCCTGGTGAAAAGAGCGCGGTGGAGTAGGGGCACGTTAAAATAATATTTCCTCGTACAATCACCTTAACTATTGGCAGTTCTATATCTGAAGGGCCAGGGTCAATTGGAAGTTGCATCAGAATCTCTATGTCAGCATTTTCTGAGATTAGAATACCTTGTTCAAAATTTGAAATCATTCCATCTATTTTTTTATAACAAAATTCAGAAAGTAAATCTAAATTTGTCTCGAGCTGACATTGAAGTCCAATGAGATATTCGGGGGTGCTTATGGCAAGCGAGTCTGAAGCTATGATCTTGGAAAAAAATTTGGAGTGATCAACCTCTTGTACTGATTGATGAAGCAGTTTAGTTGAGCTCGTTCTTGTATTGGACTGTGAGAGATCAAGATTAGAGTGAAATGGGATTTGATACCAATCCCATTTAGGTAAGGACCTATTATTCTGACAATAATTAATGAAGCCGCCAATGTTTGTCCAATCCCGTTTCAATGTGGAAAGTTTACATTTATTAGCAGAGGGATTGAGTGTGAAAAACCATTCTAAAAAAATAAGATGAAGTTCATCAAGATCGTCAGCATTTTCTAAATTGTAATTAGCCATGTTAGTACCAAGTTCTCTCAAACAGAGGCCCCACTTGGCAAATTGATGTGCATATATAATAGGTGGTAAGGATCTAGTTCTGGAAAAAGCTTGTAGCTGATTTGACATAATTTCAGCAAATTTTGGCCCAAAAACTAAAAGTGCACTCATGTCTGCAG